>Ga0102942_1000198_pt1 | contig 21952 bp, 26 predicted proteins | sample SalPon2_C_H2O_MG_FD_78171 | JGI IMG/M metagenome (GOLD analysis project Ga0102942, IMG submission 78171) | Salt pond water microbial communities from South San Francisco under conditions of wetland restoration - Salt Pond MetaG R2_C_H2O_MG | ecosystem: Environmental > Aquatic > Non-marine Saline... | reverse complement strand
CCGTGAATCGTCGCGAGGTCGACGGCGTGGGCCGCCGCGGCCTCGGCGCCCGCGCTCCCATCTACCGGCACGAGGATCGTCTCGTACATCGTTCCCACCCACGACCGGCCGGCTCTTGAAGCTATAGCCGTCTCGTGAACTCCGTCCGGCGAGGGATACGCTGATTACCGTGGCGCTTGCGGAAGGCGTATGCCCAACTACCGCACGCTCCACGACCCCAACGCGGAGTACACGATGCGGGACCTCTCGGCGGAGACGATGGGGCTCTCGGCCGACCGCGGCCCGCGCGACGTGGCGATCACCGACGTCCAGACCACGATGGTCGACGGCAACTACCCGTGGCTCCTCGTCCGCGTCTACACCGACGCCGGCGTCGTCGGCACCGGCGAGGCGTACTGGGGCGGCGGCGATGCCGACATCGTCGACCGGATGGCCCCCTTCCTGCTCGGCGAGAACCCCCTCGACATCGACCGCCTGTACGAACACCTGATCCAGAAGATGTCGGGCGAAGGCTCCATCTCGGGGAAGGTGGTGTCGGCCATCTCGGGGATCGAAATCGCCCTGCACGACGCCGCCGGCAAGCTCCTCGACGTGCCCGCCTACCAGCTCCTCGGCGGGAAGTACCGCGACGCGGTGCGGGTGTACTGTGACTGCCACGCCGGCGACGAGTCCGAGCCCGAATCGAACGCCGAGGAGGCCAAACGCGTCGTCTCCGAGTTGGGCTACGACGCGCTGAAATTCGACCTCGACGTGCCCTCCGGCCACGAGGTCGATCGCGCGAACCGCCATATGCGCGGCCCGGAGATCCAGCACAAGGTCGACATCGTCCGCGAGGTGTGCGAGACGGTCGGCGACCGCGCCGACGTGGCCTTCGACTGCCACTGGTCGTACACCGCCGGAAGCGCGAAACAGTTGCTCGCGGCGGTCGAGGAGTACGACGTGTGGTGGCTCGAGGACCCCGTGCCCCCGGAGAACCACGACGTACAGCGCGAGGTCACCCAGTCGTCGACGACGCCGGTCACCGTCGGCGAGAACGTCTACCGCACTCACGGCCAGCGCCGCCTCATCGAGGAGCAGGCGGTCGACATCCTCGCGCCCGACCTGCCGAAGGTCGGCGGGATGCGCGAGACGCGAAAGATCGCCACCCACGCCGACCTCTACTACATCCCCATCGCGATGCACAACGTCGCCTCGCCCATCGGGACGATGGCGAGCGCACAGGTCGCGGCCGCCATCCCAAACAGCCTCGCCGTCGAGTTCCACAGCTACCAGCTTGGCTGGTGGGAGGACCTCGTCGAGGAGGACGACCTCATCGAGGACGGGCGCATGGCCATTCCCGAAGAGCCCGGCCTCGGTCTGACGCTCGACCCCGACGCCGTCGAGGAACACATGGTCGAGGGCGAGACGCTGTTCGATCCGGCCTGACAGTCGTGACTCGCCGCCGGCCGTCGCCGACCACGGTGGCGGCAACGGCCGGGAGCCGGTTCCGTATCACCCCACAGCCACTTCGGGATCGACAGTCGTCGATCGGGGGAACAACGTTTAGTTACCCCCGTGCTTTCTCGGTTTCATGAGTCAGACGGAACCGTCCGGCGACGAGCTCGATCGGGACTCCATCACGGACAACACGCTGGCGAACTGGCTGAACAAGCACGGCCCCGACTGGGTGCTCGAAATCGAGCCGCTCGACGGGGAGACCGAGTATCTCGGATTCGTCGACGGTCGGTTCCAGAACTACAACGAGCGGGGTATCAACTTCATCGCGCTCGACTATCTGGAGGAAATCGCCGACCGCGCGCGGAAAGTCGAGTACGTCCCCGTCGAGGAGTCGCCGTTCGCGAGCGACGAGGACGAGGAAACGGACGCGGCCGACGAGTCGTAACACTGCCGCCTGTGCGTCGCCGAATGGGTCGCCACCTCGGAGTGACGACTCCGTGACCCCGCTCCGGCCGATGGCGTGCGCCCCCACACGTGTCCGTAGTGACACACCCGACGCTATTTGTTCGCGGGCCTCCGGGATCGGGTATGCGCTTCGATCACGTCGGCGTCGCCACGCGTGACGCCGCCGCCATAGCCGACCTGTTCGGCGCGCTCTTCGACGCGCCGGTCGCACACCGCGAGACGTTCGACGGCCTCGACGTGACGTTCCTCGATCTGGGTAACGGCTACGTCGAACTCCTCGAACCGCTCGACGACGAGGGGGCGATCCCGCGGTATCTCGACCGCGAGGGGCCGGGCATCCACCACGTCGCGCTCGCGACGCCGGACGTGGCGGCCGCGCTCGACACGGCGCGGGACCACGGCGTCGAACTCGTGGACGACCGGCCTCGTCCGGGTGCGTGGGGACACGACGTGGCCTTCCTCCACCCCGGCTCGACCGGCGGCGTCCTCGTCGAGTTCGTCGAGCGATGAACGACCCGCTCACCGACCGCGCCGCCGTGGCGCCGGACGCGACGGCGCTGATCGACGCCGACCGGGACGAACGGTGGTCGGTCGCCGACCTCGATTCGGCCGTCGAACGGGTCGCCGGCCGTCTCGCCGCCCTCGGCGTCCGCCCCGGCGACCGTCTCGGGGTCTGCCTCCCGACGCGCCCGGCCGCCGTCCAGGTGATCCACGCCGCCGTCCGACTCGGCGCCGTCCTCGTCCCCCTCGGATCGAGGCTCACGCCCGACGAACTCGCCGACCGGCTGGATCGAGCGGCGGTGACGACGCTCGTCTGTGACGCGACGACGGCCGCGAACGCGACGGCGGCGGCGAACGCGGCGGCCGGCGACGATGCGCCCGTTCCGGTCGTCTCCGTCGATACCGAGGCGAACGCCGTCGATCCGGCGGTGACCCCCCTCGACGCCCGCACGCCCGACGCCGTCGTCCCGCACGACTGGGCGCTCGATTCGACGCTCCTGATCCCGTTCACTTCGGGGACCACGGGTGCGCCGAAGGGCGTCCGCCTCACGCTTCGGAACGTCCTCGCGAGCGCCGTCGCCTCCGTCTTCCGACTCGGTTTCGACCGGTCGGAGACGTGGCACGTCGCCCTCCCCTTCCATCACGTCGGCGGCCTCACGCCCGTCCTCCGGACTCCCTTGTACGGCATGACGGTCGTCCTCAGGAGATCGTTCGACGCCGATGCGGTCGCCGCGGACTTCGAGCGCTACGACGTGACGGCCACCTCCCTGGTGCCGACGACGCTCTCGCGTCTCCTCGACGCGACGACCGACGACCTCGGGCCGTCGCTCCGGGCGGTGCTTCTGGGCGGCGCGCCCGCGCCCGCGACCCTGCTCGACCGGTGTATTGAGCGATCGATCCCCGTCTTCCCCACCTACGGAATGACGGAGACGGCCTCCCAGATAGCGACGGCGACGCCCGAGGAAGCCGTCGCACAGCCGGGGACGGTCGGCCGGCCGCTCTACTGGACCGATCTCACCGTTCGCGACGCGGACGGCGACGAACGCCCGCCGGGCGAGACGGGCGAACTCGTCGTCTCGGGGCCGACGGTGTCGCCGGGCTATCTCGACACGGACGCGACGGCCGCGGCGTTCGACGAGGACGGCCTCCGCACCGGCGACGTGGGCTATCGTGACGACGGCGGTCGGTTCTGGATCGTCGGCCGAACGGACGACCTGATCGTCACCGGCGGCGAGAACGTCGCGCCCGCCGAGGTGGCCGACGCGCTCCGCGACCACCCGGACGTGGCCGATGCCGCAGTCGTCGATGTCCCCGACGAGGAGTGGGGCGAGCGCGTGGCCGCGCTGGTCGTCCCGCGCGAGGGCGCCGACCCCTCGGTGGCGGCGCTCGACGACCACTGCCGGGCGCGACTGGCGGGGTACAAGGTGCCGCGGACGCTCCGGTTCGCGGACGCGATTCCGCGGACGGACTCGGGGACGGTCGATCGGGAAGCGGTGCGCGACCGGCTGTCTTAAACGCCGTTCTCGGCCGGCGACACCCGCCGCTCGAGGGCGAGGAGGCCGAGTGCGAGACCGGCACACCCGACGATCAGCGCCGGCCAGAGCAGGGCCGCGACGCCGTAGTCGAAGAAGGCGCCGCCGAGGGCGGCACCGACCCCCATCCCGAGTCGCTTGGCGATTTCGATCAGGGAGAGCCGCGAGCCCCGTTCGTCGGCGTGGCCCAGGTCGCTGGCGAGCGACGTGACGAGCGGCGAGTGAAGCACCTCGCCGACGGTGCGGAGGACGAGAAAGGCGCCGACCAGGCCCACGCCGAGGCGGGTCGGCACGAAATCGATCAGCACGACGGCGAGGAAGCTGACGCCCCAGAAGGCCGTCGAAGCGACGAGGCCGCGGGTGCGGCGCCAGTCGCCGATGGCGCTCAGAACGGGCATCTGGAAGACGACGAGAACGAGTGGATTGAGGACGTACAGCGTGCCGATTTCCGCGGAGTCGAGGCCGAGCGTCTCGCTGGCGACGACGGGCACCGTCGCCTGCATCTGGGCGTACATGACCGCGAAGCCGACGTTGAGGAGGGCGAGAAAGACGAGTCGGCGCTGGGAGATGGCCCGGCCCCAGTCGCCGACGCTCTCGGAGAGGGTCGCAGCCGCCCGACCGTCGTGGACGCGGGGGAGGGCGACGAGGAGGACGACGGCGACGACGGCGGAGGTGAGGCCGTCGGCGACGAAGACAGCAGTGGAGGCGAACTCGTAGAGGACGCCGCCGACGACGAAGCCGGAGCCGAAGCCGACGTTGCTGGCGACTTTCAGGAGGCCGTAGCCGCGTTCGCGCTCCTCGGGGTCGGTCAGGTCGGCGATCATCGCCTGACTCGCGGGGGCGTACAGCCCCGTCGTCAGGCCGGCGGCGGTGGCGACGGCGACGAAGCCGACGCCCGTGGTGACGAGGGCGTAGGCGGCGAGGGTCAGGGCGGACAGCGCCATGCTGCCGACCATCACCGGCCGGCGACCGTAACGGTCGGCGAGGTAGCCGCCGACGGCCGTCCCCGTCGCCGTCGCGACGTTGTTGGCGAGGAGGCCGACGCCGACGATGGAGAGCGCGAGGCCGACTTCGAGGTGGAAGTGAATGGTCGCGAAGGGGTAGACGAGGCCGGCGCCGAAGACGTTGATGAGGCGTCCCCCGGCGACGGCGTAGACGGCGCGACGAAATCCGCGCACGGCGTCGAGCGTCGATCCGAACACGCCCCGTGGTCGGGGGTGCCCCTACCTGAACGGTTCGTTTCCGAGCCGGCTGTGACCACCGCACAAATTTATTAGACAGGTGACAGTAGTGGCGGTATGGTTCCCGATGCAGCCATCCGGCGTCGCCTCCTCACGCTCGTCCTCGTGGGCGTCCTGCTGTGCTCGCTGGCGACGGGCGTCGCCGCGGCACAGTCGGTCCGCGGCGCCAGTGGGACGGTCGTCGTCGGCGCCGACGAGACGGTCGAGAGCGTGGAGGCGGTGGCGGGCTCCGTCGTGATCCGCGGGACCGTGCGGGGCGACGTATCCGCCGCGGCCGGGACCGTCCACGTCACGGAGACGGGACGCGTCGGCGGTGACGTCGAAGTCGCGGCGGGGGCCGTCAGGATCGACGGACAGGTCGACGGCGACGTGAGTACCGGCGCCGGAACGCTCGACGTGACCGAGACTGCGCGGATCGGGGGGAGCGTCGAGGCGGGTGCCGGCTACGCGTCCTTCGACGGCCGGGTCGGCGGCGACGTGACCGTGGGCGCGGAGACGGTCGTTCTCGGGCCGAACGCGCGGGTCGGCGGCGACTTCCGGTACGACGCCGAGACGCTGACCCGCGATCCGGGGGCGACCGTCGAGGGACGGGTCGTCAGGGAGACTGGGGGTCAGCCTGGCGGTGTGGCCGTCGTCGGAAACGCCCTCGATACCGTCTACGGGTTGCTGGCCAACCTGCTGTTCGGGGCCATCCTGCTGTTCGCGTTCCCGAACTTCTCCGCGGGCGTGGCGTCGCGGGTCGGGTCGGCACCCGCGCGGACCGGCGGCGTCGGGCTACTGGCGCTCGTCGGCGTGCCGGTGGTCCTCGTGCTTCTCGTGATAACGCTCGTGGGGATTCCGCTCGCCGTCGTCGGTGCCGTGGCCTTCGCGGGCGCCGTCTGGGCCGGCCTCGTCTACGGACAGTACGCCGTCGGCGTTCGCGCCCTCGCCGCCGTCGACAGGGAGGGTCGCTGGCTGGCGCTCGTCGTCGGCCTCGTGGGCTTTGCTCTCCTCGGCGCGGTGCCGATTCTCGGCGGCCTGCTGGAACTCGGGGCGCTTCTGTTGGGGCTCGGAGCGCTCACTCTCGGCCTTCGAGATGCGTACCGTCGCCGCTCGGGCGACCGCCCGTCGGATCGACAGTCGACGCTCGACGAGTCGGTCGACGAGAGCGCCTCGTCGTAGCGGAGGGCGTCGGCTGCCGGTCAGTCGTCCTCCGGCAGGACGCGACGCGAGATACTGCTCGAGCCGGGGATACCCGAGGGGACCGAGGTGTCACGGAGCGCGGACCGCTGTTTCACCATGTCGTAGGCGAAGATCATCGTCCCCTCGATGAGCATGGTGTCACCGGGGAGTCGGGCCCAGAACAGTAGCTGGATCAGGTCGCGGTTGTAGAAGGCGAGGCTCCGCGCGGCGTCGTAGCTGACGGTGAACGCGGTTTCGAGTTGCAGGAAGCCCACGGGGAGGACGGAGCCGAAGACCATCACCGCGAGCCCGGCGTTCCAGAGCCAGAACGACCACTTCAGGCGCCGGGGGTTCCACTGCCCCGGATCGACCGCGATGCGGAGCATGTAGGTGACCATGCCGAGCGCGAGGAAGCCGAAGGCGCCGAACATGGCCGCGTGGGCGTGACCGACGGTCAGGTAGGTGCCGTGTTCGTAGTAGTTGATGATGGGGAGGTTGATGAAGAAGCCGAGCACGCCCGCGCCGACGAAGGATCCTCCTCACCCGACGCCGTTGGTCATTGGTCCGAACATGTTCGTTCTTTCCCGTGCTACGGCGACCTCGTTCGGGTCGCCCCGAACATCTTCGGGCGAACGCCCGTGGTACTGGGCCGGGTATCCTCACTCGACCGGCCATGCCCTACGCCAAACTCACCATCGACCTGCCGACGGCCGTCTGGATCGGGGAGGTATCGCGTGACTTCCCGTCGGCGACGTTCCGGGTGCTGTCGGCGATGCCCTCGGGCGAGGCGGGGTTCGGCCTCCTCGAAGTCGAGAGCGAGTCGATACCGGCGGTACTCGGGGCCATCGAATCCCTGTCCGGGGTCTCCTCGGTCGAACTGATGCAACACGCCGAGAACACCGCAATCGTCCAGTTCGAGACGAGCGATCCCCTCCTGTTGCTGTCGATTCAGGAGTCGGGCGCGCCGCTCGAACTCCCCCTGACGATCCGGGGCGGGGAGGCGGTGATCGAACTCACGGCGTCGCGGGATCGGCTCTCGGCGTTCGGCCAACAGCTTGAGGCGTTCGGGCTCTCGTACACGCTCAACCGGGTGTACGACGCGGTGGAGACACCCGACCTCCTCACCGACCAGCAACGGCGTCTACTCGTGACGGCCGTCGAGGAGGGCTACTACGACACGCCCCGGGAGTGTACGCTGACGGAGTTGGCCGGGGCTGTCGACCTCGCGAAGTCGACGGCGAGCGTCACGCTCCACCGCGCGGAAGAGCGGGTGATCAAGGAGTTCGCCGCCGAGCGCCTCGACGTGACGCCCGACGACCCGCCACGGGCGGTTTAGAAGGGCAGGATCGACCGGATGCGGCCGAGGATACTCCCGCCGGCGGAGGCGCGGTACTCCTCGAACACCGGGTGGAGCAGGTCGAGCAGTTCGGATTCGGAGTCGAACGTGCGCTTCGGGAGTGCGCTCATGGCCTCCGACAGCGCGACGCTCCCCCCCGAGCCGTCGTAGGGGATGTCCGGGTCGCCGAGCGCCCGGACGATTTCGTCACTGGTGGCCGGATATTCGATGTCGGCGTGATCCAGGTAACCGACCAGTGCGGCGATCCCGAATTCCACCGCGTCCGGTGACGACGTGTCCTGCTGTGGCGGCCTGGCTGCCATTACCGGGCGTTGTCACCGAGCCACTAAAAACGACCGCCATTCGTCGCTCCCGCGAACGCTACGCCTTTCCCGCCGGCCCCCGTCCGATCCAGCATGACGGAGTACACGACGGTTTCGATTCCGAAGGAGCTCGGTGACCGCGTCGAGGAGACCATCGAAGGCACCAGCTTCTCCAGTACGAGCGATCTGGTTCGATTCCTCCTCCGGAGCATCGTCATCCAGTACCAGCGCCGCGGCGAGTTGACCGAGGCGGAGTTCGAGGAGATCACCGACCAGTTGGCCGACCTCGGTTACCTCGACTAGACGGCCTCGGGCGCGCTCACCGCCACGACGTTCCGGAGCAGACACGCCATCGTCAGCGGCCCGACACCGCCGGGAACGGGCGTCATCGCCCCCGCCTTCTCGCCGACGCTGTCGGCGTCAACGTCGCCGACGATTTCCCCCTCGGCCACGCGATTCGCACTGACATCGACGACCACGACCCCCTCCGAGACCATCGATCCGTCGACCAGACCGGGCGACCCGGCGGCGGTGAGCAACAGATCGGCGCGCCGCGTTTTCGACCCCAGATCCTCGGTCCGCGAGTGACAGACCGTCACCGTCGCGTCGCGCCGGCACAGCAGGTGCGCGAGCGGCGTGCCGATTGCGGCCGTTCGTCCGACGACGACGGCGTCCCGTCCCGCGACCGCCACGTCGTACGCCGAGAGCAGGCGGTCGACCGCGAGCGACGTGACGGGTCGAACCCGTGGATCGCCGGCCACCAGTCGCCCGACGTTCGCGTGCGCGAAACAGTCCACGTCCTTCTCGGACGGGACCCGCGCCCGCACCGCCGCCTCGTCGACGTGTGCCGGCAGCGGTACCTGGACGAACAGCGCCGTGACCGCCGGGTCGGCGCCCAACTCCTCGACGCACCGGTAGACGCGGTCGGCGGGCGTCTCGGCCGGCAGGTCGACGCGACGGGTGTCGATCCCCACCTCGGCACACCGGTCGTGTTTGCGGTCCATGAACGCCCGCGCGCCGGGGTCGTCGCTCACCAGCACCGTCGCGAGGCAGGGGTCGACGCCGGCTTCGCGGCAGGCGTCGAGGCGGGCGAGCGCGTCGCGACGGACGGCTGCGGCGGGCTCCGCGCCGCTCAGTCGCCGTGGATCAAACACGCCTCGCTCCACGGCAGCGGGCGGCAAAACGGTTCGGTCACTCCGGCACCGACTCCGCCGGCGGTTCGGCGTCGACGGCGGTCAACGGGAGGGACCGTCCCCGGCGGTCGAACGCCAAGACCTCCTCCCACGGCGGCACCGCGAGGAGGACGACGCCCGCCAAGTCGTCGCGTCGGGTGAGTTCCGCCGGCCCTTGTGGGTGGCTGAGAAAACGCGCACGCCCCCGACCGGCGGGCGTCCCGAGGTCGACGCCGAACACGTCGCTGACGGCCCGTCCAGCCATCGGGAAGTAGACGTGGCTCAGGACGGGCGTCGAGGGATCGACGCCGAGGTCGGCCTCGAAGTCGGACGCCGGCGTCGAATCGAGGACGAGGTTCTCCTGGGCGGGTTCGGCCTCGGCCGCGCGTTCGAGAAGCATCTCGATGAGGCCGCGGGTGGCGTAGACGGACGTATCGTCGCCACCGTCGGTTCTGGCGGCGTCGTCCCGCGATGGCCGGGCCGCCACGCTCCGGTTCCGGGACGGCGCCTCGCCCTTCTCCCGGCTCACCCCAGCACCATCTCGCGGGCCATCTTCGCGTACGCGGCGGGGATGCGCCGGCGGGCACCGGCGAGGGCATCCCGCAGCGCCGCGGTCGCGTCGTCGAAGACGCCCTCGCCGTGGCCGACGAGGATTCGCTCCGGCGTGAGGTCGCCGAGGGCGTCCCGCGGCGGGATCGGCCGGAGCATCGGATGGACGCCGAGGCGTTCGTCGCCGGCGCGGAAGAAGGAGGCCGTGCCGACCGCCTCGGCGACGAGCAGTGTCTCGCCGTCGTAGAGCGCGGCCTCCTGCCACGGCGGGAGCGAGGCGTCGCGGACGCGCCGGACCCGGTAGCCCGAGTCGCCGAGTTCCCGGCCGAACCGCTCGACCGGCGCGTCGAGTTTCGACGCCACGCCGTCCATCCACTCCGGGATGAAGACGGGCACGTCGTGGCGTCGCGCGACCGCCGCGGCGTCGCGCTTGTGTCGGTCGAGACAGAGCGCGACGCCGACTACGTCACCCAGGTCGGCGAGCAGGTCGTCGAGGCCCGGCGCGTCCACCGGATCGACTACCCAGACGCCCTCGTCGGTGTCGAGAGCGTGACTCGCCCGTTGCATCCGCTCGTCGGGGTACGCGATCCAACCGAGGCCGCCGTCCCAGCGGTCGATCTCGCGCAGGTCCGCGTGACCGCCCTTCAGTGGCATACCGACGTATGGGAGCGGGACGCGCATAAACCCTCGATCCAGCGCGGCCACGACTCCCGATCGGCGGGAGGATTAATCCGCCACGGACCGTAGATTCCCCGTGCTCACCCGCCTCACCCATCTGGCGCTCGAAACGAAGGACCTCGACGCCGCGCGGGCCTTCTACGCCGACCGGTTCGGGCTGACGGTCACACGCGAGACGGCCGACGGGGTCGTCCTGTCGGTCGGGGGGACCGACCTCCGTCTGCGTCGACCGACGGGCGTCCCCCGCGGCGGCCTCCACACTCACTTCGCGTTCTCGGCCGCGCCGGGCGCGCTGTCGGCGTGGCGCGAGCGGTTGGCCGACCTCGACCCCGAGGAGGTCGACTTCGGCGGCTATCGCTCGCTCTACGTCTACGACCCCGACGGCAACTGCGTCGAAATCGGCTGCGAGGCGGGCGAGGAGCGGGCGGCCGACGCGCCAACCGGGGTCTTCGAAGTCGTCCTCGAAGTCGTGGACCTCGACCGGGCCGAGGCGACGTACAGGGCCCTGGGGTTCGATCCGGTTGATCGGGGGGAGTCGCGGCGGCGCGTCCGTCTCCGCGGGCCGATGGATCTGGAGCTCTGGGAGCCACAGCTCGGGCTCGCGAACGCCAGGGGTGGCGTCCACGTCGACCTGGGCTTCGAGACGGCGGATCCGGCGGCGGCGGCCGAGGCAGTCGCCGCGTGGACGACGGCCCGGGAGCCGATAGACGGCGGGGTTCGGGTCCGCGACGGCGACGGGCACTGGGTGACGTTCCGGCGGGCGTAGCCACGCTGTCGACCGCAACTGCACGGATCGGCTCGGCACGTCGGGGAGCCGAACCGGTCCGCGGACGTAGCCGGCAGTCTCAGGAGAGTCGGTCGGTGTCGATGCCGACGCCGGGGGGCGTCACGACGAGGAAGCCGCGAAAGCGCATGAGCGTCCCGCCGGCGTCGCGCACCTCGCGGGCGAAGCCCGCCGCGAGGCGGTTCAGGTCGCCCTCGACGTTCAACACGAGTATCTTGCCGTCCTCGACGGTCCGAATCCACTCGTCGGGATCGGTGCTCCCGTCGAGGACGCCGAGGACCACCTCCGATCCGCCGTCCTCGCCCTCCTCCAACTGTTCCTCCGCGTTCCGGAGGTCGAGGTCGAACTCGCTCATGGCGGTAGGATCGCTCGGGCGGGAGAAAAGCGTTCGGGCGGGCTACTGTCGGGGGAGTTCTCGCCGGCCTGTCCCGGCGAGCAGCTACGGACAGCTACGACCCCCCCTGTGGCTCGAACTCGCCCCGCCGAAGCCCCGCCCGAACCGGTTCGTGTTCGGCCTCGGTCGGCGGCGGCGCGGTCACCAGCAGGGCCTCCAGCCGCGAGTCGTCGTCGGCCCGAATCCCCCGTTCTACGTCGGCCGCGACGGTCACCACGTCGCCGGCTTCGACGCGGTGGTCCGCCTCGCCCTCGCGGACGACGCCGGTCCCGGACTGGACGGCAACGACGAGGGCGCTCGACGGCGCGTGGACGGGGATGAACTGCCCCGGCTCGAAGTAGCCACAGACGACCTGCAGGTCGTCGGTGCGGAACACCTTGTGTGCGGCGAACATCTCGTCGTCGTAGGCTCGTTCGGCGTCGAAGTCGGTGACGGGCATACCGGAGGTAGCCGGCGGACGACCGGAAGGGTTGGGGCGAACATGTCCGGTCGAACTACGCTCCCCGTCCGCCGCCGATTCGGGGCGATCCGTCCGACGGGCGATACCGGGGAACCACCGGACGAGGCCGTGGGTCGTATCGACGAGTCAGCACGTTGATGCCGGCCGAACAGGGACAGTTTTATATACGAGGGCTATCCTCTGGTAGAGTACAATGTCTAACGACATGGAGGATTCGTCGGATACCCCGGCGGATCGAGTTCTTCCAGGGCACGTTGGCCCGCACCGGCGAAATTGACGGTGTACGAATTTTCGACACAACGCTCCGAGATGGCGAGCAGTCACCGCGCACGTCGTTCAGTTACGACGAGAAGCGTGACATCGCCGCAGTCCTTGACGAGATGGGCACCCACGTCATCGAGGCGGGGTTCCCGGTCAACTCCGACGCGGAGTTCGAGGCCGTTCGAGACATCTCGAACGCCACCGACACGACGGTGTGTGGCCTCGCCCGCGTCGTCGACAAGGACGTGGAGGCGGCGCTCGACTCGGGCGTGGGACTGGTCCACGTCTTCGTGAGTACGAGCGACGTACAGCTACAGGATTCCATGCACGCCTCGCGCGAGGAGGCGGTCGACCGCGCGGTCAAATGCGTCGAGCGCGTCAAGGAGGCGGGCGTGGAGTGTATGTTCTCGCCGATGGACGCCACCCGCACCGACGACGACTTCCTCGTCGAGGTAGTGGAGGCGGTCAGCGACGCGGGGACCGACTGGATCAACATTCCGGACACCTGCGGGGTGGCGACGCCCACGCGCTTCATGGACTTGGTGCGGATGGTGCGTGAAAACACCGACGCGCAGGTTGACGTCCACGCCCACGACGACTTCGGACTGGCGACGGCGAACGCCATCGCCGGCTTCGAGGCGGGCGCGGCGCAGGCGCAGGTGTCGGTCAACGGCATCGGCGAACGCGCCGGCAACGCCGCCTTCGAGGAGGTCGTCATGGCCTCCGAGGCGTTGTACGACGTGGACACGGGGATCGACACCACCCGGATCACGGAGCTGTCTCGGATGGTCGAGGACTACAGCGACATCCCCAATCCGCCGAACAAGCCGGTCGTGGGGCGCAACGCCTTCTCCCACGAGAGCGGCATCCACGCCGCGGGCGTCATCGAGAACTCGGACACGTTCGAGCCGGGCGTGATGACGCCGGAGATGGTGGGTGCGACACGCGAGTTCGTCCTCGGCAAACACACCGGGACCCACTCGGTGCGCAAGCGACTGAAGGAGATCGGCTACGATCCGACCGACTCGGAGGTCCGGGCGGTCACCCGGCTGGTCAAGGATTACGGCGCCGACAAACAGCGCGTGACGATGGCCGACCTCCGACGGTTCGCCCGCGAGGAGAACGTCACTCGCGAGGAGGAGGTTCGCGCCTGAGGACGATGGTCGCCGCCACCCGCGTTCGCGGCCGCCCAAGCACACCGTCACGGCCGTCGCTATGACGGGGCCGCCCCCGTTCGCTCCAGCCGTGGAGCGGCGGGTGGCGCACACGGCACGGAGGGCGCTCCGAGTCGCCGTTCTCGACGGAAAGGATTATATCCGCGGAGCGGCACTCACCGGATACGATGCGAGGGTTCGATCAAACCCGGGGTTCGGCCGCGAGTACCGCCCCAGCGGCGGGTCGTCGCGGCGTCGACGGTTCGATCGGCCCGATTGTAGGGGCTGTATAGCCCCTCACATCTCATCCTCCGCGGACGTGACCGTACCGTACGCAGGGAGCCACATGGCCACACGACAATGAATCATCCACACCGACAGCCACCGACGTACAGCTTACGACAATGAGCGAGCGAACCACCCAACCACCCGAGACGGAGGAGTCGAGCGACGAGGCAACCGAAACGGCCCCGACACAAGTGACGTCGGGCGCTACGTCCACCGTTCGTGCCCTCGAAAACGCGGGCATCGACGTGATGTTCGGCGTGCAGGGCGGGGCGATCATGCCCGTCTACGACGCGCTCTGGGATTCGGAGATTCGCCACGTGATGATGGCTCACGAACAGGGGGCGGCCCACGCCGCCGACGCGTTCAACGTGGTGTCCGGTCAGCCGGGCGTCTGCCTGGCGACCTCGGGTCCCGGCGCGACCAACCTCGTGACGGGGCTCGCCGACGCCAACATGGACTCCGACGCCGTGGTGGCGCTGACCGGGCAGGTGCCCCAGCATATGGTGGGCAGCGACGCCTTCCAGGAGACGGACACGACGGGCATCACCGCACCGATCACGAAGAACAACTACTTCGCGAGCGACGCCGACACGGTCGGCGACACCGTCGGCGAGGCGGTGGCGCTCGCCTCCTCGGGCCGGCCGGGACCGACGCTGGTCGACCTCCCCAAGGACGTCACCAGCGGGGAGACGGACCGCGAACCGGGGATGCCCCAGACGCCGGAGACGTACACGCCACAGGACGAAGCGGACGAGAGCGCCGTCGAAACGGTGGCGAGCGCCATCGAGGCGGCCGAGAAACCGCTGCTGCTGTTCGGCGGGGGCGTGGTGAAAGCCGACGCTGCGGACGTGGCCCGTGAGTTCGCCATCGACTACGAGATTCCGGTCGTGACGACGATGCCCGGCATCGGCACGATGCCCGAGGACCACGAGCTCTGTCTGTCGTGGGCGGGCATGCACGGCACCGGCTACGCCAACATGGCGATCAACCACACGGACCTGCTGATCGCGGTTGGCACCCGCTTCGACGACCGCCTGACGGGCGGTATCGAGACGTTCGCGCCGAGCGCGGAGGTCGTTCACGTCGACATCGACCCCGCGGAGATCAGCAAGAACATCCACGCCGACTACCCGCTGATCGGCGACGCGGGGCGCGTCCTCGAACAGCTCGACGACGCGCTGACCGCCGTGCCCGACGCCGACGAGTGGCGCGAGCAGTGTCGGACGTGGAAGACGGAGTACCCGATGGATTACGCGGCGCCCGACGACGAGCCGCTCAAACCGCAGTTCGTCGTCGAGGCGCTCGACGAGGCCACGAGCGACGAGGCCATCGTCACCTCGGGCGTCGGCCAGCATCAGATGTGGGCGTCCCAGTACTGGACGTTCCGCGACCCGCGGAAGTGGGTCTCCTCGCACGGCCTCGGGACGATGGGCTACGGCCTGCCCGCGGCCATCGGTGCCCGACTGGCGGCCGACGACGACGAGGAAGTCGTCTGCATCGACGGCGACGGCTCATTCCTGATGACGGTCGAGGAGCTCTCGGTCGCCGTGCGCGAGGACCTCGACATCACGGTCGCCATCCTGAACAACGAGTACATCGGGATGGTGCGCCAGTGGCAGGACGCCTTCTTCGAGGGGCGGCACATGGCCGCCGGCTACAGCTGGATCCCCGAGTTCGACAAGCTGGCGGAGGCCTTCGGCGCCCGCGGCTGGCGCGTCGACGACTACGACGAGGTGGCCGACGCCGTCGAGGAGGCGCTCGCCTACGACGGGCCCTCGGTCATCGACTTCCACATCGACCCCGCGGAGAACGTCTACCCGATGGTGCCGAGCGGCGGCGCCAACGACAAGTTCGCCCTCTCGGAGGATCAGCTATGAGCGGCGGACTGGACGGTCCCCGACCCGAGGAGCGGGAGACGCCGGAGGGCCGGCGCAACTCGCAGGGCATCCGCATCGACCCCGAGGTGGAGGCGGAGCCCGACGCCCGGCGGGCGGTCCTCTCGGCGCTCGTGGAACACGAGCCCGGAGTGTTGGCGAACGTCTCCGGACTGTTCCGGCGACGGCAGTTCAATATCGAAAGCCTCACCGTCGGTCCGACCACCGATGGTGACCGAGCGCGAATCACGCTCGAAATCGAGGAGCCCGAACCGGGCATCGAACAGGCGAAAAAACAGCTACAGAAGCTCGTTCCGGTCATCGCGGTGACCGAACTCGAACCCGACGCCATCCGGCGCGAACTCGCGCTGATCAAAGTCGACGGGAGTGCCCCCGATCAGGTCGGCGCCGTGGCGGAGATGTACGACGGCAAGACCGTCGACGTCTCCCGGGAGTCGGTGACGGTCGAGATTACGGGCAGCGAGCAGAAGATCGACGCCGCAGTCGAGACGTTCGGTCGGTTCGGCATCCACGAAATCGTCCGCACCGGCACGGCGGCGCTCGAACGCGGCACACGCAAGACGACATAACCATGACAGACGAATTTACCGTTCCGGTATACTACGACGACGACGCGGACAGTGACGCAATCGCCGGCAAGACCGTAGCCGTCCTCGGCTACGGCAGTCAGGGCCACGCCCACGCACAGAACCTCGACGACAGCGGGGTCGACGTGATCGTCGGCCTGCGGAAATCCTCCGACTCGTGGGCCCAGGCCGAAAACGACGGCCTGCGGGTCGCGACCCCCGACGACGCCGCCGCGGAGGCGGACATCGTCTCGATGCTCGTTCCCGACACCGTCCAGCCGGCGGTGTTCGAGGCAATCAGCGACGGGCTAGAGGCGGGCGACACCCTCCAGTTCGCCCACGGCTTCAACATCCACTACAACCAGATCCAACCCCCCGAAGACGTCGACGTGACGATGATCGCCCCGAAGACGCCGGGGCACCTCCTGCGGCGCAACTACACCGAGAACACGGGCACGCCCGCGCTCTTGGCCGTCTACCAGAACACGACGGGCGAGGCGAAGGCGGAGGCGCTGGCGTACGCGCAGGCCATCGGCTGCACCCGCGCGGGCGTGGTCGAGACGACGTTCCGAGAGGAGGTCGAGACGGACCTCTTCGGCGAGCAGGCGGTGCTCTGTGGCGGCATCACGTCGCTCATCAAGAAGGGCTACGAGACGCTGGTCGACGCAGGCTACAGCCCGGAGATGGCCTACTTCGAGTGTCTCAACGAGATGAAGCTGATCGTCGATCTGATGTACGAGGGCGGGATGGCCGAGATGTGGAACTCGGTCTCCGACACGGCCGAGTACGGCGGCCTCGCCGTGGGGCCGGAGATCGTCGGCGAGGGCGTCCGCGAGAACATGGACGAAGCGCTCGAAGCGGTCCAGAACGGCGACTTCGCCCGTGAGTGGATCCTCGAGAATCAGGCCGGACGGCCCGCCTATACGCAGCTTCACGCGGCCGATCGGAACCACGACATCGAGGAGGTCGGCGCCCGACTGCGCGCGCTGTTCTCCTGGGCCGACGAGGGCCAGGAGGAGGCAGAGGCCCCGGCCGATGACTGATCGGATGGGGTCGGTGGACCACAGCCATCCCACGCAACGCGCCGTCGCAGGCGCGTACCGTCGGGGCCGAAACGCCGACGGGCTGTGCACGGACGGCGCCGGCGAGGACGCCGAGACCGAGGGTCGCGAACGGATGCGCGACGTGTCCCACACGCCGGCGGACGGCGACGGGACGAACGAGGTCTGGTCGCGCGGCGACGGCGACGCCAAACAGGGAGAGGACCCCGACAACCATGAGTGAGGGCACGCTCTACGACACGGTGTGGGACCGGCACAAGGTGGCCGACCTGCCGAACGGGCAGGATCAACTGTTCATCGGCCTGCACCTGATCCACGAGGTGACCAGCCCCCAGCCCTTCTCGGAGCTTCGGGAACGGGGCATCGAAGTCCCCTTCCCCGAGCGCAACGTCGCCACGGTGGATCACATCGTGCCGACGCGGCCGGAGGGCCGGGAGCGCCCGCTGGCCGACGAGTCCGCTGAAGGGATGCTCACCGCGCTGGAGCGCAACACCAGCGAGACGGGTATCCAGTTCTACGGGCTGGATTCGGACAAGCAGGGCATCACGCACGTCGTCGCACCCGAACTGGGGCTGACCCAGCCGGGGATGACGGTCGTCTGTGGCGACTCGCATACGGCGACCCACGGCGCCTTCGGCGCCATCGCCTTCGGGATCGGTACGAGTCAGGTGCGGGACGTGCTCGCCTCGCAGTGTGTCGCCGCCGACAAGGCCGAGGTCCGTCGCATCGAGGTGGACGGCCGGCTCGGCGAGGGCGTCCACTCGAAGGACCTCATCCTGAAGATCATCGCCGAACTCGGCGTCGACGGCGGCGTCGGCTACGTCTACGAGTACGGCGGCGAGGCGGTTCACGACCTCTCGATGGAGGAGCGACTCGCGGTCTGTAACATGTCCATCGAGGGCGGCGCGCGCGCGGGCTACATCAACCCCGACGAGACCACCTACGAGTTCCTGCGCGGCCGCGAGTTCGCCCCCGAGGGCGAGGCGTTCGAGGAGCGCAAGGAGTACTGGGAGTCGATCGCGAGCGACGCGGACGCCGAGTACGACGACGTGGTGCATCTCGACGCCGACGAGTTGGAGCCGATGGTCACCTGGGGGACGAACCCCGGGCAGGCCGTCGGTATCTCGGACCCGGTTCCGGCGCCCGAGGACCTGCCCGAGGGCGAACGCGAGGCCGCCCGGACCGCCCAGGAGCACACGGGCGTCACGCCCGGCGAGCCGATGGCGGGCTACCCAATCGACGTGGCCTTCCTCGGCACGTGTACGAACGGTCGCGCGAGCGACTTCCGCGAGGCCGCCGCCGTTCTGGAGGGCCGCGAGGTCCATCCGAGCGTGCGCGCGCTCGCGGTGCCCGGATCGGGGACGGTGAAGTCGACGCTCGAAGCCGAGGGCGTCGACGAAATCTTCCGCGACGCCGGCTTCGAGTGGCGCGAGGCGGGCTGTTCGATGTGTCTGGCGATGAACGACGACTCCCTCGAGGGCGACGAGCGGTGCGCGTCCTCGTCGAACCGCAACTACGTGGGTCGACAGGGGAGCAAGGACGGCCGGACCGTGCTCATGAGTCCGGCGATGGTCGCCGCCGCCGCCGTCGAGGGCGAAGTCGCCGACGTGCGCGACCTGACGGAGGTGGACGCATGAGCGACGGTGAGGGGTCGAAGGGCGTCGGCGTCGAGGAGATGAAAGTCCGGCGCGTCGCCGGTACCGGCGTCCCCGTCCGCGGGGACGACATCGATACCGACCAGATCATCCCCGCCCGGTTCCTCAAGACGACGACGTGGGAGGGGATGGATCAGTACGCCTTCTACGACGCGCGCCGCGACGACGACGGCGAACTCAACGACCACCCATTCAACGAGTACAAGGGGGCGAACGTCCTCGTCGTCAACGACAACTTCGGCTGTGGCTCCTCACGGGAGCACGCGCCGCGGGCGCTCGCCCGCTGGGGTGTCGAGGCCATCGTCGGCGAGTCCTTCGCCGAAATCTTCGCGGACAACTGCAAGTCGCTGGGCATCCCGGCGGCGACGACTGACCCGGAGGCGGTCGCGGAGCTACAGGACTTCATCGAGGCGACCCCCGACGCGGGTATCGAACTCGACGTGGTCGACGAGACGGTCACCTACGACGGCAAGACTGTCGACGTCGACATCGACGAGGCGATGCGCGGGGCGCTGGTGCAGGGCATCTGGGACACCGTGGCCCTGCTCCGGTCGAACATGGACGCCATCGACGAGACGGCGGCGGACCTGCCGTACGTCGACCGATGAGCGAGCGCATCGCGGTGATTCCGGGCGACGGCATCGGCCACGAAGTCGTCCCGGCGACGCTGCGCGTCCTCGATGCGGTCGTCGACTTCGAGTACGACCACGTCGAAGCGGGCGACGCCGTCGCGGAGCGGACGGGGACCCCGCTCCCCGAGGCGACGCTCGAGGCCGTCACGAGCGCCGACGCGACGCTGTTCGGCGCGACGGGCGAAACCTCCGCCGACGTGATCCTCCCGCTTCGCGACGCGGTGGACTCCTTCGTCAACATCCGCCCGGCGCGGACGTATCCGGGCGTCGACGCCGTCCAGCCCGAGACGGACCTCGTGATCCTCCGCGAGAACACGGAGGGGGTCTACGCAGGGATGGAGGACCGCCTGACCGAGGACGTATCAACGCTGACGCGGCTGGTCACACGGAGCGCGTCCAGACGGCTCGCCGAGTTCGCCTGCGACTACGTCGACGATACCGGCCACGACGGGTTCACCATCGCACACAAAAACAACGTGATGCGTGTGACCGACGGGCTGTTCGTCGACACCATCAGCGAGGTGGCAAGCGAGCGCGGCGTCGACGCCGACGACGCGTACATGGACGCGATGGCGACTCACCTCGCCATGGACCCGACGGGGTACGACGTGATCGTCTGCCCCAATCTGGCGGGTGACGTGCTCTCCGATCTGGCCGCAGGGCTGGTCGGTGGCCTCGGCCTGCTCCCGAGCGCGAACGTCGGCTCGGAGCGGGGCATCTTCGAACCCGTCCACGGCTGTGCGCCCGACATCGCGGGCGAGGGCGTCGCCAACCCGACGGCGACGGTGCTGTCGGCGGCGATGTTGCTCGACTTCCTCGACTACGACGACGAGGCGACGGCGGTGCGGACGGCCGTCGAGACGACGCTGGCCGAGGGGCCGAGCACGCCCGACTTGGGCGGCGAGGCGACGACCGACGACGTGGCTGACGCCATCGTCGACCGCCTGTAGTGGTCGGCCGCCGTCTCACCGTCACCCGAAGACGTGATCGACGACTCCGAAACTGCGGAGCCACGACCGTCCCGGCCGGTACGGTTATCCGTCGTACGACTGCCGGATGTCGTCCCACTTCCCGTTCTCTTCGAGCCGTTGCTGGAGGGCACTCGCGTACTCGTCGACGAGGCGTTCGGCCGCGTCGAGTTTCTCGGCGTCGTCGTCGCCGTCGCCCATCCCGAGCGCACCGCGGATGGCGTCGAGGACGCCGGTGCCGCTGTCGGCCTGACGCTGGCCGCCCGGGCCGCCGGGACCCGCTCCCTGTTGTACCTTCTCCAGTTCGGGGATCATCTGCGGGAGGCTCTCGGTGTCGGCGACGATCCGCGCCCGGTCGGGGTCGTCGGCGTGTTCGATTTCGAAGTCGACGGCAGTCATGACCAGTCCCCACTCTTGATTCGAGAACTCGGAGGCACGGACCCGGTCGCTGAACTCCCGGTCGACGGCCATTCGGTCGCCGACGATCCTATCGGTCCAGTTCGACATGGACTGGGGTACGGACAGCCGACGTATCAGGGTTTCCCACCGCGTACGCCCTCCCGATAACACGCATAAGTTATGCGTGGGACGACGGTACCGCATGCGGGCTATCGCGGCATCAACGTGAGCCGTGGCGCCCGGGCCTGTCAGAACTCGACGTTCGCCGTAATCGAGGGACTGCGTCGGGGTCGGCCGAACTCGCGAGCCGGTGGGTTTATATAGGACGGTCGCTCCACGGACGGCTACGCAGATGTTCGAACCACTGTACCGTGCTGGCGCGTTCGCGGCGTATCAGATCACCCTGGTCGTCGGCATCGCTCTGATGCCGCTGGCCCTGTTCGCCCGTCGTCTGGGGGTTACCGTTCCGCTCGGTGACCTCGTCGCGGCGACGGCGCGAGCCTACGACCGCGCGGGACGATAGCGCGACGAAGGGTTGCATTTATCAGCGCGCCCCCGCAAGGGCAGGTGATGCGTACCCCGACGAATCAGGACTTTTCACACGCGCAGGACCGTCTCGACGGGCAGGACCGCCCGGTGTTCGGGCCGGAAATCGGCGAGTTCACGAACACCGAGGAGCGTCGCGCCGCGGCGGGCGACGAGGACAAGGAGATGAAAACCGGCACGACGACCGTCGGGCTCTCGACTGACAACGGCGTCGTGATGGCGACCGACATGCGCGCCAGCGCGGGTCGGATGGTCTCCAGCAAGGACGTCCAGAAGGTCGAACAGATTCACCCGACGGGCGCGCTCACCATCGCCGGGTCGGTGTCGGCCGCCCAGTCGCTCATCCGCTCGCTCCGCTCGGAGACGAGCCTCTACGAGACGCGCCGGGGCAAGGACATGAGCATGGAAGCCCTCTCGACGCTCACGAGCAACTTCCTCCGCTCCGGCGCCTTCTTCATCGTCTCGCCCCTCCTCGGCGGCGTCGACGAGGACGG
>Ga0102942_1000197_pt1 | contig 21955 bp, 22 predicted proteins | sample SalPon2_C_H2O_MG_FD_78171 | JGI IMG/M metagenome (GOLD analysis project Ga0102942, IMG submission 78171) | Salt pond water microbial communities from South San Francisco under conditions of wetland restoration - Salt Pond MetaG R2_C_H2O_MG | ecosystem: Environmental > Aquatic > Non-marine Saline... | reverse complement strand
CGGCCGCGCAACGCCAACCAACTCCACGAGGAACTGGATATCGACTACAACTCGGTTCGCCATCATCTCGACATGCTGGAGGAGCACGACGTGATCGAGAGCGGCGATCAGGCGTACGGTCGGCTCTACTTCCTCACCGACCGTTTCGACCGCCATCGCGAGGAGTTCGAGGAGATCACGGAGCACGTCTAACATGGCACCAATGACCCCAACCCTCACGATAGCGAGCGCCCTCGCGGGCCTGAACATCGCGTTGCTGGCCGCGCTGCTGGCCGTCTGGTGGCGCAACTACCGCGCGTTCGGAACACCGCTCACGCTCGGCCTCGTCGCGTTCGCGCTCGTCCTCGCCGTCGAGAACGTCGTCGCTATCGGCTTCTTCCTCAGTTCGGGGATGCTGTACGCCGCCGACCCGGGCGCCCAGATTGCCGTACTCGCGATGCGTGCCCTGCAGTTCGTCGCGCTCGTCTTCCTGACGTACGTGACGATGCGGTGAAACGATGCGGCCGGTGCCGTACCGTCCCGTGTGGTCCGTGCTTCCCTCCGCACGCTCGATACGAAGACGACGACTCCCTTCGTGTTTCTCGGCCTCACCGGCTGGTACTTGATTCAGGGTGTGACCGACAGTGCGGCCATCGAGTTCGGCGTCGTCGTCCCGGCGCTGATAACCGAGTGGCTGCGTCGGTCGAGAAAATATAGTAGCCGTTGTAAGTCATCACACAGCCGATCGCACGCTATCGTGCGATCGGCCGTACAAGCAGTTCCGAACCCTACTATAACGGCGGCCTACTGCGTCGGTTCGACCGTCAGGTCGCTTGCGATCCAGCCGTCGGTGTTGCCGGACTCCATGAAGACCGTCCGACCGGGACACGTCTCACAGACCGACACCGTGGGCGTCTCGGGCGGAGACGGCTTGCCGTCGTCGTCCGTTCCCGACTGCGTACCAGTTGCCATCGAAGTCGTTTAGGGGGACCTAAAATAAAAAGTGTCCGGTTCTCACGTCCCCGGATCGTGGCACGCGGCGGCCACCTCCTCCAAGTCGATGTCGGCGCCGCTGTCGACGGAGACGAACACGCCGGAGAACTCGCCTTCGGCGTAGTGAACGCACGTCGCTCGCTCGAAACTGTGCATCGTGCAGTGCCACCGACCGACGCCGAACAGTTGCTCGATATACTCCCGGCCGAGTTCCTGTAACACGAGTTCCTCGTGGATGCGGTCGATGGCGGTCTCCTTTTCCGCCACGTCCGCGCGTTCGTAGAGGAGGTCGAAGCCGTCCCTGTCGTACGCGGCCACGGCGCGGAGGGCGTCGCCAGCGACGTTCCGGAGCGTCGCTACGGGATCAGAAGGCATTCATCATGCGACGTACGTTTTGATCTTGATCAAAGCATCGACCCGATTCCCCGGTGTCTATGTGTCCACGTTCGATTACGGCGTACATGGACCGGAACCTGCTGGGCTGGCTCGGGACCCTCCTCGGCGTGTCGATACTCACACCGATCCTGTTGTACCTCTTTACCGGCGCCGTGGTCGGTTTTCTGGTCGCGTGCGGCGGGCCGGAGGGGACGTTCGTCGTCGGCTCGTCGGGGGGCGACGCCCTGACGCTGTCGTGTGCGGCCGTCCGGACGCTGGTGAAGACGGCCGTCACCGTGGGCGGAAGCGCCGCGACGACGGTCGGCGTCGCCCTCGTCGCCGTCGCGGACCTCACCCGTGGCTCGGTCGGACTCGGCCGGTAGGTCGGCGGGGCGTTTTTCAGTCAGGAAACCATCATTTACGCGCGGGGTGATGGCAGATGCCTCTCGTCCCACACCTTCCCGCGGACGAACCGACACGTGACCGCACGCCACCGGATCTGGACGACATCGTCGAACGAATCGTCTACGGCGACGCGTCGTCGGTGCGTGATACGGAGTATCGTGACTGTGTACCGGTGGTTCGCCGGACCACCGGTACTGACGTACCATAAACCGTATTGGTGATCGATCGGCCGAGACGGCGTCGCCACTCCCTGTGTTCACCACGTGATTGCCACTCCTGCAGTCCGGAACCGGGGTCGGCCCGCCGCTACGTACGCGGCGGTGCCGACACCGGGTGCACTTCCCAACAGTCCGGACACTCAGCGTGTGACCGCACGCCGTCGTCGCGGGCGACGATTCGCCACCGGGGAATCGCCGTCCCGCAGTTCGGACAGAGTGACATGAGGGGGATGGGGAGCGTGTGACACGGTCCCCGATGAAGAACAGCGGCGCCGACTGCTTAGTTAATCCGCGGTTAAGCGAGAGTATCGTTCCCGCCGACGACCGATGGGCCCGACGCCTACAGCAGGACGCCGCCGATGACGAGGAGGCCAATGCCGGCCACCGCGGCCCCGGTGAGAAACGGCGTCGCCGACTGGGCGGGTTCCCGGACCTTCCGTTCGTCGAGGCCGTCGGCGAGGCGACCCGATCCCACCTCGATCAGCCCGGTCATGACGAGCCACAGCACCACCATCGCGACGACGAGGTAGCCACGCGTCGATCCGAGGAGGCTCTCGGCGGTGTAACGCGTTCCCGCGAGATGGCCGCCGGTGAGAAAGAGCGCGAGGGAGGCGACGCGTGACCCCGTGCGGAATCGACCGATCAGCCCCCGGAGCGGTTCGGCGTCGAGGGTCCCCGCTCGTGCGGCGGGCAACAGTCCCCGCGCGACGAAGAGCACGCTTCCGGCCCACAGCCCGCCAACCAGCAGGTGTACCGCGTTGATAGCCGTATCGACAGTCGCCATGTCCGTCGCTTGGACGCCGCTGACTTGAATCCGCGGGATTCCGGCGGACGGCGGGCGGGAAGCCGGTCCGGTTGCTCGCCGGAATACCGGCGCGCGAGCGCGTCAGTATCGACGGCCAGCGTCGAACCGAAACCGATTAAACGCCCGCTCCCACACTATCGAGTGAGCCGAGGTAGCCTAGCCCGGCCAAGGCGGTTGCTTCGAGAGCAACTGTCCGTCAGGACTCGTGAGTTCAAATCTCACCCTCGGCGTTCTCCTCGAACGTCCACTCGGTAGCGACTGCCGGCGACTCGACTAGCGTCCGATACACCACGCAGAACCGCTCGGTCGCGTCACGAATCGACGCCGCGGTTTCGGGATCGAGGTCGCCGGCGAGCGTCACGTCGAGTCGGATCTCCTGAAAGCCGACGGGCACGTCCGCGACGCCCATCGTCCCCCGGAGGTCGAGGTCACCCTCGACGGTCACCGACACGTCGGCGTCGACGCCGAAGTTCTCGATCACGGCCTGAGCGGTCAGTTGCGAGCAGGCCGCGAGCGCGCCGAGCAGAAGGTCGCCCGAACAGGCGGCGGTGCCCGACCCGCCCGCCCCCTCGTGGAGCTCCGCCTCGTACATCGCCTCGCCGACTTCGACGCTACAGGCCGTCGCGTCCGCCGCCTCGTCGCCCGTGGCGGTGAGCGTCAGTTGCGCCGCCTCGGGATCGGCTTCGTAGGTCTCTTTCAGCGGTTTCTGCGCCTCGCGGAGGTCGTCGGTTGTCATACTCTCACATGAATCGGTGGTCGGAAAAAGCGTTCCGGGTGTGACGCCATATTGCCTCTCCTGAAGCCGTGTTAATCCCCGATTCAGTTCTCGAATGGTGTGATTAACGAAGTACGGTCCCGTCGACCGAGGGATACGATGGACGGCGGGGACGGGATCACGCTGACGAGACGGCGGGCGTTGAGCGCCCTCGCCGCGACGGGTGCCGTCGCCGGCGGCGTCGGGGCCGGGACCGACGCCTTCTTCAGCGACGCCGAGTCGTTCGACGGGAACCGCCTCGCGGCCGGCGAACTCGACCTCGAAGTCGCGTGGCACAAGCGCGTCGAGGCGGCGACGACGCGCGTGGCGACGAGCGACGGCTGGCCGACGCCGCGGAGCGACGCGACGGCGCCGCTCTGTGACCTCACGGATTTGAAACCCGGCGACTCGGGGCGACTCACGCTCGCGCTCCGCGTCGACGGCCTGCCCGGCCACCTCTCGCTCGTTGGGCGCGAGCGAACCGACGCCGAAGGTGGACAGTCGGCGGCCGAGGCCGACTCCCTCGGGGCGACCGACGCCGAAGGGGAACTCGACGAACTGACCACGACGGCGGTGTCGTATTTCGATCCCGACGATCCGGGACGGCCGGCGGCGACGGGGACGACGACCGACGCCTACACCGGGTCGCTCTCGTCGCTCGTCGGCCTCGGCGGCCTCGGCACCGGTATCCCGCTCGACGGCGGCGAGGCGGCGACCGTCTACGACTGCCTCGTCGACGGCGCGACCCTCGGGACGTACAGCGGTGGACGCACCCACTATCTCCGAATCGAGTGGGCAGTGCCGACGTGGGTCGGCAACGCCGTCGCGAGCGACGCCTTCGCGTTCGACCTCGGCCTCTACGGCGTGCAGGGAGGCGGTGGCTGATGACCGACGACCCCCACCGCCGCCTGCAGGCGGCCTTCCTCCGCCGGCAACGGGCGGCGCGCCACCAACTCCTCGATTCGGCCTACCGGGTCGACGAGGCGGACGCCGACGGCGACGACGACCCGGTGACCAACTACGGGAAGGCGCTGACCCACCGCGACGACGGCGTCCCGACCGCCGCGGCGTACGCGAGTCTGGTCGACGCCCTCGACGCGGGGACGGTAGACGCGTACAACGCCGTCGAACTCGACACCGATCCGGAGGGTCGACGGCTCGCCGAACCCCACGGCGCCCACGCCTTCGAGGGGATGGGCGCCGATCCGTGGGCGGTCGACATGGCGCCCCCACCCGCCTTCGCCTCGTCTGAGATGGGGGCGGAACTGATCGAACTCTACTGTCGCGCGCTCTGTCGCGACGTGCCGTTCGGGGCGTACGGCACGGACGGCGACGTCGCCGCAGCGGTGGCCGATCTGGACAGCTTGGGAGGCTACGCCGGTCCCGGCGGACCGGCCGACCCGCGCGGCGGATCGCTCGGCGCCACGCGCGTCTTCCGAGGACTCGTTCCGGGGACCGCGACCGGCCCGCACGTCTCACAGTTGCTCTGGAAGGACGTGCCACGGGGAGCCATCCCACAGAGCCAGCGGGTTCGCGTCCTCGCGAGCGAGGCGGCCGCCGGCACCGGCGACGCCGACGTGGTCGGCACCGGTCCCGACTACCTCACCGACTGGAACGCGTGGCTCCGCGTCCAGCGCGGCGTCCCGGTCGGGCGGACGAACCCGCCGCCGACGCTGGTCGATGCCGGCGGCGACCCTGACGAGACGGTCACGCGACACATCGTCACCGGCCGCGACTTGGCGAACAAGGTTCGCCGACAGGTGCCCTACCTCGCCAGCCGGGACGCCGCCGAAATCCTGCTGGGGATGGGCGTCCCCTTCGATCCACGGATTCCCTACCAGCAGGGCGGAGAGGCGAGTGCGACGGCCGGCACGTCGGGTATCCGTACCGCCGTCCCGGTCGTCAACTTCGGCGCCCACGACGTGCTCGAATCGGTCGTGAGCGTCTTCGACCTCGCCCAGACAGCGGCCTGGTATCGGAAGTGGCTCGTCCACCGCCGTCTCCGGCCCGAGGAGTACGCGGGGCGACTCGAAGCCGAGCGGCGAGGGGCCGGTGGGCCGTTCCCCCTCCCGGACAACCTGCGCGAGTCGGCGGCACCCTCGCGGGTCGTCGACGCCTACGGCACTGCCCTCCTCCCGCAGGCGTACACCGAGGGGAGTCCGACACATCCCTCCTACCCCGCCGGCCACAGCGTCGTCGCGGGTGCGACGGCGACGGTTCTGAAGGCGATGTTCGACGGTCGACATCCCTTCCCGGTCGAGGAGATGGTCGTCCCCGTCGCGGACGGGACGGCGTCCGGCGAACTGGCCGGCGGCGGGACGACGACGGTCCAGTCGACCCGCCTCGCACCCGTGACCGAGGTGTCGACGGCGCTCGGCGCGACGGCCGACTCGCTGGCCGAGGCGCGTTCGGAGACGATCACCGTCAACGACGAACTCAACAAACTCGCGACGAACGTCGCCCTCGGGCGCAACTGGGCCGGCATCCACTACCGCTCGGACGGGATCGAGGGACTGCTGCTGGGCGAGCAGGTGGCCGTCCGCTACCTGCAGGATCACCTCCGGTCGACGGACCTGCCGTTCGACGGCTACCGTCTCGAACCCTTCTTCGACGCCTATCCCGGCACCGCCGAGGGGGCCGGCCCAAATCGCGACCGGGACGCCATCCTACTCACGCCCGACCGGATCACGACGCCCGACGGCGAGTCGAGTGCCATCGACGTGGACGACCCGGCGCGGTAGTTCGGATTGCCGTGGTCCACATCACGCCTCGTGGATCGCCTCGCCCCGATGCAGTCGCTCGGCGATGCGGAAGGTCTGTTCGCCCTCGCGGCGCGTCGGCGTGTGCGCCGCGAGATAGCGCGCGGTGGCGACGAGGTGGACGCGGCCGTCGTCGGCCGCGTCGTAGCGGGCGAAGGCCGCCTCGACGTTCTGTCGGGGGTGAAAGCCCGCGTCCTCGCGGAGTAAGACCTCCCCGAGCGCGCGTTTCAGACGGGTGGGGTCGCCGCCGCCGTCGAGATACGCCGCGGCGTGACGCCCCGCCTCCCCGACCGTCTCGTCGGACTCCACTTCGAACGTCTCCAGCAGGTCGTCGAGGGCGGCGTCGGGGTCACGACTCCCGTCCGGATCGGGGAGCGGGATCGGCGGCGTGTTGAGGAAGCGATCGAGGTAGACGCTGATGGCGCCGTCGAGGACCGCGCGGTAGAGTTCGGGGGCGTCGGTGCGGCCCGCTAGTCCACACACCGCGTTGGCGTAGGTGTACGTGTGATGGACCGTGTTCCAATCGCGGAACTCGTTGGCGGTGCCGAACTGCGCGATCCGCCGGGCGGCGGCGTCGGCGACGGCGCTCGCGAGTTGCGCACTCGTCGCGCCGGCCGCGACGGCGCCGGTCAGGGCGTCGACGATGTCGTGAGGATCGTCGCCGAGGAGCCGGTCGACGAAGCCGTCCGGTTCGGTCCACGTCTCCCCCTCGCCGCGGGCGACGAGGGACGGCAGGTCGTCGCTCGCGTCCTCGACCAGTGCGGCCACGTCGACCGGCTGGCGCCACGACGAGCGCTCCTCGGCCCGACTCGCGTCGGCGAGGCCGGGGACGAGACTCGGCAGGACCGCGTCGGCGTGCTCCCAGCCGATCCGATCCAAGAGTTCGAACGCCTTGTTGACGAAGTCGAGGCGATGGCCCGAGTCGAGATAGCGGTGGTCGGTTGCGGCGGCGACGAACGTGGCGGCGAGGGCGGACTCGTCGAGACCGGCCCGGATAGCGGCTCGAACCACCCGCTCGGCCCCGTCGGCGTCCCGCACGTCGATCGTATCGCGGAACCACTCGGTCAGACGGTCGGACGACACTCGCTCCGTCGAGAGCGGGTCCTGCACGAAGAAGGGCGGAGCGCCCGCACAGTCGTCGGCGACGGCGCCGAGGCCGACGGCCAGCGCCCGACGGCGGTCCGCGGGCCGGAGGTCGGGCAGGAGGTTCGCCATCGCGGCGAGGGTCGTCAGGCCGGGCCCCCATCCGTCCCGTCGGTATTCGGTGCCGAACGCCGCGCCGAGCCGGAGCGGCACCGCGGGGTCGACGCCCGCGTCGTCCAAGCCGATCACCGCCTTGTCGATGACGAGCGACAGCGACTCCTCGAGTCCGTGTTCGAGGCGCTCCTGCCAGTGAGTCGCCGGATCGGCGTCGCGTTCGGGGGCGGGGTCGACGTACACGTCGCCGTCCCGCACCTCGACGGGAAACGTGGACACGTCGTCGGCGAAGGGGTCGAACGTGTCGCCCCCGGAGAGTTCGAACCGGGCGTGGTGCCACGGGCAGGTCAGGATACCGTCCTCGACGGAGCCGTCGGAAAGCGGGAATCCCATGTGCGGGCATCGGTTGTCGACGGCGTGAAACGACCCCTCGTGGTAGAACAGGGCGACCGTCCGGCCGCCGACGCGGACGACCTGTGGGCTCGCCTCGCGCGCCTCGGGGGCGGACGCCACTCGCTCGAAACGGGTCATGGATCGTGATAACACGTCGATAGTCGATAAGCTGTCGCTCGGCTCAGGGTTTCACCAGCACCTTGATCGCCTCGCGGTCGTCCATCAGGCGGTAGCCCTCGGGGACGCCGTCCAGGTCGACGGTGTGGGTGAATATCGGCGACGGGTCGAGCGTGCCGCCGAGCACGTCGGCCATCAGGTCCTCGGCGTACGCGCGGACGGGAGCGACGCCGCCCCGGAGCGCCACGTTGTCACCGAACATCCCGTAGAGGTCGAGTTCGTCGACGCCGTGGGGGACGCCGACGTAGCCGACGGTGCCGCCGGGCCGGGCCATCGCGATGGCGCCGTTCATCGACGACGCCGCGCCCACGCACTCGACGACGTGGTTCGCGCCCCCGTAGGTGAGTTCCCGCACCCGGTCGATTGCCTCGTCGCCGCGGGCGGCGACCGTCTCGGTCGCGCCGAACGTTTCGGCGACGGCGAGGCGGTCCGCGTGGTGGCCGACGGCGACGATTCGCTCCGCCCCCAGCCGTCGCGCGGCGAGGACGGCACACAGGCCGACGGCGCCGTCGCCGACGACGACGCAGGTCGAACCGGCCTCGACACCCGCGCTGACGGCGGCGTGGTGACCCGTCCCCAGCACGTCCGTCAGCGGCAGGAGCGCGCGCAGGGTGCCCTCGTCGTCGGCGTGGCGGTCCGGCACCCGGACCAGCGTGCCGTCGGCGTGGGGCGCGCGGACGTACTCGCCCTGCCCGCCGCCGTTGTCCCCACCCCAGCCGTCGCCGTTCACGCAGGAGGTGTGCAGGCCCTTCCGGCAGAACTCGCAGGACCCACAGCTGATGCGGAAGGGGGCGAGGACGCGGTCACCGGGTTCGACCGATCGAACGCCGTCGCCGACCGCCTCGACGATTCCCATCGGTTCGTGGCCGACGGCGCTCCCCACCTCACGGTCGCTCTCGCCGCGGTAGAACCAGAGGTCCGAGCCACAGACCGCGGTGTGGGTGACGCGGACGATGGCGTCGGTCGGGGCGTCGATTTCGGGGCGTGGTCGCTCCTCGATGCGGATGTCGCCGGGGCCGTGATAGGTGGCGGCGCGCATACCGAGTCACGGGGACCGGGAACCAAAAGCCGCCGGGGAAGGGTTATGTCCCCGCCGGATCGAACGGACATCATGTCACGCGGTATCGTGTTACCACGGCGCGGCGTCGAGGGCGCCCGGTCCGTCGCCGTCAGATGCGAGGACCTCGGCTACGACGCCTGCTGGATCGGCGAACTCTGGGGGCGGGACGCGTTCGTGACGCTGACCGCCGTCGCGGACGCGGTTTCGCGAATCGACCTCGGGACGGCCATCGTCAACGTCTTCTCCCGTTCGCCGGCGACGCTCGCGTCCGCAGCGGCGACGCTGACCGAAGTTGCCCCCGCGGGCGTTCGCCTCGGTATCGGCCCGAGCACGCCCAAGGCCATCGAGGACCTTCACGGACGCACCTACGACCGCCCGGTGCGCCGCCTCCACGAGACGGCGGAACTGATCGCCGCCTTCACCGCCGGCGAGGGTCGGGTCGAGTACGACGGCGAAACCGTCTCGGTCGCCGACTTCCCCGCCCTCGACGCCGACGTACCAGTCTACACGGCGGCGCTCGGCCCCGCGGCGCGGCGCGCGACCGGCCGGGTCGCCGACGGGTGGCTCCCCCACAACGTCCCCTTTCCCGAACTATCGGACGCCTTCGAGACGGTGGCGCGGACGGCCCGCGAATCCGGGCGTGACCCGGCTGAGATCACGGTCGCGCCGTACGTCCCTGCGGCCGTCGCGGACGATCCGGCCGAGGCGCGGGCGGCGATCCGCGGCCACCTCGCCTACTACGTCGGGAGCGGGGAGGGGTATCGGCGCGCCGTCGCGATGGCGTTTCCCGACGCAGCGGAGCGGATCACCGAGGCGTGGCAGGACGGTGAGCGGGACGCTGCCCGGACGGCCGTCACCGAGGGGATGGTCGACGCTCTCGGGGTCGCGGGGACGCCAGAGACGGCACGGGAGCGGTTCGAGGCGGTGGCGTCGCTCGACGCCGTGGATCATCCGATCGTCGTCGTCCCGGACGGCGCGGACGCCGAACTCACCGACCGAACGATAGCGGCGTTGGCGCCGACGGTGGCGTGAGGGCGCCGGGCGGGCGCGACGGTGGCGTGAGGGCGCCGGGCGGGCGCCTCACGCGGGATTCTTCCGCGAGAGGTCGCTCCCGCAGATGGGACAGCGGTCGCGGTGCTCGTCGAACTCGCGACCACAGCCCTGACACTGAAAGCGCCAGTTGCGCTGTTCGGTGATGCCGTCGCGAGCGATGGCTTCCACGACGACGCCCAGATGCTCCGCGACGTTTTGCATCGCGTAGTCGTCGGTGACGAGCGTGCCGTCGAGTTCGAAGGCGGCGGCGATCAGGCGCACGTCGGTGTCGGAGAGTTCCTCGCCGTCGCCGGTCTCGACGGCCGCACGCTCGATCGTCTCGACCGTGTTGGCGGCGGGGATGTGGATGTGCATTCCGGCCCCCTCCATCGCGTCGAAGCGGTAGGCGCTCTCGTCTTCGAGTTCCTCCTCCACCGCCGGCACGGAGGCCATCTCGTCGGAGGTGTGGTACTCGTGGATGAACGCAGAAGCGTCGAGGACGTGCATCTACCGATCGATGACGATGTAATCTTTCACGGCCTGCACGTGGGAGACGGGGACGTGGAGGCGGCCCTGATCGTCCTGTTCGAACCGGGAGTCGCCCGCCGGGAACTCCTCGTTCGGGGAGACGAGGAGGTCGTTCAGCGACCCCGTCTTCAGGTTCATCGTGATGTTGTACAGCATGCCGAGTTCCGTCCCGTCCGAGCCCATAACGGACTTTCCGGAGAGGTTCTCGGCGAGTACGTCGGTCATGCGAGTCACATTCGCGGGGACGACCTTAAACGCCACGGGGTCGCTCGCGCTCCGCCGCCGCATGTTGAAAGACTTAACTTCGGTCCACGGCTCTCTGTCCACACGAAAGCTTCTACCGGGGGAACCTATGTCAGATTCGGACACACGCGACCGACCGGATACGCTTCGCACCCCCATCGTCGCCGTGCTCGGGCACGTCGACCACGGGAAGACCAGCTTGCTCGATAAGATCCGCGGCTCGGCGGTCAGCGAGGGCGAGGCCGGCGCCATCACCCAGCACATCGGGGCCACCGCGGTTCCCCTCGACACCATCTCGGGCATCGCGGGCAGCCTCGTCGACCCCGACGACTTCGACCTGCCCGGTCTCCTCTTCATCGACACGCCCGGCCACCACTCCTTCTCCACCCTTCGCTCCCGCGGCGGCGCCCTCGCCGACATCGCCGTCCTCGTCGTCGACGTGAACGACGGCTTCCAGCCCCAGACCGAGGAGGCCATCGACATCCTCAAGCGCACCGGGACGCCCTTCATCGTCGCCGCCAACAAGATCGACACCACGCCCGGCTGGAACCCGCAAGAAGGCGAACCGATTCAGGTCACCTACGACGCCCAGAGCGACCGTGCCCGGTCCCGCCTCGACGAAAACCTCTACGAGATCATCGGCCAACTCTCCGATTCCGGCTTCTCCGCCGACCTCTACTGGCGGGTGCAGGACTTTCAGGCCAACGTCGGCGTCGTCCCCGTCTCCGCGGTCACCGGCGAGGGCGTCCCCGACCTCCTGACCGTCCTGATGGGCCTCTCCCAGCGATATATGAAAGATCAGATGGCTATCGACGTGGAGGGGCCGGGCGCCGGGACGGTACTGGAGGTGAAAGAGGAGAAGGGCTTCGGCACCACCCTCGACGTGGTGGTGTACGACGGGACGATCCGCGAGGGCGACGAAATCGTCGTCGGCGGGATGCACGAACCCATCGTGACGGAGGTGCGGGCGCTCCTCCAGCCGAAGCCGCTGGCCGAAATCCGGACCGAAAAGCGGTTCGACCGGGTGGACTCGGTCGCCGCCGCGGCTGGGGTGAAAATCGCCGCACCCGATCTGGCGGACGCGATGGCCGGCGCGCCCGTCCGGGTCGTCCGCGGCCGCGAGCGCGAGGGCGTCGTCGCCGACGTGGAGTCCGAACTCGCCGAAATCGAGGTCGAAACCGAGGAGGAGGGCGTCGTCGTCAAGGCCGACACCCTCGGAAGTCTGGAGGCGATGGCCAACGCACTGGTCGAGGCCGAGGTGCCCATCCTCCGCGCCGAAGTCGGCGACGTGGCCCCGCGGGACGTGGCCGTCGCCAGCACCGCCGCGGAGGCCGAACACAAGGTCATCCTCGGGTTCAACGTCGACGTACTCAAAAACGCCCGGCGGGAGTTGGAGGAAACCGACGTACGCCTGTTCGACGACGACGTGATCTACCAACTCGTCGAGGACTACGAGGAGTTCGTCGCGGAACGACAGCGCGCCCAGCAGGAGACGGTACTGGACAAAATCGTCCGCCCGGCCCGCTTCCAGATCCTCCCCGATCACGTCTTCCGCCAGAACAACCCCGCCGTGGTCGGCGTCGAGGTGCTGTCCGGCACGCTGAAAAACAACGCCTACGTCGGCCGGTTCGACGGCAACGAGTTCGAACGCGTCGGCCAACTCAGCGGCATCCAGAAACAGGGCGACGACGTCTCCGAGGCCCGCGCGGGCGAACGCGTCAGCGTCGCCATCGACGGCCCCACCGTCGGCCGTCAGATCGACGAGGGCGACGAACTCTGGGTCGACCTCCCCGAGAAACACGCCAAGATCCTGGAACAGGAACTCACCGACGAGATTCCCGCCGACGAACTGGAGGCGCTACAGGGCTTCCTCGACAACCATCGGCGGCGGGACCCGTTCTGGGGGAAGTAGCGCACACGCCCCCGATCTCACGGCCCCCGTAACCGCCTCATATTATTCACAGAGGTTCGTTCGGCGTTCGAAAGACGAGTTCGGTACACTCGAAGAAACTTTTTAGTCCGAAAATACACAAGTAACGAACGAGGTGAGTGCCGATGAGTGTCCGAACGACCCGTAGCGACGGTATCGCTCTGCCGACGATGTCCCGCTACGACCTGCTGTTGGCGCTACTGCCGATTCCCTTGCTTCTCGGCGGGTTGACGTCCCTGCTCACGCCCGTTCCGGACCCCATCGGCATCGGCGCCGGGAGCCTCCCCTCTGCGCTGCTGTTCGTCTACGCGATAACGGCCGCGGCGCCGACGACTATCGAGCGGTCGGCTTGACGCCGTCGCCGACGGCGTCCATCACCTGTAGCGCGGCGCTGGCGGCGAGTCCCCGCGCCACCTCGTCGCGCTCGGCGTCGGCTAGCCCCGTCTCGATGTCGTCGAGGTCGGGGGTGAAGCCAGCGCTGACGGGGTGGCCCGCGGGCGGGCGAACCGCGACGGTGGCCGTCGGCCCGTTGGAGCCGTAAGAGAGTTCGGAACCGACGGTGTAGCTGTCGGGCAGGTACGACCGGGTGCGGGAGACGATGCCCGCGACGGCCCGGCGGATGGCCCGACGCTGGTCCTGCGTGAGTTCGATATCCGTCGATGGCTGTCCGGCTTCGGCTACTCCGGGTGCGCCTCCGTACGGCGTGTTTCCATTCATCCGAGTCGCTATCGGTAGGCGGAGCGCGGATAAAAAGCCGTCGGAGGCCCTAATATTGGTAGTCGGTGAACGCCATCACCGGGCCGCCGTCCTCGGCGTCCTCGATTTTCGCCGTGGCGTCCTCGAAGTCCCGCATCCGCACCTCGGTGCGGTCGTCGCGGATGGCGAACATCCCCGCTTCCGTCGCCAGCGAGGCGAGGTCGGCGCCGCTGTAGCCGTCGAGGTCGTCGGCCAGTTCGGCGTAGTCCACGTCGGCGGCGACGTTCATGTTCCGGGTGTGGATTTCGAGGATCTGAGCCCGTCCCGTCTCGTCCGGTTTGGGCACCTCGATGAGGCGGTCGAACCGGCCGGGGCGGAGGATCGCCTCGTCGAGCATGTCGAAGCGGTTGGTCGCGGCCATGATCCGGATGTCGCCCCGGTCGTCGAAGCCGTCCATCTCCGAGAGTAGCTGCATCATCGTCCGCTGGACCTCGGCGTCGCCGGAGGTTTTCGAGTCCGTCCGCTTGGCGGCGACGGCGTCGATTTCGTCGATGAAGATGACCGCCGGCTGGCGCTCGGCGGCGAGTTCGAACAGGTCGCGCACGAGCCGCGACCCCTCGCCGATGAACTTCCGAACCAGCTCCGAGCCGGCCATCTTGATGAAGGTGGCGTCCGTCTCGTTGGCAACCGCTTTCGCAAGCATCGTCTTCCCCGTCCCCGGCGGACCGTGGAGGAGGACGCCCGCCGGCGGATCGACGCCCACTTCCTCGAACAGTTCCGGCGTCAGGAGCGGGTCCTCGACGGCCTCGCGAACCTCGCGTACCTGGTCGTCGATGCCGCCGATGTCGTCGTAGGTGACCGACGGCGACTCCTCGACTTCCATCGCCTGCGCCCGGGAGTCGGTCTCGTCGTCGAGCACCGTCTGGACGCCGAAGGAGTCGTTGACGGCGACGCGGTCGCCCGCCGCGAGTTCCTTGCGGATACGCGGCGAGGGCTCGGTCAACACTTCCTGGTTGTTGCCATGCTGTTTGATGATCGTGCCCTCGTCGGTGACTTCCTCGACGGTGGCGACGTAGAGCGACGAGGTCTTCAGCACCTCGTTGCGACGCTTGAGGTGGTCGACCTCCTCCATGAGCTCCTCCCGCTGTTCGTCGGTCTCGTCGAGTCGTTCCGCGAGTTCTTCGTTGACGCGGACCATGCGCTCGTAGTGCTGGCGGATGGCGTCGAGACGCTCCGCCTCCGACATCTCGGGGTCGAGATCGAGGCGCGGACGGTCCGGTAGCGACGGACTCCGTGACATTCTGTCAGCCCTAAGATGCGGGCGTAAATGTGCTTTTGGGTCGACAGCCGGACTCGTCGCCAGCCACGAACCCGGCGGCGGCGCGGCTCACGCGCCCGCCGTTCCGGAGTCGGCGGCCACGCGGTCGGCCAGTACCGCGTTCGGCGTCACGCCGAGTCCCCCGACGAGCGGGGGGCCAGCGCGAGCGTCTCGCCCCGTCGGGACGCGGCGACGCCGAGAGGCACCAGTAGCGGAGTCGGGATCGAGGAGTCGAACGCGTGGGACGCCAGTCCGGCCGCGAGCACCGTGATCCGACGCTCGCGCACGACGGCGACCGTCGTCGCTGCCAGCGCGCGGTAGTCACCCGCCCGAGTCGTCGATCGGAGACCGCCGCCATCGGGCGCCCGTCCTGTGTCCCCACTCGGCGCGTTCCGTCGTCACAGTACGACGGAGAGGATCGCCAACACGAGAAAGATCAACACGAAGATGCGGGCGATTTCCATGCTGATGCCGGCGATGCCACGGGCGCCGACGAGCGTCGCCAGAATCGCGAGTACGAAGAACACGATGGCGTACTGCAGGAACTCCCCGGAGAACAACTGAAGCGGTTGGCCGACGGTCGCCAGCGACGTAACGTAGGCTGGGTCGAGCACGACTCGAGGGTTCGGCGTCCGACGAGATAGTTATGCAGTTCCTAACCCACGTGTCCAGCGCCGACGCGACCGAACGCCGCCACGGTCGTGGCAGGGATCGCTCAGATCAGCGTCGCCATCTCGTCCAGATACGTTCCGTACACGTCGAGGGCGTCCTCGATGGGTTCGGCCGTCGTCATGTCGACGCCCGCCGTCTCCAGCACGTCGATGGGGTACTCGCTCCCACCCAGCCGGAGCGCCTCGCGGTAGTCCGCCGCCGCCGGGTCGCCCTCCTCGCGGATGCGCTCGACGATGGCCGTCGCCGCGCTGATTCCCGTGCTGTACTGGTAGACGTAGTAGCCGTAGTAGAAGTGGGGAATCCGCATCCACTCGCGAGCGATGCGGTCGTCGACCACCGCGGGCTCGTAGTACTGCCGTTTGAGATCACCGTACAGTTCGTCGAAGCGGTCGGGGGTGAGCGCGCCGCCGTCCTCGACGACTTCGTGAATCCGCTGCTCGAAGTCCGCGAACATCGTCTGCCGGAACAGCGTCGACCGGAAGCGTTCGAGATACTCGTCGAGGACGTGCCGGCGGAACGCCTCGTCGTCCACCGTCTCCAGCAGGTGATGGGTCAGAAGCGTCTCGTTGACCGTGCTCGCCACCTCCGCGACGAAGATGTCGTAGCTGCTGTACTGCCACGGCTGGGTGTCGTTGGTCAACTCGGAGTGCATCGAGTGGCCGAGTTCGTGCGCCAGCGTGAACATCGACGCCACGTCGTCCTGGTAGTTCATCAGGATGAACGGCTGGGTGTCGTAGGTGCCCGCGGAGAACGCGCCGGAGCGTTTGCCCCGGTTCTCGTAGACGTCGACCCACCGCGAATCCAGTCCCTCGGCCATCCGTTCCTGATACGCCTCGCCGAGCGGTTCGACCGCCTCGACGACGTGGTCGACCGCCTGCTCGTAGGTTATCTCGGGGGGCTCCCCTCCGGCCATCGAGGCGTAGAGATCCCACATCTGCAGGTCGTCGACGCCCAGCGCCGTCGCTTTCAACTCGGCGTGGCGATGGAGGTAGTCGAGGTTGTCTTCGACCGTCGACACCAGATTGTCGTACACCTCGACGGGGACGTTCGGGCCGTCCAGCGCCGCCTCGCGGGCCGTCTCGTAGTTGCGGGCGCGGGCGAGTTTCACGTCCGCCGTCACGCTCTTTTTCAGCGACGTGCCCACGCTGTTTCGCACGTCCGCCCAGCGGTCGTAGAAGGCCTCGTGGACCGACTGCCGGAACTCGCGGTTCGGCCGCTTCTGGAGCTTCGTGAAGTTGCCGAGCGAGATTTCCACCGGCTCACCCGCCGGATCGTCGACCGTCGGGAACTCCATGTCCGCGTTCGAGAGCATGTTGTACACCTCGCTCGCGGCGTCGGTCACGTCAGAGAGATCCGCCAGCAGTTCCTCCACCTCCTTCGAGCGGGTGTGGGGTTTCCCCCTGAGCACGTCGTCGAAGTAGTGCTCGTACTCCGCGAGGGCGGGGTCCTCGTCGACGAAGGCGTCGAGTTCCGACTCGTCGAGTTCCTGCAGTTCGGGCTCGACGTAGCTCGCAGCGCTCCGGGCATCGGCCGACAACGACTCCGCTCGCGCCGACATGGCCTGATACTCCTGATTTCGCGTGTCCTCGCTACTCCGCAGGTTGGCGTACGTCGAGACGACCGCCACGTCGCGCATGAGGTCCTCGCGCAGTTCGAGGAGTTCGAGCAGGGTCGCCGGGCTCTCGGTCACCCGGCCCTCGTAAGCCTCGAGGTCCGAAACCCGCTCGCGAACGTCCTCGAAGGCCGCCTCCCAGTCCTCGTCGTCCGCGAAGATGCTCTCCAACTCCCACTTGTCCTCGGCGTCGATGTCGCTCCGTTCGGGAACCGAACTCATCGGCGGTCGTTGGGAGGGCGTGGCCGTAAGGGTTCGTACTCGGGTGCCGTCGCGTTCGTGGCCCCGCCGGAGGACAAAGCTACTTGTTGCTCCCCCCGGGAGGCCGTACGTACGCAGATGGCCGGCCCGAACTCCGACTCCACGCCCCCCGAGTCCACCCCCGACGAGGGACACGACGACGTGCTCGCCGATCAGTTCTCCACCGACGAGGTGTACCAGCGAGTCGTCGCCGACGCCGACCACGAAATCACCTCCGGGACGCGGGAGCTATTTTTCAGCGCGCTCGCCGCCGGCTTCGCCATCACCGTCACCTTCCTGCTGTACGCGTCGGTGACGGCCACGACCGAGACGAAACTCGTCGGTGTCCTGTTGTACCCGCTGGGCTTTATTTACATCATCGTCGGCGGCTACCAGCTGTACACGGAGAACACGCTGCCGCCGGTGGCGCTGACCCTGGAGCGGCTGGCCTCGGTCCCGACCCTGCTTCGTCACTGGCTGATCGTACTCGCGGGCAACTTCCTCGGCGGCGGACTCGGGGCGGTGGCACTCGCCTACGGCGGGGTGTTCGACGAGCCCACCGCGGCGGTGGCGCTCGGCTTCGCCGAGAAGGGTATCGCCACCCCCGCGAGCGCCCTGTTCGTCAAGGCCGCCTTCGCCGGGTTGATCGTCGCCGGCGTGGTCTGGATCAACTTCGCCGCTCGCGACACCATCTCCCGGCTGGTCGTCGTCTATCTGGCCTTCCTCGCCATCCCCATGGGTAACCTGTTTCACGTGGTGGTCTCGTTCACCGAGGTGGTCTACCTGACGCTGGTCACCGGCGCCAATCCCCTCCCCGCGCTCGGGGGGTTCGTGTTGCCGGTCCTGCTCGGCAACACGCTCGGCGGCGTGGTGCTGGTGACGGTCGTCAACTACTATCAGACCTCCGACCGGCGCTTGGAGATCGCCCGCTTTCGGAACGTCCGCCGGCTTTCGGTCAGGGAGTGGCTGGCCGGTTCGCTGGCCGGCCGCTCGTACGTCCCGGTGATCGACACCGTCGAGGAAATCGTCCGCGATCCGGAGGCCTACCGCGTCCTGGTTCCCATCGCCAACCCCCGGACCGAAACCGGCGTCGTACGGCTGGCCTGCCAGCTAGCCAGCAGTCACGAGAAGGGCAAGGTCCACGTCGTCCACGTGGTCCAATCGCCCTGGGGATGGTCCCCAGACGCGGAGCGGGCCCAGCAGGACCGTATCAGACACGAGTCCGAGCGACTCCTAGAGAACGCCCGCCGGATCGGCACCAGACACGACGTTACCCTGGAGACGTCGACGGTCGTCACCCCGCGCTCCTTCGAGGAGATATTCACCCTCGCCCGTCGGACCAGCCCGGACCTGGTAGTGATGGATTGGGACCGGGAGGGGCTGTGGAGTTCGGCCCGCGCCGAGCGCCCGCTGGCCGAGTTGACCAACCGGCTGCCCTGTGACTTCCTCGTGGCGAACGACCGCGGACTCGACCCGTCGCGGATCCTGCTGCCGACGGCCGGCGGTCCCGACTCCGACCTGAACGCGGAGGTCGCCCGGGCGCTCCAGCGGGTCGCGAACGCCGACGTCGAACTGCTCCACGTCGTCGACGACGAATCCGACGAACACGCCGGCGAGGCGTTCCTCCGCGACTGGGCCGACGCGCACGGTCTGGACGACGTGACGATCACCGTCGACTCCGGTGCCGTCGAACCGGCCATCGCCCGGGCGGCGACCGACAGCACGATGCTCATGATGGGAGCCACCGAACAGGGCCTGCTCTCCCGCTTGGTCCACAACTCGTTGCATCTGGACGTGATCAACGACGTGGACTGCTCGGTGCTCTTGGCCGAACGCCCCTCGGAGCGGTCGGTCCGCGACCGGCTGTTCGGCGCTCCATCCCGTGATCGTCACCCGGCACGGGCGTTCCGGGATCGCGCCGAGGGAGCCGTCGGTGCCGAACCGGCCGAGATTGCCGACGAGTGACCGCCGGAGGGAAGCTTTTCACCGTCCCGTCCAACGACTGTGTATGGTCTCGTCCTCGCTCCCGTTCGACGATTCGACGACCGATCGCCTCCGGGCGCTCGTCGTCGTCCTGATCGTCTCCAGCCTCGGCCTCGGCGCCGGCGTCGCCCTCGTCGTCGGGCTCTCGCTCCTCCTGGTCGGTGCCGGGCTGGACCCCTCGCCGTTCGCCCTCCTCGTGATATCGCTCGTCTCGATCCAGGGACTCGCGTTCGGCGGCATCGCCCTCCTCTATCTCCGCCTTCGGGGGCGCCCCGTCACGAGCGTCGGCCTCCGGCTCCCGTCGGTTCGGGAACTCCTGATCGTCGTCGGGGGCTACGCGGCGGCCTTCGTCGCCGCCATCACCGGCGCCTTCGTCATCAGTATCACCGGCGCCCCGGCGGGTGAGAATCAGGTGGCCGAGTTCGCCAGCGCCGATCCGAGCGTCCTCCTCTGGCTGATCCCCGCCTCCTTTCTCCTCATCGGCCCCGGCGAGGAACTGCTCTTTCGTGGTATCGTTCAGGGCCGCCTCCGGGAGACGTTCGACCGCGTCCCCGGCGTCGTCATCGCGAGCGCGCTCTTCGCCGCCGTCCACTTCGTCGCCCTGACCGGCGGCGCCGGCGGCCGCATCGTCACCATCGCCGTCCTCTTTTTCCCCGCACTCGTCTTCGGGAGCGTCTACGAACTCACCGACAACCTCGTCGTCCCCGCCCTGGTCCACGGCGCGTACAACGCGACGCTCTTCGCCCTCGCCTACCTCGCCATCCGGCTCTCGGAGTCGGGGGCGTTCCCGCAAGGCGACGGGGGCGGCCCAGCCACACTCGTCGTCGATGCCGCCACGCTCCTCCCCGGCTGATACGGATGGCGGTGACTGTGTCCCGGTGGTTCACCAGGACGAGTCGTCGAACCATCGGTACTGACGTACAGCAAGCCGTATGAGCGGAACGGAACCCTTACCGCCGCGCCCGTGAAAGCCGGGGTCATGCGCGAGCATTTCGAACTGCGGCGCGGCGACGCCCTCGGCCGCATCGGGGCGCTGACCGTGCCGCGGGCCGGTCGGACGGTCGAGACGCCGGCGCTCCTCCCCGTCATCAACCCCAACATCCGGACGGTGTCGCCCGCGCGTCTCGAAGCCGAGTTCGGCGCCGACGCCCTGATCACCAACGCCTACATCATCCGCAAGACGGCCGACCTCCGCGACCGGGCCCTCGACGAGGGTCTGCACGATATGCTCGACTTCTCGGGGGCAATTTTCACCGACTCCGGCTCCTTCCAGCTCGCCGAGTACGGCGAAATAAACGTGACGACACGGGAGATCCTCGACTTCCAGCGAGCGATCGGCTCCGACGTCGGGACGCCGGTGGACGTGCCGACGCCGCCCGACGCCACCCGCGAGGGGGCCGAAGCGGACCTGGAGACCACCCGGCAGGCACTCGCGGACGCCGAAGCCGTCGACACCGGCGAGATGCTGGTCAACGCGCCTATTCAAGGCTCGACCTACCTCGACCTCCGGGAGGAAGCCGCCCGCCACGCCGACGCGACCGACCTCGACGTGTTCCCCGTCGGCGCCGTCGTCCCGCTGATGAACGACTACCGCTACGCCGACGTGGTCGACGTGGTGGCGGCGGCCAAGCGGGGTCTGGGCGCCGACTGCCCCGTCCACCTCTTCGGCGCCGGCCACCCCATGATGTTCGCGCTCGCCGTCGCGATGGGCTGTGACCTCTTCGACTCCGCCGCCTACGCCATCTACGCCCGCGACGGCCGCTATCTCACCGTCCGCGGGACCAAACATCTGGCTGACATCGACTACTTCCCCTGTGAGTGTCCGGTCTGCAGCGGGTGGACCCCCGCCGACCTCCGCGCCGCGACCGACGACGAACGCGAACGCCTGCTGGCCGAACACAACCTGCACGTCTCCTACGGCGAGTTGCGACGGATCAAGGCGGCGATCCGCGAGGGGACCCTGCTCGAACTCGTCGAGACGCGCGCCCGTGGCCATCCCGCGATGCTCGACGGTTACCGCGCCCTGCTGGATCACGCGCACCAGATCGAACGCCACGACCCCGCCTCGAAGGGGGCGTTCTTCTACTGCTCGACCGAGAGCGCGCGCCGGCCGGAGGTGGTCCGCCACCACGACCGGATCGGCCGCCTTGACGCGCCCGGCCGCCTGCTGGTGACGGAGGGCAATGCCCCCTCCGGGGACCGATTCGACGCCGCGTGGCGCCTCCTCCCCCCGTTCGGCCCCGTCCCGCGCGCGCTCTCGGAGACGTACCCGTTCACCGCCGAACTACCGGACCGCCTCGACCGGGACGCGCACGAGGCGGCCGCCCGCGGCGTCGCCGCCCTCGTCGACGCCAACCCCGCGACCGACGTGACGGTCGCGCACGACGACTGGCCGGCGTCGGCGCTCGCGCTCCTGCCCGAATCGGTCACCGTCGAGCCGCTGGGGGCGCGACCGGATCGGGACGAGTGACTTTTACACGTGCGTTACCAAGTGCCACACATGAAGCGTCGACGCTTCGTCACGGCGGCGACGGCCGTGGCGTTCGGCCTCGGCGGCTGTAGTTCGCCGGAGGACGACGACGGGGT
>Ga0102942_1000193_pt1 | contig 22038 bp, 16 predicted proteins | sample SalPon2_C_H2O_MG_FD_78171 | JGI IMG/M metagenome (GOLD analysis project Ga0102942, IMG submission 78171) | Salt pond water microbial communities from South San Francisco under conditions of wetland restoration - Salt Pond MetaG R2_C_H2O_MG | ecosystem: Environmental > Aquatic > Non-marine Saline... | reverse complement strand
GGGTACATGTACCAGAAGGAGTAGACATCGAAATCGAACTAATGGAATAAGTCTTCTAATTTTTCTCATCCTTTCCTAATTTAAAGATTCTACAGAAGTTGTTTTTTACAGACTGAGACGGCATTCTTGAATGCCTTATTGCGTGCGATTAGCATAACAATCGCGCCGGAGTGACAGAGTTTGGCTAATTGTGCCGGTCTTGAGAACCGGTGAGGCATACCCGCCTCTCCTGGGTTCAAATCCCAGCTCCGGCGACTAATTCATTCTATTGAGTGCTTTATCTCTTTGTACATGGTAATCTTCTTTATAAATAGCCGCGAGATAACTTGTCAACATGTAAAACGATAGAATAACCGTGAAGCCTAGGTAAGAAGCTATCCGACTTATTATAGATAAGTCTACATTAAATGTTGCTGCAGCCGATGTTATAACAGAAGCATACAGGAGCGCACGCAAACCATTCTTGATTACAAGTGTTTTACGGTATCTCTCAACAGAATTATCATACTCTTGTAACTCATTCTCATTCAATTCAGTAAGCATGTGGTTTCTGATCTTTTTATCTGCTCTTCCCAACGGCGATAATCTGTAAATTTTGTCCAGAAAACGGTTTTCCATATAAAAAATGTTTACATTAAAGATTGAAAAGCTTCACCTACACATAGTTAAATATGGAAATTAGCGCTGACCGCGTATCATTCTTAATCGTCGCAGCAGTGTTCGCTGGAGGAGCACTAGGATCAGGACTAGTATACCAACAAATGGACCAAGAAATTGATAGGATAAACGATAAGATAGCAGAGCAAAGCTCAACACAGATAAAATACATAAATGGATCCGAAGCCGGATTAAGCGCCTTATATCAGAAAGTAGATCCTTCAGTAGTTATAGTCAACGCCAGAGGAAACGAAGAATCACAGGGTTCAGGATTCATATACAGCAAAAACGGATACATAATAACCAACGAACATGTCATAGACAACGCAAACAACATACAGATAAGATTCTCAGACGAAACAACCAGACAAGCAGAAATCATCGGCGATGACCCATACACAGACCTGGCAGTACTCAAAGTAGACAAATCAGGGCTCAAACCTCTTCAACTAGCCAACTCAACACAGGTACAGCCAGGGCAAAAAGCAATCGCAATGGGAGGACCATTCGGACTAGGAAACTCTCTTACAGCAGGATATATCTCACAAGTAGGCAGAAGCCTACCAGTACAAGAAATAGGACTAGAAGGATTCAGAATCAGAGATGTAATACAAACAGACGCAGCTATTAACCCTGGAAACAGTGGAGGCCCACTACTAAACAGAGAAGGAGAAGTAATAGGAGTAAACACTGCAATCGAAACCAACACAGGAACATTCTCTGGAATAGGATTCGCAGTACCCTCAAACACAGTCAAACGAGTTGCACCACAGATAATAGAACAAGGAGAAGCTGGCCATCCATGGATAGGAGTTAGAGGCACCAATGTCAACCAAGAAATAGCAGACGCAATGAACCTTAACTCCACACAAGGATTCCTAGTCATGAACACATCAGAAAACGGACCCGCCAGAGAAGCAGGAATAAGGCCAGGCAATAGAACAATAGAAACAGAAAGAGGGATATACACAGTTGGAGGAGACATAATAATAGGAATTAACGGACAAGAAATGAACAACCTCGAAGATGTCCTACAATACCTAGCTAGAGAAGCAGAAGTAGGAGAAGAAATAACAATAACAGTGCTTAGAAATAGAGAAGAAGTAGAAGTACCTCTGACATTAGCTGACAGACCTGAAGAAAACTAGTTAGGGTTATACCTTAGAATGGCAGCCACTCCTCCAAAGTTCTCCAATCTTTCACCAGACTCATGATCGGTATGGACTACCTGAACCTCTCCACCCTGACGCTCAACCTGTTTAGCTAGCTCCTTATCCTCTCTCTTCTTTTTAGGAGTTATCAAAAGCTTCTCAACAGCACCAATCTCCGCCATATCTTTCACAGGTTCACCATACGAAGCCAGTCCATCTTCCCTTAACATATCCAAGAGTTCTTCTATCGCTGCTGACTCCTTAGAAATCCTGGAATCTTTAACAACTCTATCCAAAGCTCCTCTCTTCACTGCCTCATGAAGACCGGTTTTACCAGTGACTGAGGTATCTTGAACCATAATTTTATCTTTGACTTCATCGCTGAGAAGGTTCTCCAATCGGTCCTTCGCAAAGCCAGGACCTGCTAAGACAATCTTGTCAACTTTCTCTGCAGTCCTCTCAATATACTTTTTCACTTCTTGGAAGAAGTCAGCACCCGAATCCTGATCATCATACAGTTTACCTGGAATATTACGGTCAATCTCCGACAAATCCTTAATACCAGACTCCTCCACAATATAGAAATCAGCTTCTCCCTTCTGAACCAAGCAAAACAATACTGTATACGGCTCTTTCTGTTCAGCCTCGATCAAGCCATTCCATTCTTCATCTGTGAATTCTTTGTAAAGTTTGAACCGTTTGCCGGGTTCAATGTTGAATGTATGGTATCCTAGTTCGATGTCTTCTGCTCCTTCTGAAATCTCTCCAGTAACACGCAGACGGTCCTCCTGGTACTCCAACTTCTCCACCTCCAGTGTCAAGGTGCAGGTCTTCTTCTCACGGCCATCCAACTTGGTTCTCTGAGTCTTCATCCAGACACTGTCACCCTCGCCAACAATCTGTTTCAAATGCCACAAATCATCACTGTTCTCAACCTCAATCTCCACAAAATTCTCTTCACGGTTCTTTTTGAGTAGTTTCACACCGGTGTTTTAGACGGATAAAATAAAAACATGCACAACAAAACCGTAAATATGAGTGACGGATTTGCCGTAGTAGTTGTCTTAGGACTCGCAATCTTCGGAATGATATGGATAACAACAGAAGCAGGAAACCTAGGAACCGGATCAAACCCTGAAACCATAACAGTATACAGTTCCAGTCCCGGGACGATAGGTGAGGCCAACCCAGATTTCAGAACAGAAAAAATAGGTAGCTTCACAGTCGGAGAAACACGAGGAAACATTCAAGCATACATATCAGACAGAGAAACAATATCCAACCAACTACTAAGCCAAGACCAGATAATAATTAACTACAACGCGACACAGCCAGGTCAAGGACAGATAAACTTCGAAGTACTAGGGAGAGAAGGCAAAGGAAAAATATACGCAGAAGTAAACGGCGAAGAAGTATTTAAAGCAGCTACAGTATCTGAAGCCACACCAGAAATCAATATTTCAAAAGAAAACTTCAACCCAGGTATGAACAAGATAATAATCGGAACAACCAAAACAGGACTAATAGGAAAAGCAACATACAGCATAGAAGACCTAGAAGTCACAGTAAACGACAGAAAATTCCACGACTACCAAAACCACTTCGAAATCTACCAACACGAACTAGAAAACTTCCGTCCCAGCAACCTCACCTTCCAAATACCCACAGACTCATCAATACCTGACCAACCACTAGAAGTAGAAGTAAATGACAGACAAGTATTCAGCCAAGCCACAGGAAGAAGCATACAAGAAACAACACTAACACCACAAAACGCAGACCTCACCACAGGATACAACACCATACAATTCCAAACAAACGGACAAAGCAAATACACAGTAGAAAACGCAGAAATACAAGTAAGATACGCCACCAACACCCAGCCAGCCAACCAAAACATCAACTTCCAAATAAACCAAACAACACTCAACTACATACAAAGAGAAAACACCCAAGAAACACTCAACTTCGACTACACCCGCATAACCAACACAGAACCAATCCAACTAACACTAAACGAAAACACCACACAAATCAACCCTCAAAGCGGAGAAAACACCATAAACATAAACGACGACAACTTAGAAACAGAAAACACACTACAAATCAACAGCAACACAACATTCAACATGCAAAACCTAAAAATAACATCTAAGCAAAACTAAAGATAGTCAATCGAAACCATGGCATCATTAAAGAAGAAAATATTCAAAACAATATTTGGAGAGATATCAGTATCGGGGGATCTACTATATCTAATACTTTTCAGTGACCAGAACCTCAAATACGCACTGATTGGAGCTATACCAATTCCAGGCACAAGTTTAATTCACTTGATGGAAGGCGGAGACGAAGATGAAGACAATAATAGCTCATCAGGACTTTTAGGTAATGAAGATGACAACAGCTCTCTATTAGGGTTTTTAGGAGGTAGGGATGAAGAAAAAGAACCTAGACAAAATTCAAGAAATCAATCAAGATATCAACGGTATCGAAACAGAAATAGTAACGACTGGTCAGCTGCTGAGAGAAGGGGAGAAATTCAGAAACCTGATGATAGCGGAGGAATCAGTCTGCCAGGAGACTTCAATATCTGGAGCATAGTGAAACTGGTGGGAATAATAGGTTTGTTTGGTGTTGGAGCTTTCTTCGTAATGAGCCTCATTGGTGGCGGAGCAGGTTATCTTGATATTTTCGGTACTGCCTTCGGAGCCGAGGCTTCTGCTGCTAGAGATGCTGGAGGAGGACTTTTTAGCGGTCTACTAGGCGGTGCAAGTAATGCAGCTGAGACAGGCACTTGTTTAGCCAGTGCAGGTTGTTTCCAAGAGTTTTTGTTGAATCAGTCTACTGTAGGTGCTGGTGGAGGTACCAGTTCTAAGAATACCGGCGATACCTTCGATCTCAGGATTGAGAATTTGAGGGTTGAAGGGCAGCAAAATGAAATCCCTCTTAGGATTTATGATCCTGACTACAATATTCCAATAAGTTTTACTTTGAAGAATGAGAGACAGGGGCAGTACGGTATAGAGGCCTCCAACATAGATTACAAGGTTAATATTTACGATCCAGGTGTTACTGAGAATCAGGAAGCATGTACTTCCGGTTGGCTTGACCTGGAGAAAGGTGGCGGAGAGTTCGGAGACACCGGCGATTTACTAGTTCCTGGTGAAAGCGCTACACCATTGAACTGGCAGGAAGATGGTAAGGGGGAAGGATTAAACCTCGCCAACTGTGGATTACTGCAGCCAGGAGGATTTAAGGACGACAGATTAGTTGAGGTAGCAGCAAAGTACGATTATGCAACAACAGCTACTTTAAAAGCTCGAGGAATGAGTAGAAGCTACTTAAATGATGAAAGCGGTATTGATAACTCAGAGCCAGCACGCTCAAAGGCTCCCGATACACCAGTCAGAACTTACTTCGTATTAACCAGAGAACCTTTCCAATTCTTCAATGCTAGCGGAGAACTAAGTCCTATATCCGAAAGAGCGTTATTCGGCATTCAAACGAAGAAAGATAATATAGGGTATCAGCTTCAAGACTTCACACTGATAGACTCCTCAAAAACACGGTTAGAAGATATAGCAAAATGTAAAGACCTTCAAGAAGGGGAAGGAGAAAACGAGTATAAGATAAGTGGAGATAAATGGACCCAAATCCAGAATGAGCAAGATGACATATGGCTGAACGACAACACAGGATCAATAACACAGATGAGATGTAAATTCCAATTAAAAGAAGATGAACTAGAAGATATCAATCCTACAGGAGAAGAACTACTGTTCACAGTTAGATCAGAGTACAAGGTAAAATCTTACAAAGAACCCTCATCCTTCAGCATCATCAACAGAGAATGCTCAAAAAAGAACTGCCAAATGGTAAAACCACTGACAGGCGACTTCAAATCAATCCTATCAGCCGAAAACCCAAAAGAGGACAAATACTGGCAGAAAAGATACGCAACATGCAAAGACTGGGACGACGAAGAAGGATGTTCAATTAGAGAAAACGGTTTCAAAGACTCAAATACGGCCGATAAAACAATAGAGGATGGAGAAATAGCAGTAGAGATAGACTCACTAAGTGAAGATATGCTATCATGCGAAGTAGAAGATACAGGAGAATACGCAGGAATAGATGAAGATGAACTTAAGGAATCATTAGATGGCTCGAAAGTTCTTAATAACATGGGCGGAGACTGGGAAGCAGTATCCAAAGAAGATACCGACTGCGGAGGAGGCAAGGAGGATGGAAGCGAGGAGGAAAATTCAGGCGAAGGAAGTTCTGGAGAACCTGCCTGTAGTGAATTCGGTAGCAGTGCTAGTTGTCCAAATGAAAGATGCTTTTGGAATGCGATGAGCAGTACATGCAATTCATACGGAGGTAGTGATACTAATAGTGAAGAAGGTGCGACATCTTGTGGATCTCTTAGTTATGGAGAAGAATGTAATGAGGCAGCTGGATGTGAGAATCATCCACAGGGATATTGCCAGAGCAAATAATCATAAAAACAGTACTTAATTGAATAAAATTAGGTTCCTGAGAGCCATTCCAACCCCCAAAGCAAAGACAAATTTAAGGAAAATTGTTCTTTCATCTTCTTCGAAATTTTTCATACTCCAAACTACAGGCGTTACTACAAATAATATTTTTAGCAGCGAAAGACCAAGGCGAGGATTTATTTTGATAAATAGATTTGCCACTGGATTTAGTTCCGATCCTTTTGGAAGCAATAGTCGTGTGGAAAATATATCAGCTATATGAGATAAGATAGCAAGTGCTGGAAGTTTCAAGTCTTGAAAAAAGATTGATGGAATTAGAATTATCCCTATAACGAAAAAAGAAGCTAATAAACTAGTGAAAAATTGTGAAGATAACACTGCCAAGACAGAAAAAAGTAAGAAATATTTTTTTGATTTCTTAAAATTCAAAATCTTTTTTTCCAGCAAGAATACTGTTCCTGCAACTATCGTTGAGCCTAGGAACTGTATCATGTAGTGGAAACTAGTTAGGTGTATTGATGTGGTTGCGGCTATGGCTGCGTAGAGGGCTACTTCAGGCAGTTTTGCATCTTGAAAAGTTCTTTTAAACTCCGAAGACATAATAATTGTCATGGACAGAAATGTAATAATATTGTTTATTCTTGCTTTGGTTTCCACCGGATGTGCCTCCAGTTCAGGCGGAGGGATTCAGGTTAACGAGTTTACTGTTGAGCCTAGAGAGGTTTTCTCAGGAGGTGAAGCCTTTGCTAGATTAGAGGCAGTGAACGCAGGAAAACTTGGAGGAGAAGTAAATGTAGGTGAAGAGGGTCGTGATGTCTTAGTTAATCACTGTCCTGATGTTTTTGAGATAGATGAGTTTACAGTTTCATCATCTACTGTTGCAGATGGAAATTCTACAAGTTTCAATCTGGACACCAACGAAAGACTGAGATTAAGCTGGGGTCTAAAGCAAGATGATAGTAGAACTATTCCTAGATCTGGCTTCTCTTGTGACATGAACTTTGAACTTCCTTTCCAGTACAGCGTGACAGGTTACAAGCAAATCCAGATAAAGAAAGATAGAGAGGTTGAAGATATTCCGAACCTAAAGTCGGATGTGTCTGGCGGACCATTAACTTTTGATTTCCAGCTTTTAGGGAGTTCGACAGGAAAAAACGATATATTCCTTGAGGAAGACAATCCCTCAATCAGAATAACAGCATACCACAATGGCAACTCTGAGAATGGATACCAGGGACTGATAGAAACAAACGATCTAAATATAGAGACAAGCGACAACATTGATTTCAGAGGAGACTGTGGAAGTGAAGATAGTGTGGAACTTGCTTCAGGAAACCAGGAAATCTATAACTGTCAGTTAGAAGACACAGACTTAGATGTAGATAGTATAAGAGGAGAGATAAGATACACAGTAGATTACACATTTGTCAAAGATGTCGGTAGCAGGACGGTAAAGGTGAAGAGAAGTGAATCATAAAATAGTACTACTGGGGATAGTAGCTATCTTGGCTTCAGGATGTGCCTCAGAATCAGGAACTAGTAGCGGACAAGGTGTAGTCGTGGAAGATTTCAGTATAAGCGATAATACACTTATCCCAGAGCAGGAAGCCAACCTCAAAGTAGAAATAGCTAACTACAATACCAATCCAACAGACATAGAGACACTGGAAATATTCAACAAAGGAAAACTAAAAGTTGAGAACAAGCAGTGTAGCTCAGAAAGTATCAGAGCAGCAAGAGAAGACATTGTTCCCAGGATGTCATGCTCATGGACAGTCAAAGCACCTGAAGAAGACTTCATAGAAGGGTTCGACTCCAAACCCACACCGATAAAACTAAGATTAGCTTATTCCACAAGTTTCGAAAACACTGAACCATTAAAGATAGACTACCAAGGACTAAGCAACATCGAAAACAGCGGAGAAACAACTATAACAGATAGCAACGGAAACATCGAAATAACCATCAACGGTCAAACACCCACCTCCCAGTCCAGCCCCAACCCATTAAATTTCCAAATAAGAAATGTAGGGCCAGGCAGAGTAGAAGGCAACTACGACCTAACATACAACCCAAACGACATACTAGAAGAATGTCCAAACGAAGAAGAACCAGTCATCGAAAACACAGTAGAATACAGTTGTAACCTTGAGTCAGGTTCAACAGGTACAAAAAACATTTTCCTAACCACATCTTATAAATACATCAAAAGCCCAAACCTTGACATACAGGTAGTAAACAACCAATGAAACGTCAAAAAAGACAACTAACAATACTACTATTCACAGCAATAATCGCCTCAGGATGCGCAACAGGCGGAACAAACACTCAAGAAACAACAACAGGACCTATCTCAGTAAACACTTTCGAAGCAACACCAAGTCCTGCCACAGCAGACAGAAGAGTAAACCTAAACCTAGAACTCGAAAACACAGGAGACGCAGACGCTGAAAGAGTAGCCGCAAGAATATTCGGTCCAACATGGGCAGACAGTCCAAGCCAAAGCGAAGCATGGAGAAGCTCAGACGGCGGAGCAATAAGAGACAAAACAAAGAGAACACTGTCCTTCGGAAACCTTAGAGCACCAGGCGAAAACACTCCATCAGTGCCAAAACAAAAAAGCCTAGCCATGACAGCACCAGCCTACGGACAAGGCAGAGAAATAGATACCACATTCAGCTCAAGAATATACTACAGATACGAAACCACCGGAACATCAGACCTGACACTCGTGTCAGGCGAAAGATTCACCGAAGAAGACATGACAAGAAGCAACGCAGACCTAGACACCAGCTCAGGGCCAATCGACCTATCAATTCAAGGAACAACACCAAAAGTATTCTACAGAGACGGAGGAGAATCACCATCAGACGCAGTCCAATCAGAAATATGCATAACAGTGACAAACACAGGAAGCGGAACAACATTCAGAAACGGAGAAGCAGAAGACGATAGAATATGGAATGTTGACTCAGAAGACGAAAACCAGGTAAAACTAACTCTACCTGACGTAGGAAACATTGAATTCGAGCCAAAAGACGGAGACCAAACAGTAGAGCTTGTAAGTGGAAACGAAGGATTCCAATGCTACACAATGACCGCAAACAACCTAGCAAGTCAAGACGAACAAACAGCAAACATCCAAGTAACCGCAGAATACAACTACATGAAAGAAGACCAAACAACAGTAACAGTAGAAGGACGCAGAGGAGCAGGCGACTCCCCAAGCGACACAGAAGATGATGATAGCAGTTCAGGAGACGAAGGACCTGATGAAGAACCAGGCGGAATAGACAGTTAAGGTGGATATCAAGTGAAAAAACCACTTTTCTACTTATTGTTCTTCTCAATTATTTCTGCTAGTTCAGTTGCAGGATCCGTAGAACTTGAAGAAGGTTGGAACACATTCAGCGTTTCTTCTGAAATAAGTGAATCAGAACTAACCGGCTCAAGCGACTGTGATTTTAGGCCTGTTGAAGGAACAGACAACTTTTTCTTTGAACAAGAGAGACAAGGAGATTATGAGGAGGTAGAAGAATTATATCCTTGGAAAGCATACTATGGATGGGTTTCTGACTCTTGCACACTTGAAACCATTAATTCTGAGTGGGATGAAGATGTAGACTTGAATTCAGGCGAATGGAACTTGATAAAACCTCCTCAAAACGATGAAGTACTTGAAGAAGAGTGCGATATAAGTAAAGGAAGTTTAGAAAGCTACTACTATACCGAAACCGGAGGAAACATAATAGACCTAGATAATCACGACTCAAGAGGACTCAACAAAGGAATATTTGTCTGGCCAACAAATTCATGCAACATAAATTATGAATCAACTAATTCAGAGGAAATGAGCTTAGGAAACCTTTATTTCAAGGAAGGTGAGAATATTTTAGTTTCAAACGGCAAGGATGGCGATCAAGAAAGAGAATTAAGTTATGAGATGTATGATGGTTTAATTGACGGTAGTTTTGTCTCCGAGACCGAAGAGGAAGTTGAAAGAAATATTTATGTGGAGAATAAAGATACAGGGGAGTCTATGGAGTTTGGAGGATCCGGTGAAGTAGTTAAGAATCCTTCTGTAGGCGGCTGGTGGGGAGTCAGCAGCGAAAGCGAGGTCGAAGAAGGTTCAGTTTATGAGATGGATGGAGAGACAGAGTTCAAGGTCGAAGTAAGAAGCAGTGATTCCAGTGAGGTATGGCAGGAAGAAACCTTTAGTTTTGAGCCTTTCGGCAGGGGCGACAGTACAGATGAGGATGAAGACAGCGATGATGAAAAAGATGATGAACATGATTCTTCAAGTGAGGAATCTTTAGATTACAGCTACGAAGTAAGTTTAGGCGGGGAAACAGGGAAAATCAACAATGAAGGTGGAAACGATTTCAGTGTTGAAGAAGTTCCGATAGAGTTATGGTTCAAAGGTTTCATCTATTCCGATAGAAAAACAATCAGTATGGAGGTCTCAAACAGTGATGGAGGTTCATTCTCAACCGACAACTCTGAAACTTTTGGAGATAGAAAAAGGATAGAGATACCAACCGAAGACCGAAACAGGTTGTTTGGACCAGAAGAAACAGGAATAACTACATTAAAAGATGGAACAGAGTTTGAAGTTACAATAGACGAAGGCAGCGAATTTTATACAGAAACATTCACTTTTACCTTCAACTAGGCTCAAAAACTCTCTCAGGTATATCATTAAATAAGTAAAAAGAAGAAGAATTTTAGTTCCTCAGCAGGATTGTTCCTGTGATTCCTGCTGCGAGTAGGATTGCGAGTAGGAGTTTTCCTGCTGCTCCGGTACTTGTTACTGCTTGGCTGAATGCTCCTGTTATTCCTGTCAGGTTGTTGGAACTGTCTTGAATTGCTTGTTCTATTTCTTTTCCTATGACTAGTTCTACTGTTTGGCTTGCTGTTGTGTTTGTTCCTACTGCTGTTGCTGTGATTTGGACATTTCCTTCTTTCTTGAATGGGATTCCTGCGTACATGTAGGCGTTGCCTGTCTGCCCTGGTTCTACTGTTACGTTGTCTGGTTTGATGCTAACCCATTCTGGTCCTGTGTAGCTGAGTTCGTAAGTGTTTTCTCTTGTTCCTGTGTTCTCCAAGTTGATTTCGTAGACTGTACTCCTGTTTTCGCCTGCACTTGCTACTTGTGGTACTACATTCATTGAGATGTCCCAGCAGTTCTCTACATTAACCGTGGATGTCTGGGATTTCTGTGGTTCTTCGAATGTTGATGCTGTGGCTGTTACTGTTACTTCATGGCTTCCTGTCTCTAACTGTGTGGCATCTACGACTGTTTCAACTGTGTCTGATTCTCCTGGTTCAAGTGTTAGTTCTTCTGTCTGGATTGTTCCTCTGTCTGTCTGAAGTGTGAATGTCTCTTCTGTTTCTCCTGTGTTTTCTATCAATGCGTTGACCGATGCCTGATCTGTTTCACATACATTGACTGTCCCGGCTTCAAAGCTGACATCCATTTCGTTGCCGTTGTAGGAGTTTAGGCTAGCTGAACTTGTTGAACTGCTTTTACCTTCAGAACTTAATTCGATGTTGGTCTGTCCAAGTTCCTCTGGTGTAACCTGTAACTGAACTGTTTCTGAGGATTCTCCTTCAACCGTTACAGGGTTTTCCGTGAATTCTCCTGTGTTCGATGAGAGAGTGAATTCGTCTTCGTTAGTTCCTGTGTTCCTGATTGTTACATCGTAACTTGCTGCGTTGCCTGCTGCAACTTCCTGGTCTTCAGGTGTTACCGAGGTTTCTGATGAGTAGCAGGTTTCAGCGTTGAACTGTATATTCTGAATTGTCTGTGCATAGCTTGTGGTACTTGTTGCTCTGACATTGAAACTTTCCTGAGCTTCTTCTTGTGAAGTCGCTGTTAAGGTTACCTCTTTGGTTTCTCCATCCTCTAGAGTCACAGTGTTCTGTGATAGCTGTCCATAATCAGTACTTAACTGGTATTCTTCTTGCTGTATTCCATCGTTGGTTACTTCCATTGTGTATGTTGCCTGTTCTCCTCTACAAACTGTTTGACTGGTTTCAGATACTTCAATATTTACATCGTGTTCTCTGATTACTTCTGCTGTAATCTGGCCGGTGTAGCTGTCTCCTGTTGCACTGGAGGTTGCTGTCAATGTGTAACTGTAGGTTCCTTCATCTCTATCCTGAGAAGGATTATACCATACATTAACTGTCTCGCTTGCCCCCGGTTCCAAGTTATCAATTTTTTGAGGAGCTATATCAATTTCAGAAGTGCTTGAACTGGTAAATGTATATGTGTCTTCGACCGGTCCTACATTCTCAACTTCCACTTCGTAGGATGTGAAGGAATCAATTCTAGTGCTTGATTCCTCCGGAAAAACTGTTAGTTCTGCCGGCGAAGCCGCCGTTAGAGTAGCAAATATTGCGATAAATGTTGCGATTATTGTAAGTTTGTTCAAGTTCATCTGTTGAATTGTCACCATAGAATAACACTCACTTCAAATTTTATATATCCCTAGGTAGTAAATATGCGATTCAATGCAAGGGTAAAAGAAAAGTTACTAAAAAGATAAGAGATTGGAAATAAAGCGAGTCAGTGAATTCCCTCTGTTCTGTTTCTGACCGCCAACCTCCAAGTCAACCTCACTGCTGTAAACTGTTTCTCCAGCTGAGGATACTTCTACTTCCGGTCTGTAAGTTCCTTCCCCTCTAGGAGTAAGGTAGAAGTACACAGTTTCCCTTTGACCTGTGTCAAGGATTACCTGTTTACTTGTCTGACTAGTCCAAGTACTTGGAAGACCAGTTAACTCCATGTTGTAGGTCTTTCTCTCAGAGTTATTGTTGTACAACTCAACCTTGATCAAACCTTCTTCCGACTCAACGGCCGCAATCTGACCTGGGAACGAAGTTGTTTCAGGAGCTGCCTCCAAAACCCTGACCGAAGTCTTGGCAGTACTTGCTCCACCAGGAGTAACAGCAGTAACTTCATAGACATGTGTCCCAGATTCAAATCCTTCCTCCTCGAAACATACTTCTCCACTGCCATACTTGGTTTGAACTACTTCTCCATCCCTGAGAAGTAATAGTTTTGGCTCGATCTGAGACTCTACATCCGCACAGACATCAAAGCTATCTCCTTCAAACACCTGTCTCGGAGCCTCGACACTGTACACAGCAGCAGTCGGAAGAACCTCAACCTCCTCAGAAGCCGAGACACCTCCAGACCTTGCTCTAACAGTCTTAACACCTATCGAATCCATCCTGATATATGTCTGGTAATAACCATCAGGCCTTGTAGCCGTAGAAGCCTTAACCTCACCGTTCACATCAATATCGACATTGGTACGGCCATCAACACCGTCAACATAACCTGTTACTTTGATTGTATCTCCTACCAAAGCCTTACCGGGTTCAACAAATGAAGACAGTGAGATAGATGCCGATGATGGGCTTTCAACATTCCTATCGTTTGATACATCACAGTTCTCAACATTCACAGTCCTGGAAGCAGTATCCAAAGTACCGTTCTGAACCCTGATTGTGAACTCTTCTTCACCCAATCCTTCAACATTCGTGAATCTGAGCGTGCCGGAAACAGTATCACCTGCTTCCACAACATACCTGTTGGTTACAATGTTCTTATTGAATCCTCGGGCAGTTGTCTGAGCAGATTCATCGTAGTCCTCATAATTCCTAACCGTATAATCAATGCTGGCAGTGTCTCCCCTACAAACTCTGTCAGGACTGTCAACACTGGTTATCTCCAAGCCGTCATCCTCAAAATCATCGTCGTCTCTATCCCTGTCACCTCTCTCACTAAGGACAAACTCCAAATCCTTGTTATCATCACCGAAAATTTCTACTTCTTCAGTCTCAGTCCGGTAACCTGGATGTGAAGCAGTCACATCATAATCCCCTGCTTCCAAGAGGAAATCAGCTTCTCCATCGTCATCAGTGTAACGAACTTGGTCCTCAGGTCCATCCGCCTCAACCTCAGCATTTCTGATAGGATCATAGTCCTCATCATAAACTTCAACATCCAGAGAACCTCTATCCCTATCACCAGACAAAACAATCAACTCCCTGGTAATATCATCCAAGTCCTGGAAACCACAAGGACCTCCCTCAGTGGAGACCTCAGCAGTCACATACTCGTCCCTGTCAGGACTAATCGACTCAGAGAAAGTCCGTGAACCACCGGCATCAACCCTCCTAGTCTCATCATAGACAACACTGCTGCTGACCTTGATACGGACTCTTACATCCTGATCCTCAGTACCAGTATTGTAAATAGTGGCTTCAGCATCAGTAGACTCACCTTCCCTAATAGTATCATCTTCAAGTTCAAAACCGACCGAGCCATCATCAACGCCACAAGCATCCGAATCAGAGCTTACAGGCACAAAATACCTTTGAACATCTGTGTTACCATCATTATCCTCAACAGTCAAACCAACACGGTAAACACCTGCCTCATCAAAACTGTGAGTCACAGTGCTTCCCGCACTCGTACTGCCATCATCAAAATCCCAATCATAATCAACAATACCGTCATCATCACTACTACCTGAACCATCAAATATGACTTCCTTACCAACTTCAGGACTGGCAGGACTCCAACTAAACTCAGCCTCAGGACCCTCAGAATCATCCCTTACACGGTAATAATCACTGGCAGAATCCGAATTACCTTCCTCATCAAACACTTCAACCACAGCATCACCACTGTAAGAACTACTAAACCTCTCACGGACAACACCATCTCCATAATCAGTCTCATCAACATCACCGTCATCATCAAAATCAAACTCGAAACGATCAATTCCCTCATCATCAGTACTGTCCGACGCATCAAAAGTAATAGTCTCACCTACATCCGCATCATCAGGCCTTATATCAAGATCAGCCTCAGGATCCTCATCATCTTCATCTTCCTCTATATTGAAGCTTTCTGTCTCGGTTTCTTCATCTCCATCTTCATTTTCAGCTCTAATACCCCAAGTATAATCCTCATCTCTTTCTAAATCCCAGCTTGAAGGCGGATAAAAAGTTATATCCTCATTCGCATCAGCCTCCGAATCATACTCATCAAAAGTCTCACTGTGAAGAGAACCAACAAACGGAGTACTGTCATCATCAACAGCCAACTCCACCTCATCCAAATCATCAAACACATCATCCTCAACCCTCCACTCATAATCAGGAGAAGTATCATCAATATCTCCACTAGGATTATCCAGATCAACGTCGAGATTAGAGTCTGAACCTCCTCCACCGCTTGATACAAAGTCTACTGAAATTGTGTCTGATGTTTCAGTATCTCCATCTTCATCAGTTGCTTCAGCTCTAAAGTATTCTAAACCTGTAGCACTTTCAGCTCTTTCTCTTACGATACTACAAGAACTTCCACTACATTCCTTTGATGTACCTATCTGGCCCCATGAAGCTTCCCCACTTTCTCTATACTCAATTATAATTTCATCAAGTTTAGTTCCAGATGCCTCGGCATCCAAAGTAGCTCTTCCAGGAACTTCAATCTCGTCTTCATCAACTTCTATCTCAACACTTGAAACCTCAGCGTCATCTCCGCCACCACCATCAGATACAAAATCTACAGTGGTAGTATCTTGGTCTATATTGCCGTCTCCATCAGCTGCTTTCAATCTAAACTCTACTGAACTTGTAGAAGACTCAGTTTTTTGTCTGGTGAAAGAACAACTGGTTCCTGTACATCCTTCTTGTTCTCCTATCCTATCCCAAGTTCCATCCTCTTTATATTCTATTTTAGCACTGGTTAAATCACTTCCCTCTATATCAGCCGTTAGGTCAACTGTTCCAGGTGCTTCTACTTCTGTGCTTGAGGCTGTTAAATCTACACTGTCTAATGTTGCAAAAGCATTGAAAGATACCGCCAAAACTAAAGCTGTGAAAATTGTTGATTTGAGGCAATGATTCATGTTTATCATATTGTTGTTATTATACAGTAACATTTAAGTACATTGGTGTTTGGCAATGTCAAAGAAACTCATCCAAAACAACATAACTAACCCAAAAAATACTCAGTTCAATCAGATAAAGAAAAGATGGATAAGGGAAAAATTGATTCCTACCATTCACACTTGTCCATGGCGCCTTGTATTCCATCAGGAGTCAGATAATCTATATCTTCTCCCGCATCCCTAAACCTGTAATCTTCAGCATCATCACCGAAGAAACCATCAGCTCTATCCTGCTCACATGAATCCAAATCACTGTAATCCATTGTGTATTGATCTTCAGGATTCCCTGGATCAGCAGGTTCATCAGGCTCTTCCGGTTCTTCCTCGATTCCTGTTACTTCTCCTGCTTTGTCTATGATTTGGTCTACTAGGCTGTAGGTTTGAAGGGTGACTGCTGCTTCTGAAGCTAATTCTTCTCTTTCGTCTTGAAGTGCTTGGTAGACTCCTTCTAGTCCATCACCGTATTGATCATCAAGTTCTCCTACTGCTTCTACTAATTCTTCAGGTGCAGAGCTGTCTGAGCTTAGGCTTACTGGACTATCGTAGTCTCCTTCACCTTCTAGGTAATCAGATGCTTCTTCGGATGTGAAATGATCTTCAGCCAATAACTCAGCATCAGTAGAACCTTCTTCAGCAGATAAAGCCCCATCAGAATTTATCTCCTCATGAATACCAGCTATATCTAAATCTGATTTATTTTGCTGCACCTTACTAATTGCTTCCTCAATATCTGAGACTGATTGAGCATAGTCTACAATAGCTCCTTCTAATCCCTGCTTAATAGCTTGAAGTTCATCCAAATCAGATTCAGAGAATCTTGGATCAAATCGGTCATCACCGTCCTTGTCTTCAGCCCAGAACACTCCTACATTTTCATCAATCTCATCGAAAATCGCTGAAGCAACATTCTGAGAATCTACAGATATATTCAATCCTGCCGCATCAACAACCGAATTCAACTGAGATTCATATTCATCAGCACTATCAAGAGTGTCAAACACTCCACCCTGGTGAACATACTCTAATCCAGTGTCAGCTCTCTCAATCGAGTCGTTTGGATAAGACCTATCTTCTGCTGGTTCTCCTTCATCATCAGTGAACGCTATACCAAGAGCTATTTCATCATTCAGCAGTACTCCTCCGTTTCCATCTTCAGCATCAATATCAAATTCATCAATGCTAGAAGGAATTCCTGCGTCCTGAGTACCTGATCTTGCCTGATCAGCTTTGTCAACTGCTGTTCTAAAATCGTCAAACGCATTTGACATCGTTGTTTTCGCCTGATTTTTCTGTAAATCTGTGAAGACAGTGTCTCCACTAATCCCTGAGTTGCCGTTACCTCCAGCGCATCCTGCTACAGATGTAAAAGCTGCGGCAGAAGCACCGGCTTTTAACAGGTTTCTTCTACTAATTTTATCTTCCGATTGATTATTTGTCATTGATTATCACCTTGAGTTAAAATATCATTTACACTATCCGCTTTCCTAGCTGAAAGCCTTGCCTTAACATATTGAGACTGATCAACATCAACATAAGTAGACTCTCCCTCAAAGAAAACACCGACCTTGTATTCATTATCTCCATCATTATCATAAAATCCTAGATCAACATCTTCCTCTCCTGCTTCATCCAAAACAGATTCAAGCTCTCCTATATCATAGCCTTCAAACTCTGCTACATCCGCAACATTATCAGCATTAACCTCATCAACCTGATGCTGATAAGAATCAATATCACCAAAATCTAACTGATCAGAATCAGAAGGCTGACTACCTAAATCTAACCGAGTGAGAGCATATCCTCCACCACCAGCAACAGCCGCAAAACCTACTACAGCTCCAGCCTTCTTCAAAAATGACCTCGTCGGCATGGAATCAACCGAACCATCAGAATCTCCATCATCATAATCAGATCTGTCAAAACCAGCGCCACCACCTGAGCTATCAAAATCACTGCCATTATCATCCGAAGATGTATCAAAATCATCATCTATGTCATCAAAATCAGTGCCAGTATCATCCGAAGATGTATCAAAATCGTCATCTGGGCTATTACTTGTTGGAGGCACTTCATAATCCTCTTCAGTTGAGTCATCTAATGTATCATCTGCTGAGCCATCGGGGGTGCCATCACCTAGAGATGAATCAACATCATCACTGCCTTCCCAAAGTGTATCATTTGAGTTTTCCTTATCTCGGTTTTCTGTTGAGTCTGTTTCTCCCCCAGTCACAGGGTCAAAATCTTCTGTTTCTCCCCCAGTCACAGGGTCATAATCCTCGTTTCCTGTTACTCCGCCTTTTGACATAATAATCACAGTTTGTTATTGTACAGTAAATAATTTAAACCTAGTTTATTCTGGGGTTTGATTTTACTCGATCATATAACTCATCAGCCGACATACCGGCAACATCATCTCTGGCTTTTCTGAATAAGCCATAAAATCTGTTTCCTTCCCTCTGTTCGCCTACAGGATCTTCTGGAATCAGGTCTCCTCTGGTCATATTATAGGGTAGACCTCTTTCAGAAAATTCATTTCCTTCGCTGATTGCATACATTTGTTTTGCTAGATTGGCAGCTGAATCTTGTTCTGGATTCATCATATTAATGACATCCACCATTGAGCCTGATTGATTATTCCATTCTATTGGAGTTACTCCGTATCCTTCTTCTGTTTCATGCTGCATCATTTTATCAACCATAACATCAGGTAGATGTTCTTGATCATCTGGATCCCAGATTAGAAGGTCAATACTCCCTCTGAAATTCTCTCGGTAATTATCGCTCCAACCAAATTCAGATTCAACATAGTTTTGAACCGTATCATAGACCTCTTCTATTACATCCTTCTTAGCATCGTCCAAATTCTGGATATCGGTTGGCGCAGCTAAACCTTCTTCTAATATAATATCTAGCTTATCGCCAAACCACATTTCATCTTCTTCAGCATTTGAATCTCCTACTTGTGTCAGATTACAAAGTTCGCTATCTGGATTTCCATATCTTTTCTCTCCAGTTATATATACTAAATCTCCGCCAAGAATTATTCTCTCATCATATTTCGGATTTAATTTGGCTTGTACTACTTGATTTTCAGGGACTTCTCCTTCCTTTTCCCAGATTTCATTGACATATTCTTCTGGAGAATCAAAGAAGTTAACATCCATACCTCTACCGCCATTATCTGCCTTTACAACGATTGGGCCTTCATAATTTGCTTCTCTAAAGTCATCTAGTAATTGTTCCCCCGCTCTTTTCGTACTAAGAGGGGAGTCGTTGGCGTAACGAGAGCTATGTACAAAATAAGGTACTGGAACTGACGATTTCTCAAATAAATAGTGTTGATCTCCTTTATGATTAGCAATAGAGTATAGAGGAGCAGGGTTAATAACATTTAGTTGATCGGATTCTGCAATTGCTCTGGTACCTTCGCCTCCTAGATTTTCTACAGCGCTGCTAGTTGGGAATAAAGTTAATTTTCTCTCCATTTCATCATTCAAAGATTCTAAGCTATGACCTGCTATATTAATCTCTCCAGACTCATCTACATTAAAAACATTTCTTTCATCTCCTTCTTTATGTTCCTTTGTGCCTAAAACATTTAGAAAATCATTTTGAACTAAGAAACCCTTTCTTCCTTTTAAACCCTTATTATTTCCATAGTAGGGATCGCCCATCAATACTGCCGCACCTACATTTTGGTTAGTGAAATCTATGTCAGGTAAGTCGTCCCTCACAGATCTAAATTTGTTGTGATTATTTAGTGACATAATAATATAATCGTGAATAAAATTTATAAAGCCTACAAACACGGAATTCATCTCAACGATATAAATTGGATAACCAGTAAAAATCAATTACACAACTCACAAAATAAAGAAGAGATAGAAATGAGCCGAGCAATAGTCTAACCTCAGATAGACCTTATAATGTCGGTTCAGTAATTTGCTGTACATATGTTTGATGACCCTGATCTTCTTGGTCAAGTGCTTTCCTGATACCAACTAAAAGATCGTTTGGATCAGAACTTCTCTCATCCTACTTCATCGATGCCACCACCGAGATAACTATAAGTCTAGAATAACCAATTTCAGGAGATTGAGTGGAGTTCATCAAACAACTGTTTTATCATAATCAACAGCCATAATAAATTGCCAATAGAAAATAGACTCTATAAATTAACTGTTATAAAAGAGTGAAAAATTTACTTACTGTTTACAACTAAATTGATACAAACCTTCACTTTTCCAGGAGAGTAGCCTGATACAACTCTATTCTCTCCAAAACTTATTTTAAAGTTTTTTTCATTAGCTTTCTCTTTCAATTTTTCAACTAAGCCTCTAAAAGGTTCTTCCTTATCTGAAATAGAGTAGAATGCTATAGTGGTACCTTGTTTAGCCGCCTCAAATGCCTCATTCAGAAATTGGTCTGCATTTGTTGGTGACGGCATCAGGATTCTATCAAACTTACCTAATTTAGGAACTTCTTCGCCGACATCTCCTTCAATTATCTTCACAGAATCTCCTACATCGTTCATCTCTACATTCTCTCTAGCAAAGTCAACTGCTTCAGGATTCTTCTCAACTCCTAAAACCTCTACATCCCTATTCTTAGCTAGAAAAACTAGATAAGGACCTACACCGGAAAACATAACTAGAATTCTCTCACCATCCTCAACACCTTGAAGCACTCGCTTCCTCTCAGTCCCCTCCCTTTCAGAAAAGAATGCTACTGTAGGATCGACTTTGAACTTACAGCCAAATTCTTTGTGGATTGTCTCTGTTTCTTCGCCGTAAAGTTTTCTGTATTTTCCGACTCTGAATTCTCCTTGTAAAGGTTCTTTTTTTAATAAAATGGTTTTGACGCTTGGGTGATGTTCTAATATGCCTTCGACTGCTTCGCTCTCTTCTACTGTTAACTCGTTGATTACAGCGATTTCTCCAATCAACTCATAGGAGGGGAGATCATATTCTTTGCCTTCTTCATTTTTCCTAATTATGGAAACATTTTCCAAGACTTCTTCTACCTCCTCTAAATTTTGATCTACAAAAACCTTGTTCCCCTCAATTACTGATTGTTTAACTTCTTGGACGGAGTATTTTTCGGATGAGAAAACCTTTAGAGTCAATTCTTGGTCATCATTTATTGCCTCCAATTTATCCTCTCTCTTCTTGACTTCGAAATCTTGTCTTTCGAATAGTTCTATGACTTTTTGCTCTAGTTTTTCCTGTTTCATATCGTGGTGAGTCTGATTCAGGAGTTAAATGTGTTGGATGAAAAATTCTGAGATATGATTTACTTAATCGGACTTGGACTTGATAACGAAGAAGTAACAGAGAAAGGATTGAAAGCCATACAGAAAGTAGAAAAGGTGTTCACAGAGTTCTACACCAATACAGAGACTACAGATTTAGGAAAATTGGAAGAAAAAACAGGTTCAAATATACAGAAATTGTCTAGAAAAGAAGTCGAGCAAGAAGACAAAATAATAAAAGAAGCAAAAAATTCTGATGTAGCATTCCTGGTTTCAGGTGATGCACTAACTGCCACCACACACTACGACATCAAACACCGGGCAGAAAAACAGGGAATCGAGACAGAAGTGGTTCATGCTCCTTCGATCTTCACCTCGATAGCAGAAACCGGGTTAAATGTCTACAAGTTCGGAAGGACTGTGACACTGCCTGAGAAGGGAAAACCAGAGTCAATCGTAGAATATATTGAGAAAAACGACGAGATAGGATTACACTCACT
>Ga0102942_1000189_pt1 | contig 22162 bp, 23 predicted proteins | sample SalPon2_C_H2O_MG_FD_78171 | JGI IMG/M metagenome (GOLD analysis project Ga0102942, IMG submission 78171) | Salt pond water microbial communities from South San Francisco under conditions of wetland restoration - Salt Pond MetaG R2_C_H2O_MG | ecosystem: Environmental > Aquatic > Non-marine Saline... | reverse complement strand
GGCGACCGAACGGATCGAGGGGACGCTCGACCGCCTCGAACTCGACCACCGCGACAGACGCCTCGGCGACGTGTCGAAGGGGATGAAACGCAAGGTCGCCATCGCGCGGTCGCTGGTGAACGACCCCGACGTGCTGATCTACGACGAACCCGCGAGCGGACTCGACCCGCTGACGACCAACTACGTCCTCGAGTTCGTCCGCGAACTCCGTGACGCGGGCAAGACCGTCCTCTTCAGCGCGCACAACCTCTATCACGTCGAGTCGGTCTGTGATCGCGTCGCCATCATGAACCGGGGCGAAATCGTCGCCCGCGGCACCGTTCCCGAGATTCGCGAGGAGTACGGCACCACCGACTACCGCGTGTTCACCTCCGTCCCCGTCGACGGCGCGGAACCGGCGGGCGACCGCCACGTCGTCACCGTCGCGGACATGGACGCAGTCGAGGACGTTCGCGAACGCGCGGCCGCCGCCGGGGGCGAGGTGGTCGACATCCGAACCCGCGAGCCGAGCCTCGAAGACATCTTCCTCGATCTGGCGGCGGACGCCGACCCCGACCCGCGAGGTGGGACGTGAGCGGCCGCCTCCAGCGCGTCCGCGACGGCGTGCGGTCCGTCGCTCGCATCGCCCGCTGGGAGGCGGGTCGGAGCGTCGGCGTCGTCGACCGTCGGACGGCGATCCTCGGACTCGTCGCCCTGCTCCTCGCTGGCGCCGTCGGCGGCGCGGCGATGGCGACGGGCGGCGTCGCCCTCGACCGCGACGTATACCGGATCGGTATCGACGACGACAGCCAGTACTACGACGTGGTACAGGAGAGTCCCGCCCTCGCAGCGCGGCCGCCCGATGTCGACCGACTGGGACGCGGGCTCGAAGTCGTCGTCCGCGACGGTCGGTTCTACGTCGCCGACTCGACGAAAGCACGCGCGGCGCTGTCGACGTTCCGGAGCGCCGTCCGCCGTCACAACCTCGCCCGGATGCGCGACGAGTCCAACGGGTCGGCCGCGTTTCCGGTCGTCGTGACGCTCCAGTACGTCGATCGGACGCGCGGCGGCACCGTCGTGTCGGGGAGCACCGACGGTGGGGACAGGGACGGGGACGGGGACGCCGCGGGCGGCGTGGGCGACGCGAGCGGCGCGGACGGCGCCGAGGACGGCTCCGGACCCGACGGCGACAGCGGTGCCGGCGGCGGCGTCGACGCCGCGGGCGGATCGACCGGCGACGGGCCGCTGGGCGTCCCCGGCCTCGGCGGCGCCGCTGGCGGCCTCCTCGGCGGGGGGACCTCCGGCTCGCCCGCCGACATCTCCCCGCCCTTTCCCTTCGGGGCGCTCGTCCTCGCGTTCGTCTTCTTCATCCCCATGAACTTCGTCATCCAGCCCTACGGATCGAGCATCCTGAACGAACGGATCAACCGGCGGGGCGAACTCCTGTTGGTCGCGCCCGTCTCGCCGGCGGCCATCGTCGCCGGCAAGACCCTGCCATACCTCGCGACGCTCGTCGGGATCACCGCCGTCGTCGCCCTCGCCATCGGCGGCGGGCCGGTTAGCGTCGCGGCCGTCGCCCCCATCGCGACGCTCTATCTCGCCGCCACCTTCGTCGGCGGCATGTTCGCCCGCTCGTTCAAGGAACTCACGTTCGTCACCGTCTCCATCTCCGTCTTTCTCACCTCCTACGCGTTCGTCCCCGCCATCTTCACCAACGTTACGCCTATCGCGCTCATCTCGCCGCTGACGCTCGTCGTCCACGACCTGCAGGGAACGGGCGTGACGGCCGCCGAGTACGTCTTCTCGACCGGCCCCTTCTACGTCGGCTCCGCCGTCTGCTTTCTCCTCGGCGTCGGCGTCTACCGCGAGGAGGACATGTTCACCCAGCGGCCCGTCCCGCTGAAGTTCCTCGACGCGCTCAACAGCCGGATTCGCGGAAAACGGTCGATGGCAGTCCTGAGCGCACTGTCGATTCCCTTCGTCTTCATCGCCGAACTCCTCGCCATCGCCGTCCTCTTCGTCCTCCCCGTCGAGGTGTCGGTGCCGCTCCTGCTGGTCGCCGTCGCGGCGGTGGAGGAGGTGGCGAAGAGCGTCCACGTCTACGCGGGCTTCCGCGGTCCCTTCGCCGGCCAGCGCGGGTGGCGGATGGCGCTTGCCCTCGGTGCTCTCTCGGGGCTCGGCTTCTTCCTCGGCGAGAAGCTGACCGCCATCGTCCAGTTCGTCGGGCTCCCGAACCTCACGCTCGGGCGCGCGGCCTTCTCCTCGGCCGGCGTCGCGACGACGCCCGCCCTCGGCCTCCTCCTTCTGCTCGCTCCACTCGCACTCCACGCGGCGACGACGAGCATCGCGTCGCTCGGGGCGACCCGCGACCGCACGAGCTATCTGGTGGCGCTCGTCCCTGCCATCGCCGTCCACGCGGCCTACAACCTCGCGGTGGTGAGTCAGCTTGGTTGATCCGCGCCTGACCATCGCTCGGCGGGAACTGCAGACCCTCCGATCCGAGAAGACCATCGTCCTCGCCCTGCTCATCCAACTCTTCATCGCCGCGTTCTCCTCGTTTCTCGTCGTCGGCCTCGTCTCGCTGTACGATCCGGGGAGCGTCGAGGGCTACGAGACGACGGTTGGCGTCACCGGCGACGCGGCCGACGACCTGTTGCGCGTGGTCGACGACCAGCCGTCGATGGCGGGCGTGGGCTACGCCTCGCAGTCGTCGGCGCGGGCGGCCTTCGAGCGCGGCGAGGTGGATGCCGTCCTCCTCGCGGACCGGCGGGCGGGCCGGGTGTTCGTGACAGCGACGGCGCCAGACGGATCGGTTCGGACGACGGTCATCGTCGTCCAGTTGCGGGACGCGCTGTCGACGTTCGAACGGGTGGAACGCGACGCGCGGGACCCCTACCTGTCGGCGACGCCGCTCGAACTCCCGCCGCGGACGGGGTCGACGCCGTACTACGGCTTCAGCTACACCGTCCTGTTGCCCCTGCTGTGCTTTCTCCCCGTCTTCATCAGCGGGTCGATGGTCGTCGACTCCGTGACCGAGGAGGTAGAGCGGGGGACGCTTGAACTCCTCCGAGTCGCGCCCGTCACCACCGTCGACATCGTCGACGGCAAGGTGTGGGCGGCGGCGGCGCTCGCCCCCGGGCAGGCCGGCCTCTGGCTCCTCCTCCTCGATTTCAACGGGACGACCGTCAACCACCCCCTCGCGCTCCTCTCGGTGGTCGGCGCGCTCGCCCTCCTGGTCGTGGCGCTCGGCGCCACCATCGCCCTCCTCTCGCCGGACCGGCGCGCGGCACAGTTCCTCTACGCCGTCAGCGTCCTCGTCGCCTTCGGTGGAACGACGCTTCTCCCGCTCAACCCGGTCAACACCGTCGCCCGCCTCGCCGTCGACAGCGTGGGCCCGACCTACCCCGCACTGGTCGCGGGCTACGTCGCCCTCGGCGGCGGCGCCTACCTCCTGCTCCGGCGGGCGGTGCCGCGCATCGGGCTAAGGGGCTGAGCGGTCGACGCCCGCCCGATCGACCCCTGCGTCTACGTCCACGCCGTCGACGACGATTCGAACGCCGGCTTGGAACGCGGGATCGAGATCCATCGTCCAGCCGTGGGCACGGGCGATGGTTTGCATCGTCGGAAACAGCGTCCCCGTTTCGGCGGACGGGACGGGGTCACCGTACTCGAAAGCGCGGTCGATCGCCCCTTCCGAGAGCGGTTCGCCGTCGACGGTGATGACGATGCTCCCCGCCTCGGCGTGAACGGCCACCGAATCGGCCCCGTACAGGTCGGCGAACTCGAAGGCTTTGGCGAACAGCCCATCCAGCCGGCCTCGATCCGCCATGATGGTCGCCTCAGCGTCGACGGTCAGCGAGGTTTCCTCGGGAGCGATGCCGTCGAACGCGCGTTCGGCGGCCTGCCGCACGTCGCAGTCGTCGACCCGCTCTACCGTCTGTCCGTACTGGGCGAGCGCCCACAGATCGGTGACGACTCGGTCCATTCGCGCGTGCGCTTCGTCGACGCGGCGGTACGCCTCCATCGCCGCGTCGTCGTCGAGCGGCTGGCTGCTGGCGATGGTCTCGAAGTAGCCGTTGGCGACGGTCAGCGTGTTCCGCAACTCGTGTGTGATGGCCGCGGCCAGGTCGTCGAACTGGGCGTTCCGGCGTTCGAGTTCCCGCCGCTGTCGTTCGACTCGCGTGACGTCCGTGCAGATGATCGCGCGCCCGACCCCGACGTTCCCGCTCACGAGAGGGGTACTGTTCACGAAGTAGTACCGCCTCGAACTCCGGCGTTCGTCGTCGACTGCGAGGATGTCCTCGCGGTCCGTCACCGCGTCGGCGAGGTCGGGGGCGACCGCCGACAGTTGCTCGCCGGTCGCTCCGTCGAGTGCGGGGAACCGCTCGACTGCCCGCCGGTTGGTGTCCCTGATCGTCGACGCATCGTCGATCAGGACGACCACCTCGTCGACCGCGTCGATCACCTGCGTTCGCCAGAACGGGGGGACTGCCACGAAGTCGTCGTGGACGACGTAGAGCACGCCGACCGCGAACACGGCGACGCCGAGGGGTTCGTAGTGGAGGGTGAGCAGGCCGCCGTCGCCGAAGCTGAGCAGGTAGAGGCCGACCGGGAGGGCCGTCACCGCGACGAGCCCGCCGAGCACGGTCACGTCGAGGTTCGACTCGTTCAACATCTCGTAGAGCAAATAAAAACCGATCGCCGACAGCGCGTACGAGAGCGCCGTGACGATCCAGTGGACCGTCCCGAGTTGGATCACTGCGTGGGGAAACGGGGCGGTCGCCGTCGACGTGGTGAAATACAGGTGATGCAGCGGGTTGGTGAGCTTCACGGCAACGATGGTGAGATAGACCGCGAGGGCGCTTTGCCGGATCACCGGCTGACGGTGGTAGCTGTGGCCGGTGTACGCCGAACAGAAGTAAAGCCACGCCCCGACGGTCGCCAGACCGATGACCAGTCCGACGAGATAAAAGCCCGCCTGAACAGCCGGCGCGAGCGGCAGCAGCCGGCCGACGTGGGTGGCCGACCAGGCGCCGGTGAGTCCGAGTAGTCCGGCGAGTCCGCGTCGCGTATCCGGATCGGAGATTCGCGAGAGCCGACGAAGACCGGCGGCACAGGCTACTGCGGCGACGACGAATGCCGTCAGGTAGGCAACACGGAAGGCGTCCATCGATTACGTGGAGTGTATATTTCTGTCGAGATAAATCCGCGCCCAGTTACGACTGTGTGGGAGAGCGGGCGCCGTCGACGCAATCCGAACGCCGTCGTCCCCGAAACACACTCAAGGCCGGCGGTGAAGCCACACGTATGGGACTTGGAAGTACGGCGAAGAAGCTCCAGCAGATCGCCGACATGGCCGAGGACGTGTACGCGCGGCTGAACCAGCTCCGCGAACAGGTCAACCAGACGCGGGAGACCGTCGACGAGACGAAAGCACGGGTCGACGACATGGACCGCGAACTGGCCGAGCAGCGGGCACTCGTCGAGGCCCTCGCGGAGAAACAGGGCATCGACGTCGAGGCGATTGCCGCCGAAGTCCACGTCGCCGACGCCGAATCGGCCTCCGGCGACGCCGAATCGGCCTCCGGCGACGCCGAATCGGCCGCCGACGACGCCGACGAGTCGACGACCGACGCGTAGCCCACGGTCGCCGCACGTCACTGCACGCTCGCCGAACTACGTGACGCGCGCGAACGGTTCTCTACGATAGCCGGCCGTGTTCGACCTTGAGACACCGATCCTGAACGACGGATAGCCCGGCGTCGCGGGCGCGCTTGGCCGCCGCGTCGTCACGGATGCCCAACTGGAGCCAGACACCCCGAACGTCGTCGTGTCGCTGCACCCGCTTCAACACCGCGTCGACGATGGTGCTCACCTCCTCGCTCGGCCGGAACACGTCGACCAGATCGACGCGTTCGGACACGTCGGCGAGGCTGTCGTAGGCCCGTCGCCCGAGCACCTCCTCGCGGTTCGGGTTGATCGGGACGACGTCGTAGCCCTGTTGCTGGAGGTAGGCGGGCACGTCGTGGGCGGCCTTCCCCGGCGTCCCCGAACAGCCGACGACGGCGATGGTCTCGACGTCGAGCAGGTCGCGCATCTCGGACTCGTCGGCGTCGGTCATCGGTGGTCAGACTCCGGGCAGGTTCGCGGTTGGCTCGCCGTCCTCGTGGGTTTCGATGACGCCGTCGAACAGCTGTTTGAGGGTGTTCATCGTCTTGTCGTCGTGGGCGGTGGAGTCGATGGCGTAGAGCCCGAGGCCATCGACGCTCTGGACGCGGCCGGTGAACACGTGGAGGAACCGAAACACCGTCTGGAGATCGGAGTACATCAGGAGCGTCGACAGCGAGTCGAGGAACACGCGGTTGCGCTCGATGGACTGGCGCTCGTAGAACTCCTCCAGAATCTCGGAGAACTTGATCCCGACGCCGGTCATGTCGACCGGCGAAGAGGTGTAGCGAACCTGCGCGTCGTCGTGGGTCTCGCTCATCCCCTGCTGTCGGGTGACGCAATCGACGACGGCGACGGGCCGGTCGACGTAGTCGACGCGCTCTTCGAGCGCCTCGAACACCCGCTTGGCGCCGTCGGTGTTGCTGACGACGACAGCGCCCTCGCCGTTGCGAACACCCGTGGCGAGCATATCGAACGCAAGCTGTTTCTTGCCGGTGAGCGCGGGACCGGAGAGCAGCAGGTTCGACCCCGGATCGACCTCGACGTCCAGCGGGGGACCAAGGTCATACATCACCAACCCTCGCAGGGACGAACTGACAGGGGATACTCTCCCTGCGAACGACACGACTCACCGGAGATCATGAGATAGTAGAATCATATGGTGAGCCGGTAATATTCTTTTTGATTGCGCAGAATCGAGGGATGAAGCGCCGACACCCTGGACGCCACCGTTCGGCCCACGGTGACGACGATCCGACCGACGCCGCCGGGACGCCACATTTACTATAGTCGGTCGCTACGGGCCGAACATCGAATGACGTTCGCCGTAGCCGAGTCGGACATCGATGTCCTCCTCGTCGAACCGACCGGGGAGGACACGCCGGGCCTCGGCGAGCAACTCGCCGAGGCCGACGAATCGTTGACCATCCACTCGGTGGCGGACGTCGAGCGGGCACTGGCGGTGTTGCGCGACGCCGTGATCGACTGTGTCGTCTGCGTTCACGACCCTCCCTCGATCGACGGGGTAGAGGTGCTCTCCGCGATCCGCGAGCGAACCCCGGAACTGCCGGTCTTGCTGGCCGTCGACACCGAGCGCTCCGCTCGGAGCGTGCTCGACACCGGCGCGACCGACGTGGTGTCGCTGATCGACGGCCGGGTCGACCGTGGCGTCGTCACGAACCGGATCGAGAACGCCGTTGCCGGGAGCCGCGACCGGGGCAAGTTCGAGCAGGTGTTCGAGCAGGCAACCGACGGAATCGCGATTCACGACCCCGAGACGGGGGCCGTCCTCGAGGCGAACGCCCGACTCGCCGAACTGCTCGGCTACGATTCCGACGACCCGGCGTCGGTCGGAATCGAAGACTTCGCGGCCGGCGAGGCACCGTACACGGTGGCCGAAGCCCGTACTCGGATCCGGGACGCCGCGGCCGACGGGCCGGCGACCTTCGAGTGGCTGATGCACGACGGTGACGAACCGACCTGGGTCGAGATCAACCTCAAACCCGCGACGGTCGTGGGCCGGGACTGCGTGCTCTCGTTCGTCCGGAACGTCGCGGACCGGAACGAACAGGAACGCCTCCTCCGGGACCGCCAGCGGCAGTCCGAGGCCGTCTTCGATCATCCGGCGTCGTTCACGACCGTCCTCGACACCGACGGACGGGTCAGGCGGGTGAACCAGCCGGCGCTCGATCTGATCGACGCGGCCGAGGGCGACATCGAGGGCCGCCCGTTTCCGGAGACGCCCTGGTGGGCCGGCGACACGGACGGCAGCCGGCGGATTCGGGAGGCCATCGACACCGCGGCGGCCGGCGAGTCGACGCGACTTGAGATAGATGTGGGCGGCGCGGCGGACGAACACGTCGTCGACCTCTCCTTCCAGCCCATCTCCGACGGCGACGACGCCGCGGTCGACAGCATCGTCGCCGTCGGCTACGACATCACGGCGCGGAAACGACGCGAACGGGCGTTGCGCGAGAGCCGCGAGGCGTTGGAACGGCTCCACCGAATCACCGCCGACCCGGACCGCTCCTTCGAGGACCAGATCGACGACCTGCTGGCCTTCGGCTGTTCGTATCTCGACACGAGCGTCGCCTTCCTCTCCCGGATCGACGAGGCGACGGATCACTTCGAGATCGTACGGAGCCACGGCGACCACCCGCTCATCCAGCCCGGCGCCGAGGCCGACCTCGGCTCGACGTACTGTCGACACACCATCGCTGGGGACGGCGATGGTACGACGACGGTCGCCGACGCCGCCGATGAGATGGCGGACGATCCGGCCTACGACGCGTATGGCCTGGGCTGTTACGCCGGAGGCGAAGTCCACATCGACGGCGACCTGTACGGCACGCTCTGTTTCGCCGATCCCGACGCTCGCGAGGTGCCTTTCTCGACGACAGAGACGACGGTCGTCAACGTGATCCGGCAGTGGTTGCAGTACGAACTCGAACGGGACGACTACCGGCGCGAAATCGAGGAGACCCGGGATCGACTCGAACGCATCCTCGAACGCGTCGACGACGGCTTCTTCGCCCTCGACGACGACTGGCGGATCACGTACGCCAACGAGGAGGGTGCGGCGGTGCTCCGCGATGCGATGGGGGCGGACTACGGCATCGAGCGCCTGCTCGGGCGACATCTCTGGGACGAAGTTCCGGAAGCGGTCGAGACGCCCTTTTACCAACATTACACCGAGGCGATGGAGATTCAGGAGCCGGTCGCCTTCGAAGCCTTCTTCGAGCCGATGGGGCGGTGGTTCGACGTCAACACCTACCCGGACGAGGACGGCATCTCGGTCTACTTCAAGGACATCACCGACCGGAAACAGCGCGAACGCATCCTCGACGACCTGCTGGAGACGACCCAGGAGTTCGTCCAGTCGCGGACGGAGCGCGAACTCGCCGAACTCGTCGTCGAGGCGACGGTCGACGTGCTCGGCTACGACTCGAACATCGTCCGCCTCCACGACGCCGACCGGGGGACGCTCCCCCCGGCCGCCCTCTCCGACGCCGGCGCCGAACGACTCCCCGACCCGCCGAGATACGACGACGACGAGGGGATCGCCGGCCAGGTGTTCCAGTCCGGGGAGTCCCTCCTCGTCGACGACCTGAAATCGAAGACCGGGGCGGACTACGGCCCCTTCCGGTCGGCAATCGTCCTTCCCCTGGGCGAACACGGCACCCTCGGTATCGGCTCGCAGGCGCCGAACGACTTCGACCACGAGGACGTCGCCCTCGCGGAACTCCTGGCGACGACGGCGCGTGTCGCCCTCGACCGTATCGACCGCGAGACGACGTTGCGGCGGTTCCGACGCGTCGTCGAACACGTCGAGGAGATGGTCCTCCTGCTCGATCCGGACGGCGAGTTCACGTTCGTCACCGACCCGTTCGCCGACTTCCTCGGCTACGACCGGGACGAACTCGACGAGCGAGCGTTCGAGGCCGTCGTCTCGGCGCCGGAACGGGAGCGGTTCGCCGAGACGCTGGCGGCGCTCGACGACCGATCCGGCGAACGAACCGTCACCTTCGAGACGACGCTCGTGACGGCGAGCGGCGACGAGCGGCCGGTCGAACTCGCGCTCTCGACGTTTCCCGACGAGGTGGCGGAACCGGGAATCGTCGGAACGGTAACCGACATCCGCGAACTCACCGAGACCCGCGCCCAACTCGAAGTCGAGCGCGACCGCTTCCGACACCTCTTCGAGAACCTGCCGGACCCGGTGGTCGAAGTCGAGATCCGGGAAGGGGTACCGGTGGTCCAGCACGTCAACCCGGCCTTCGCCGAGGTATTCGGCTACGACCCCGATGGCGTCCGGGGGCGCGCGCTCGACGAGTTGATCGTCCCCGCCGAGGAGGCGGGCGTCGCGTCGCCCGTCGAGACCGGCGAAGCGACGAGTGTGGAAGCCCAGCGCGAGACGGCCGACGGCCGCCGTGACTTCCTGATCCGCGGGATTCCGTACCACCGGGATGCCACCCAGTACGGCTTCGGCATCTACACCGACATCACCGACCAGAAGGAGCGTGAGCGGTATCTACAGGTCCTCAACCGGGTGTTGCGGCACAACCTCCGCAACGACCTGAACGTCATCATGCTCTCGGCGAAGTGGCTGGTCGACCGTCTCGACGGCGAACTCGCCGCTCAGGCGCGGACCCTCCGCGACAACGCGAACGAACTCGCCGGGTTGAGCGAGAAGGCAAAGGAGATAGAGCGGATGATCGGCCGGCGGGGCGAGGCGACCACCCCCGTCGACGTGGTGCCAGTCCTGCACCGGCTCACGGAGCAGTATCGCGAGCGGTACCCCGACGTCGACCTGTCGCTCGACCTGCCGGACTCGCTCCGGGTCCGTGCCGACGACGACATCACCAGAGTGTTCGAGGAACTCGTCGAGAACGCCGTCGTCCACAACGATGGGGCGTCGCCGACCATCCACATCGACGCGGCGACGGGCGACGACTGGGTCACCGTCCGCCTGCACGACGACGCCAGCGGCATCCCGGACGACGAGTGGCGGGTCGTCACGGGTGAACGGGAGATTACGCAACTCACCCACAGCAGCGGGCTCGGCCTGTGGCTCGTCCGGTGGGTGATCGACTCCTACGGCGGGGAGGTGCGGCGCCGAGGGACGGCCGACGGGACGACCATCGAACTTCGCCTCAGGCCGGCGGCACCCGAACGGCTGCCTCTCGACGACGCCGCGTGACGCGGACCGGATTCGGGACCCGCCCGGGTGCGACGGGCGCATCCAGCCCGAGGTTTTAACCAGTCTCGGTCGCTCGTTCGGGTCGCGTATGCACGACTACCTCATCCTCCGGGAACTGCCCGAGCCGATCAGCCGTGACGACCTGAACGCCGCCGCCGAGAAGTCGGGCGAGACGCTCGACGAACTCCGTGACGAAGGCGTCGACATCCGCTGGGTCGACTCCGAAGTGCTGACCAACGACGACGGCGAGGTGACCGGGACGTTCTGTCACTATCAGGCCGAGAGCGAGGAAGCAGTGCGCGAACACGCCGACCGCGCGGGCCTGCCGGCGACGCGGGTCGACCGACAGGGCGAACCCCTCGCCGGCGAGGACTGAGAGGGCCACTCCGTGCCGGCGGTCGCCGAACTCGCCGTCGGTACTGACGTACAACGGTCCGCTACGAGGGCGTCACGGTCCGCCTCCGGCGCCGAAAGGCATCCTTCAAGTCCCCCCACGACAAAGCTGTGGCCGACTATGCCCGAGTGCGTCGAATGTGGGGCCGAGGTAACCCTGCACGAGGATTTGGAAGTGGGAGAGATCGTCGACTGTGGGACCTGTGGCGCCGAACTCGAAGTCATCAGTGTCGACCCCGTGGAACTGGACGCCGCCCCCGAACTCGAAGAGGACTGGGGCGAGTAACGACTCCGCTCGTTCTATCGCCTACACCCCGTGAGCGTGGCCGCTCAGCCCGCCGAGCGGACTCGCGGGGGCCGGCCGCTCGTTCGACGACGTGTCGGAACTGCTACAGGCGTTCCTCGGCGGACGTACAGTCGATAAAAGACCACCCGCAGGCGTTCGGGGACCGAAAGTACCCCTACCAACTGCCCCCGAATCCCTGCGTCTCGTTACGAAACCGGGTCTGTAATGATATATATCTTGTGTCAGACGCAGGTCGGACGTGGCGGCTCGCCCGGGTGAACGGCTCACACACGGTCGAACTGGGGCTCTCGGATTCGGAGTAAAGAGTTTTGCCGGGGTCGCTCGTACCCCGGATCATGACCGACTACACCGTCGAGTTCGTGGGCACCGGCGAGACGATTCAGGTGCCCGAGACGCGAACGATCCTGTCGGCGTGTCTCGACGCCGGCATCGCACAGGAGTACTCCTGTCGCGTCGGGATGTGTCTCGCTTGCTCGGCCGAGATTATCGAGGGCGAGGTGACCCAGCCGGCCGCACGGGCGCTGACCGAGGATGAGGCCGCGTCGTACGCCCTGACCTGCATGGCTCGCCCGCAGAGCGACCTCAAACTCCACCGCGGCAAGTATCCGCCGAGCATCGAGGACGCGGCGGCGACGGAGTCGGCCGCCGCGGACGACGACTGAGCCCGATGGACGCCGACGGTCTCCGGGCGGCGGTCGAAGCCGAACACGCCGACGCGCTCTCCCTCCTCGGCTCCTCAAAGCTGCTGGTGGCGCTCTCCGGCGGCGACGACCCCGATCCGGCTGCGCTGTTGCGCGCCGCCGCCGACAGCGAGTACGCCGCCCGGGAGACGTTCCGCGAGTGGGCGGCCGACGCGGCCGACCCCGACCTCCGCGAGACGTTCGCCGCGGTGGCCGACCAGGAGGCGGACCACCTCCGCCGAGTCCGCGCCGCGATGGACGACCCCGGCGAGGGGGACGCCGAGCGCGCCGGGCCGATGCACGCCTACCTCCGGGGTCGCGAGGAGCCGATCCAGCAAGTCGCCGCCGGGATGGTCGGCCGGACGCTCGTCAGCCTGCGCACTCACGACCGCCTGCTCGATTTCTTCGCGGCCGACCCCGACCGCGCCGCGCTCTTTCGTGACCTCCGCGACGAGACGGCGGCCTGTCTCGACGACGGCCTCGCGACGCTCGACGCCCGGGCCGAGGGCGACGACTGGGCGGCGGCGGAGGCCGTCGCCGGCTACACCGTCCGCCTCGCGGCCGACGACCTTCGGGACGCCCTGCAGGACCGATAGACGACGTGCCGCCGCGCCGGCACCCGTTCGGCGCTGTGTGCACGCCGCGCACCGCCGTGGTACCTTTTTTGATGTCGCGCCCCTATCCGTGGTATGGATTCACGACACACACGGCGTGGAATGCTGGCGCTCGGCGTGGGTGTCGCCGGCGCGCTGGCGGGCTGTCTCGGCGGCTCGGGTCCGGGGTCTGCGTCGCCCTCCCCGACGCCGTCCCGGAGCACCGACACCCGGGCGACGCCCCCGGCCGCCGACCGTGCCCCAGTCGTCCCACACGACGCGGGCCGCCTCCGCGACGCGACGGTTTCCGGTGGGGTGCCCAAGGACGGCATCCCCGCCGTCGACGACCCCACCGTCGTCGACGCCGACGCCGCGACCTTCCTGCGCGACGACGACCTGGTGTTCGGCGTCGTCGCCGGTGATACGGTCCGGGCCTACCCCCGGAAGATCCTCGTCCACCACGAAATCGTCAACGACCGCCTCGACGGGACGCCCGTGAGCGTCACCTACTGCCCGCTCACCGGCACGATCCTGGGATTCGAGCGCGGGGAGACCACGTTCGGCGTCTCGGGGAATCTCGTCAACAGCAACCTCATCATGTACGACCGTGCGACCGACAGCCGGTGGCCGCAGGTGCTCGCGACGGCTATCGACGGCCCCCTCGCCGGCCGGGCGCTCCGGGAGTTCGACCTCGTCTGGACCTCTTGGGGTCGGTGGCGTCGGCGCCACCCCGACACCGAGGTGCTCTCCGAGGAGACCGGCTACGTCCGCAACTACGGCGTCGATCCGTACGGCTCCTACGCCCCGAAACGCGGCTACTACGCCCGTCAGACAACCATGTTCGACCCGCTCGTGACCGACGACCGCCTCGAGCCCAAGACCGTCGTCCTCGGCGTCCGTACCGAGACGGGCGCGACGGCGGTCCAGATGGCGTGGCTCGCGAGGGAAGGCGTCGTCGACGCCGCCGTCGGCGACGACCGCTTCGTCTTCGTCCACGACCCGGCGCTCGATGCCGGCTACGCCTACCGTGCCCCGGCCGGAGCGACCGTCGAGGCGACGGGTGACGGCGCCGTCCGCGTCGACGGCCAGCGCTACGCCCCCGACGCCCTCCCGTTCGACCGCGCCCACGGTGTCGAGGCGATGTGGTTCGCGTGGGCCGGGTTTTACCCACAAACCGAGCTTCATGCCTACCCCTGATCGTCGCCGTCGGACGGTCCGAGCGGTGACCGCCTCCCTCCGGCGCCGCGACGGGCGGGCGGCGTTCCTGATCGGTGTCGTCGGCTACCTCCCGCTCTATCTCGCCGCCATCGGCCATCTCGCGCTCGGCGGCCGAGGGTGGGCCGTCAGCGTCGTCGACGACCCGTTGGTCCGTGCGCTCCGCCGCACGCGACCGTTCTCGTTCGAACCCGTCGCCCGGGTCGTCGCCGAGCCGATCACCCTCCTCGTCTCGCCGCTCGACGTGACCGTGGCGTTCGTCCTCGCCGCGCTGGTGGGGGCGAACCTCGCCGTCGCCGTGGTGGTGTGGCGCTCGCCGTCGACCTGTGGCGTCGGGGAGTCCGCCGGCCTGCTGGCGGGCGTCCCCGCCCTCCTCACGGGCGCGGCCTGCTGTGGGTCGGCGGCGCTGTTCGCCATCGGCGTGAGCGCGAGCGGGGCGCTCCTGACCGCCATCGGGTACGCGACGCCGGTGACGGCGCTGTTGCTCGGTGGCAGCTTGGTTCTCGTCGCCCGGTCGTTCGACGCGAACGCGGTCAGGAGCGACGGCTGACTTCGGGCGGCTCGCTGGCGGCGTCGAGCCCCGCCGACCGGTAGTTGTGGATGGTCGCCGAGACGGCGAAGAGGCCGACGACGAACGTCAGCCAGAGGAGGGGCGAGACGGCGCGAAACGGCGGGAGTTCGAGCCAGACGGCGGCGACGATGCCGGCGGCCACCGCCGAGAGGCCGAGATAGTACTGGTCCCACGACAGCTGCTCCTCGCCGACGACTTCGAGGTAGATGTCCATCTCGCCGACGACGTCGGTAGGATGGACCCGGCCGCTCTCGCGGTCGAAACTGATCAACCCCGTCCGCTCGAGTTTGGGGAGGTGTGACTGCTGGAGCGCCGTGTAGACGCGCTTTCGCTCCGTCGGCGTCACCTCGGGAACGGTACAGTCGTTCTCCCAGGCGGCGATCTGTTCGGCGAGCGAGCCGATGGTCGCCGCGTCGTCGTCCAGCAGGGCGTACAGCGCGTACCGACGCCGGCGATTCGACAGGATGTCGAACACTTCCTGTTCCGTCGGCTCCGTGGGGCGATCCGTCTCCTCGGTCGACGTGTCGGCATCGCTTGGCGGCGCCGTCCCCGTCTGGTTACTCATCGCTCACTGGATGCAGATACGCGCACTACCAGCCTCTTAAAACTCGCGGCCGAATTATCCGATCTGATACATACTGCGCCGACGAACCACAAGACACGAGGCACTCGACGGCCTGTGGCACGTATGAGCAACTACCTCGTCGCTATGGAGGCGGCCTGGCTGGTACGCGACGTCCAAGATGTCGACGACGCCATCGGCGTCGCGGTCAGCGAAGCGGGCAAGCGCCTCAACCAACAGGACAAGGAGTACGTCGAAGTCGAAGTCGGCGTCACCCCGTGTCCGGCCTGTGGCGAACCGTTCGACTCCGCCTTCATCGCCGCCAACACCGCCCTCGTCGGCCTCCTTCTCGAAATCGACGTGTTCAACGCCGACGGGGAGAACCACGCCACCCGCATCGCGAAAAGCGAAGTCGGGGGCGCCCTCCGCGACGTGCCACTGTCGGTCATCGACGTCGTCGAAACAGAGGACGAAAACGACGCGGCCTGATACGACTGGCTGTCACTCCTCACGCGTCTTCAGCCACTCGTCGAGTAGCGTCCTGATCGCCGCGGCGCGGTTGTCCCGGTGGTCCGAGAAGGCGATGTCGTCGACTTCGTCGAGCGTCTCCGCGTCCAGTTCGATAGTCACCGTTTCCATCCCGGCGAATCCGTCTCCCTCGTCCATGGAGTTGATGTCACGCGTGAGGCCTACAAATAGCTCCGTCAGACGGTCGTCCGGCGCGCGTGTGACTCCGTGACGCCGGGCCGACTACCCGTCGCTCCGGTAGAAATCGGACTTCGCGCCGCGGAACGGCGAGGCGTCGTCGACGCTGTCGATATTCGACGGCTCCCGGTGTCGAACGATGACCACGTCGTACGCGTCGTCGGCGGCGACGGTTTCGCCGACGCTACTCAGCGACGAGACGAGGCGGCCGGCGTTCTCGCTGCCGACGAACACCATCGACGCGTCGAGGGCTCTGGCGCGTTCGCGGAGGCGGCTAGCGACCGTCCCCGGCGGCGCCCGCCGGCCGACCACCTCGTACCGGAACTCCGCGCTCGGGGCGTGTTCGGTCACCGTCTCGTGGAGCCGTCCCACGACGGCGTCGAGGTCGAAGACTTCGCCCGCGTCCAGCCAGCCGCGGTCCCGGGCGTACGAGGTGTTTCCTTCGGGAATCGCGCTGACCGCGACGATCCGTTCGTCGAGGACGGTGCCGAACTCGACGGCGCGAACCAGCGCGGCTTCGGCGAGTGCCGACCCATCGAACGGGACGACGAAGGTCATACGCGTACGAGATAGGCGGCGGTAGTGTAGTAATACTGCCGACTGTCGGTCGAGTACGCGGGTCGCCACCCCGGGGGTCCTCGTGACACGGGGACGGCCGGCGTGCGACTGGATCGATACGGCTTTGTCGCCGGCCGCCCGCCGGGACGACGTGACCAGTCCCGCCCCACACCACTTCGGCGTCACCGTGGCCGACCTCGACCGCGCGGTCGAGTTCTACCGGGAGACGTTCGACCTCGGTCCAGCCGAGCGGTTCGCCGTCTCCGGCGAGGCGTTCGCCGACGGTGTCGGCGTCGACGGCGCGACGGGTCGGTTCGCCCACTTCGTCTTCGACGGCGCCCGGATCGAACTCGTCGAGTACGACCCCGAGGGACCGGACGCGACCGGCGCGGCCGTGAACCAGCCCGGCGCGAAACATCTGGGCCTCGCCGTCGACGACCTGGATGCGTTCTACGCCGACCTCGACCCGAGCGTCGAGACGGTGAGCGAGCCCCGGACGACCGAGAGCGGCACGCGAATCCTGTTCGTCCGTGACCCGGAGGGAAACCTCGTCGAGGTGCTGGAAGCCGGCTAGGCGGCCACAAGGCATATTATCCCGAGACGGTAACCTCCGCCGGCACCACTAGGAATCGGTCCGTTACTCACATGTGCATACGACGCAGGTCACACCCACGACGAGCCAACACGTCGGAACCGTCGGATCGCGTCGGCCGGCCGGTTGCGCGAACCGGAGGCTCGATCCGATGATCGACACCGCCGGCGTGTCGTGGAGCGAGGAGCGTGGCGCGTACATCACCCGGTTCGACGACGGGGACGGCGGCTACTCGCCGAGCGTCGCCGTCGCCGAGGCGGTGGAGTCGGCGCTCGACGACTGCGAGCGACCGCTGTTCGACTACGTCGATCCCGACGCGTTGGACGCGCTGATCGCCGGGTCGCCGGAGACGACGGTCTCGTTCGAGGTCGAGTCGGCGACCGTGACCGTCCACGGCGACGGCCGCGTGCTCGTCCGCGTCTAGGCCTTCGGCTCGACCTTGCCGGCGAACGTCTGTCGGGTGATCACGTCGTCCTCGACGACGAACGTGTCGGTGCAGAACTCGTAGTCGTTATCCGGGGTCGCCCCGTGCCAGACGATGTAGGCGTACTCGTCTTCGACCGTCTTCTGGTCGAGTTCGATCGTCGACCCATCCTGCGAAAACTCCTCGAACAGTCCGGCGAACAGCTCTTCGATTTCGTCGAGCCCCCGAAAAGTGCCCATGTTGGTGATGATGACGGAGTCGTCGGTGTAGTCGACGAGACATTCGTCGAGGTCCTGTGCGGTGAACGCGTCGAGGTGGTGGTCCAGTACGGATTCGGTCGTCATAGCTACACGCTCCGTTTCGCCCACACTATCATGAACGTTACCCGACGACTGGTGGTGGCTTACGCCGATCCGAAGTAGAGAATGGCGTACGCCAGTACCGCCGCGAGTAGGAGAAACACCATCAGATACTCGAACAGGCCGCCGGGCGTGGTGCTGGAAGGCAAGTTCATGCCCATGATATACGATGCCATGGATTAAGAGAGTACCGCTCGTCTCACCGCCGGAATTATCAACGCCGAGAGCGCGGCCACAAGCGCTAATTGCTCGCCTCGTCTCGTCACGACCGAATGTCCTTTACGCGACGGGGCGTCCTCGCGGCGGTTGCACTCGCCCAGTCGAACCTGCTCGGCGGCTGTTTCGGCGGCGGCGCCGACGGGACGCGAGCCGACGGCGGGTCGGCTGGCGACTCCGCGTCCACCGCGACGGCGACGCCCGCACCAACGACCGACGCACCGACGGCGACGGCGACGGCGACGCCCGTCGCTAACGCCGAGATGGCCGCCGCGACGGCGAACGTCCTCTCGGAGTTCGAGTGGTTCAACGCCGAGTACAACCCGGCGATCACCCAGTTCCGGGTGCTGGCCAATCGGGTTCTCACCGTCTTCACCGAACTCGCGGCGGCGGAGAACCGAACCGAATCGGACGTGACGGCCCTCCGTGAGGCGGCGACCGAACTCGCCGAGTTCGTGCAGTCGACCCTCGTCCCGCATTTCGAGGTCGATTCGACGCTTCGAATCGCGGACAACGTCTACGTTCGCGACTTCGAACGCGGCGTCAGGCGCGGTGACCGACAGTTTCAGAACACCGCTATCTCCCGCGCGCAGTCGTTCTACCGGCGCGTCACGACCAAGGAGTACGTCTCGAACGAACTGTCCCGTCGCCCCGTCTACGGCCCGCTGTACGACATGCTGGTGCCGAGCGGGGCGAGCGACCGTATCGTCGCGCTCGTGAGCGAAGACGACGACTTCCTGACGTTGGCGCACCCTGATCTCGACGAGTCGACGGCCGACGACGGTATCGACCAGCACACCCACGAGTTCCCGAGCGGCCACCGTGTCTTCACCCACGCCCACAGCCACCCGACGAGCCACCCCGTCCGCGACCATACGAACGAACCGCGGTTGAACGAACTCTACGCCTACGGCGACGGCGGCGTGAGCCTCCTCGAGGACACTACGTCCTACCGCGAGCGACTCGACGACTTCGAACCCGCGTTGACCGGCCTGTTCGAGCCGGTCAAATCCAGCGGTCGGACGACCGGCGTGACCCTCATGTTCGGAACGGCCGACGCCGGCTGGGACTCGTCGCCGGTGTACGTCGAGGCGTTCGGCTCCGTCGACGCGGCCCAGGCGGCGACCGAACCAACCGACGCCATCGGCTCCGACGGCGTCGCGTCGTTCGCCGGGCGAAAGTGGGAGCGCGTCTTCTACGACGCCGCCGGGACGACCATCTACGCCTACCGTCTGCGAGCCGGATCGGCCGTCATCACCGCCCTCCCCTCCGACGTGCCGTGGGAGCGGCGCCCGGAGTGGGCGTCGGGTCTGGCCGGCACTTGGCTCGCGGCCGAGTAATCCTTCCGACGGTCCGGTCACGGCGGCCCCCGGTGTCGGTCGTGGCGATTATGTCGACGCGTCACGGACCCTCCGTGTGGACCGACAGCCCGGACCGCATCCGGACGTACGCACGGCGCTCGGCGAGACGCTCACTGCCGACCGCGAGTCGTTCCGGGCGACCGTCCGTCGACTTGCCGACGAACACGGCTTCGAGGCCGACCGACTCGCCACGGAGCCGGAGACGTTCGATCCGCCGGCCGCCGTCGCCCCCGTCGACCCGCCCGACCGGCGCCTCGTCTGGCGCGCGTGGACGCTCGAAGACGCGCCGCTCGGCGTCGTCCTCACGGGGGCGGCGTACCACGACAACCCCGTTCTGTACGCCAACCGAGCGGCCCGTCTGCTGACCGGCTACCCGCTAGCGGCGCTGTACGGCGAGAACCTGCGGCGGCTACAGGGAGCCGACACCGACCCCTCGGCCGTCGCCGGCCTCCGGGACGCGCTCCGTGGCTGGACCGGCGTCACCGTCGAACTGCGAAACTACCGCGCCGACGGCACCCCGTTCACGAACCGGGTGTCGCTCGTCCCCGTCCCGGATGCCACCGGCACCGTGACACACTGGTTCGGACTGCAGGCGGCCGTCCCCGACGGCTGACGGGGACAGCGACGCTCGTGCCGATCACCGACCGAACCGCTGGTGGCGACCGTTCGCCGGTAACGACCCGTCCAGCGGCGGTTTGTGACGAATTTTTGCGCGCGCTGGTACGTTTTATGAAATGATACGCCGTGGCGGGCGTATGGGACTCGACGAAGACGCACTCGACTACCACCGGCGCGACCCGCCGGGGAAAGTCGCCATCGAGACGACGAAACCCACCAGCACCCAACGCGACCTGAGCCTCGCCTACTCGCCCGGCGTCGCCGCGCCCTGTCGCGCCATCGCGGACGACCCAAGCGACGCCTACACCTACACCTCCAAGGGTAATCTGGTGGGTATGGTGTCGAACGGCTCTGCCGTCCTCGGCCTCGGCGACATCGGCGCGCAGGCCTCGAAACCCGTCATCGAGGGGAAAGGCGTCCTGCTCAAGCGCTTCGCCGACATCGACGTCTTCGACTTCGAACTCGACACCGACGACCCCGACGCCATCGTCGAGGCCGTCTCGCTGACCGAACCCTCCTTCGGCGGCATCCACGTCGAGGACATCAAGGCGCCCGAGTGTTTCGAAATCGAGGAGCGCCTGCGGGAGCGGATGGACGTTCCGGTCTATCACGACGACCAGCACGGCACCGCCATCGTCTCCGGGGCGGCCCTGCTCAACGCCGTCGACATCGTCGACAAGGACCTCGACGACCTGGAGGTGGCCTTCGCCGGCGCCGGCGCGAGCGCCATCGCCACCGCCGACTTCTACGTCTCGCTCGGCGTCCCCCGCGAGAACGTCACCCTCGTGGATAGCGAGGGCATCGTCACGACTGCCCGCGCCGACGCGGGCGAGGTGAACGACTACAAGGCGGCGTTCGCACGGGACCGCCCCGACGGCGACCTGGCCGACGCCGTCGAGGGTGCGGACGCGTTCGTCGGCCTCGCGGTCGGTGACCTCGTCGACGCGGAGATGGTGCGGTCGATGGCGCGGGACCCAATCGTCTTCGCGATGGCGAACCCGACCCCCGAAATCGGCTACCACGAGGCCCGGGCGGCCCGCGACGACACCGTCATCGCCGCCACCGGGCGGTCGGACTTCCCGAATCAGGTGAACAACGTCCTCTGTTTCCCGTTTATGTTCAGGGGCGCCCTCGACGTGCGCGCCACCGAGATCAACGAGGAGATGAAAGTCGCCGCGGCCCGCGCCCTCGCCGCCCTCGCCCGGACGGACGTGCCCGACGCGGTGGCGAAAGCCTACGGCGACGAACCCCTCCAGTACGGCCCGGAGTATCTGATCCCCAAGGCGCTCGACCCGCGGGTGCTGTTCGAAGTGGCGCCCGCCGTCGCCGAGGCGGCCGTCGAGAGCGGTGTCGCCCGTCTCGACCGTGATCTCGACGCCTACGTCGAGGAACTGGAGGCGCGACTGGGGAAGGACCGCGAGATGATGCGGATCGTCCTCAACAAGGCGAAGACGGACCCCAAGCGCGTCGCCCTCGCCGAGGGGACGAACGCGACGACCATCCGCGCCGCGTCGCGGATGGTCGAGGAAGGCATCGCCCGGCCCGTCCTGCTCGGCGACCGCGGGACCATCGAGGCCCGGGTGACCGACCTCGGCCTCGATTTCGACCCCGAAATCGTCGACCCGGCGGACGCCGACCGCCTCGACGCCTACGCCGACCACCTCTACGAGGCGCGCCGGCGCAAGGGGATCACCCGCGTCGAGGCCGAGGACCTCGTCCGCACCGACACCGACTACTTCGGGAGCGTGATGGTCGAGATGGGCGACGCCGACGCCCTCCTCACCGGCCTCACCCACCACTACCCGTCGGCACTCCGCCCGCCCCTGCAGGTCATCGGCACCGCCGAGGACGCCGACTACGCGGCCGGCGTCTACATGCTCGCCTTCCGCAATCGAGTGATCTTCGTCGCGGATACGACGGTCAACCAGGACCCCGGCGCGGCAGAGCTGGCCGAAATCGGGCGGCACACGGGCGAGTTGGCCCGTCGGTTCAACGTCGAGCCCCGCGCCGCCATGCTCTCGTACTCCAACTTCGGGAGCGTCGATAACGCGGGCACGCGCAAACCCCGCCGGGCCGCCGAGTTACTCCGGAACGACCCCGCGGTCGACTTCCCGGTCGACGGGGAGATGCAGGCCGACACCGCGGTGATGGAGGACATTCTG
>Ga0102942_1000188_pt1 | contig 22353 bp, 20 predicted proteins | sample SalPon2_C_H2O_MG_FD_78171 | JGI IMG/M metagenome (GOLD analysis project Ga0102942, IMG submission 78171) | Salt pond water microbial communities from South San Francisco under conditions of wetland restoration - Salt Pond MetaG R2_C_H2O_MG | ecosystem: Environmental > Aquatic > Non-marine Saline... | reverse complement strand
TGATCACACGAAAGACTTTAGCTAACGTTCCTATGTCATAGACTCTTGCCAAATTAAGATACATTTCTTGATGAGAATATTTTAAAATTTGCCGATAATCAACAATCTGTTCTGACTTGTAATCCGACTCAATTATACTGTCCAGTATATGTCTCACCTGCATTGAACGAGCCATCCACGGATTCTTCATATCGTGAACGCCGTCACGAGCAGTGACTTTTGTTAACGGCGGACGACAACACGGTATGGCGACGATCAGCGAGACGTTCATCGAAAACCGAGAGCGGATCCAGCCAAACGACACCAACAACTACGGCAGCGCCCACGGCGGCAACATCATGCACTGGATGGACGAGGTCGGCGCGATGTCGGCGATGCGGCACGCGGGAGAGACCTGCGTGACCGCCTACGTCAACGACCTGGATTTCAAGCGCCCCGTTCCACAGGGAGACACGTGCGTCATCACGAGCTACGTCTACGCAACGGGACGAACCAGCCTCCGCGTCCGGCTGCAGGCGTATCACGAGTCTCCACGAACCGGCGACCGCGAACAGACCACCGACTCGTACTTCGTCTTCGTCGCCATCGACGAGGATGGGGATCCGACGCCCATCTCGGACATCGCCGTCGGCTCCGAACGGTGCGAGACGCTCCGGGAGGCGGCGCTGGCCGGAGAGCAGCGACGGTGACGGAGACGTCGAGTCACCGAAACCACGGCCGCCGATGGGAGCGGAACCGAGCGAGTGCGGCCGGAGGCGTCGTCCGACTGCAGGGGAATCGCTTAAGTCCGTAAGCCACCACCCGGGTTATATGAACGGAGGATCGTCCGCAAACCGGGTGGTGCGGGCGTGAGCGTCGGCCACCAGGTGGATTCCGATCACCAACTCGCGCGGCTCCTGCAGATCGGGATCGTCCTCGAAGAGGTGGTCGAGGCCCGGTCGTACCACCACTACCAGTCGCTGGACGACGAGCCGCGACTCGATCCGGAGATCGAGTCGCTGTTGGAACACGCCGCCGAGGAGTCCGCGGATCACCGCGAACGGCTCGAGGATCTAGCCGACCGGCTCGACGCCGAGAGCGTGCCCTTCGAGCAGATCGAGGCGCTCGTCGAGGCCCAGTACGGTGCGACCGAGCCGGACGATTTCGACGACATCCTCTACGACCAGCTGTGTAACGAGGAAACGGCGTACAAGTTCTACGACGACCTCGTCGGCGCGCTCCGGGCGTCCAACGCGTCGTTCAGTATCGACCGCGACCGCCTCATCGACGTCCTCGTCGGGATCCGCGAGGAGGAGGCCCAGGGCGTCGAGGAGGTCACGAAACTTATGGACTCTCGGTAATGAGACGCACCACGACGCACAACGGAGGGACACGATGAACACGGCCGACCAGTACGTCAAGGCGATCTACCTGCTCCAGCAGATGGAGGACGGGCCGGCGTCGACGGGCGCGCTCGCCGACCGGCTGGACGTCAGTCCCGCGAGCGCAAACGAGATGATCGGGAAACTCGAGTCCCGTGGGCTCGCGGAACACGAGAAGTACAAAGGCGTCGCGCTCACCGACGACGGGATCGTCCGCGCCCGCGACGCCCTCCAGACGTACTGCATCATCGAGCGCTTCCTCGCGAACGTCCTCTCAGTCGACGAGTTTCGGTCGGAGGCACAGGAACTCGAACCCGTCATCGACGACCTAGTGGCTGAACGCTTAGACACCATCATCGACCGCAACCCCAACTGCCCGGACTGTTTCGACCCGGAGGCCGACGCGTGTTGTCACCTGGACGTCGTCGCCGACGCCGTCGAGGCCGGGGAACAGCGCGCGGACTAAACCGGCGCGGCGACCCGATGGGTTTTCAAAGATCCCGGTGTGACGTCCCAGTAGAGTCCCGTGGTGTAGTGGCCAATCATGTGGGCCTTTGGAGCCTACGACGGCGGTTCGAATCCGCCCGGGACTACTCTGCGCGAACGATGTGAGGACGAATAGCTCTACGAGGGTTCGAGCGTGGAAAACGAGCGGAGTGAGTTCTCGCGGGTCGAATCAGCCCGAACCCATTTGTTCCGCGTGACCGAGATCACACCCGGAGGCCACCGCTGGAGACTTGTGCCCACGTGACACAGACTTCGTATGACATCCCACGTTCTCGTCCCGCTCGACGGATCCCCGCTGGCGGACGAAGCACTCGCGCAGGCGCTCGACCGCTTCGAGTGCCGCGTGACCGTCCTGAACGTGGTGACGCCGGTCGATGCGACGATGAGCGAAGGTGGCATTCTCGAACCCGGAGAGGATCGCTTCGAGGCCGCCCGCAACCGGGCCGCCCGCGTCGTCGAACGGGCCCGTTCCCAGGCCGCAGCAGTCGACCGCACGGTCGAGACGGCGGTCGAGTCCGGCGATCCGGCCGAAACCATCCTCACGCACGTCGCCGAACACGATGTCGACCACGTCGTGATGGGCGGTCACGGTGGGGAGCGCAGCGACATCGCTCGCCGGTTGCTCGGAACCGTCGCGACCAAGGTCGTCGGCGAGGCACCCGTGAGTGTCACCGTCGTCCGGTAAATCCACAGTTCAGCCACCGAGAACCGTCGCGAAGGCTCTGTACAGTCCGAATCCGACCAGAATGGAGGTGACCAGGGTGATTACCCAGAACGCGAGCGTGACACCGATCTTTCGGCGAGAAACGCCCGCCGACCCGCCGGCGAGACCGCCGCCGACGACTCCGGAAATGATGATGTTGTTGAACGAAATCGGGATGCCCAGCGCGATGGCCACCTGTGCAATGACGAATCCGGGGACCAGAGCCGCGATGGAGCGTCTGATTCCCAGCTGGGCGTACTCGCGGGAGGTCGCCTGGAGGAGTCGCGGTGCCCCCATCCACGCGCCGGCGAGGATGCCGGTTGCTCCGAGTGCGAGCAGCACGATTCCCGGGAGGCCGAGTTCGGCTCCGTATAGGTTTTCGAGCGGTCCAGTCGCCAGTCCCACCTGACTGCCGCCACTGGAGAAGGCGACGACGCCGCCGAGAACGACGAGGAAGGTCTGAATACCGCTGTCGACCGACTCCTGTGTCCGGCGGCGAATGTACTGGAAACTCACCGCAGCAGCGGCCAACGTCGTCAGAACGACCACCGGGCTGGTCCCTGCAACGGTCGGGACGCCGATCAGTCTCGCGGCGAACGCCGCGAGGGAACTCTGGGCCGTGCCGGACGGGGCGGGGATGAGTGTCAGTTGCACGTTTGCGATGATGCCGCCCACGACGGCCGCCAAGAGCGGGACGCCGACGGTTTCGGGGATGTCGTCTCGGCGAAGCACCGTGGCCGTAACGTAGGCGAGTCCGCCCGAAACCGGCGGGACGAGCGCCCAAAACGTCACGATGCGACGGTAGGTGTCGACGGCGGGAGCACCGCCGAGCGAGAGGCCGACCCCGACCATCGCCCCAGTGGTCGCGAACGCTGCCGGAACGGGATAGCCGGAGTAGACGCCGAACGCCATGAATCCGGTGGCGGTCAGCAGGCCCGCGGTGGCCGCCAGAGATGTGATCTGAACCCCGTCGATGAGACCCGCACCGACGGTTTCGGAGATTGCACCACCCTGGCTTAAGGCACCCAGCGCGGCCAGGATACCGATGAGAAACGCCGCCCGCATCGTGGAGATCGCGTTGGCGCCGATGGCCGGGGCAAACGGCGGCGAGTTGCTGTTGGCACCGAGCGCCCACGCGGTGATGAGGCTGGTGACAGTCGCCAGAACAACGAGCGTCCAGAAGACGACGTCAACCATTCAGATCACCCCGAAACCGGGCGTGGCGAGCATAGTGTGACGGTGTGCGTACAGCCGAATAAACGTTTACGCGACCGCCGACACACCCACTATCAGGCTCGCGAAGGCGGCCGCGGCCACGTGCTATCGGAGCGCCTCCCTGCCTCCAGCCGAACCCCCAGCGTCTGAGAGCATACAGCTCACAACTGTCCGGCGAGAGACAGCATCACAGTCGCGACCACGGCGACACCGATCACGATGCCGACGTCGGTGAGCACCTGCGTGCCGAGGATGTCAAGTTCCGCGACCGCCAGGTAGACGATGGACACCACGATGAGGCCCATCCACGCGAGGTCGCGGCGGCGGTGTCTGGTCTGGTCACGCCGCACTGCGGCCAATACCTCGGTCACCCGCCGGTCCTCGGCCGCCGTCGGATCGGTCCCGCTCTTGACGCCGGAGGAAATCAACTCCCGAACCCCTTCGGCGTCGGTGTACCCCTGTTGGTCGCAGTACTCCTGAAACGCCTCGTACTCCGAGGCGTCGAGTCTGGTCGAAACCTGCTTCGGTGGCATGGTTGATACCCCCACAACATCGGTCGGCCGAGATAGTTATGCGACGGTTACCCACGGTTTGGGGGCGACGGCGACCAGCGCGGCCGTCCGCTGGGCGACGGGCACACGGAAGTCTTGTTATGCGTCGCTCCGGATCGACAGGGTATGACAGACGACAGCTCCGAATGGAGATACCGCGACCCACAGACGGGGGACCGATGACGCTCGGACTCGGGCGCGACCGGCCGGTCATCGGGATGATCCACCTCGACGCGCTTCCCGGCGCTCCCGACTTCGACGGCGACAGAGCGGCGATACGTCGGTCGATGCGCCGGGACGCCCGACGGCTGGCGGACGGCGGCGTCGACGCCGTGATGATCGAGAACTTCGGCGACGCCCCGTTCTACGCTGACAGCGTCCCCAAACACACCGTAGCCAGTATGACCGCGTTGATCTCGGAGCTTCGGGACGTGATCGGCCTGCCGGTCGGCGTCAACGTACTCCGAAACGACGCCGAAGCCGCGGTCTCGATCGCCGCGGCGACCGACGCGTCGGTCGTCCGGGTGAACGTCCATACCGGCGTCCGCGCGACCGACCAGGGGATCGTGACGGGCCGAGCCGCCGAGACTGTCCGGCTCCGGGACCGCCTCGACACCGACGTCGACATCTTGGCCGACATCGACGTGAAACACGCCGCGCCGATCGCGGAGCGCCCGCTGCGCGAGGAGGTCGCGGACCTCCTCGAACGCGGAAAGGCCGACGGGATCGTCGTCAGCGGCGCCGGCACCGGCCGCGAGACCGATCGCGAGCACCTCGATGCCGTTGTCGAGGCTCGCGACCGCTTGGCTGCCGACGTGCCCGTATTCGTCGGCAGTGGCGTCACCCGCGGGACAGTCGGTGAACTGCTGAATATCGCCGACGGCGCCATCGTCGGGAGCGACCTGAAAGAGGGCGGGAAGGCGACCGCACCGGTCGCCGAAGACCGGGTCCGAGAGCTTACGAACGCCGCCGGTCACTGATCCGGCAGATCCGATGACGTGGCGAGTCGCCCCCGCGGCCCCGGGGCGGTGCAGTTCCGCGCGGCGGCGCTCGCGGCGATTCGCCCGGCCGCCCGCAGGCCGGCGTCGCCCAGCACCCACGCGTGGATCAGCGCCGCAGTGAACTGATCACCCGCGCCCGTGGTATCGACCGGGGGACACTCCTGCGCGGGCACGTGCACCGATTCGGTCGCTCCGTCCGCCAGGTAGGCGCCCGTCGCACCCGCGGTGACTGCGACGCGTTCGGCACCGACCCGACACAGCGTCCGAGCGGCGACAGCGGGCCCCGAATCCAGGTACGATCGGACCGCCACCTCGTTCGCGACGAACAGGTCCGCGCCGGCCGCGAGCGCGTCGATCGTCTCCGGCGTCGTCCCCCGGCCCTCGAGCTCCGAGAGCGGGCCCGAGAGGTCGAACGCCAGCGCATCGATCGCACCCGCCCGGCGAAGTTCGCCGAGTTCGTTCACCACCCGATCCGGGGCGTACGCGCTCGTGAAGACGACGTCGGCCGCCCGGATCCGGTCGCGATCCGGCTCCCGGAGGCGCAGTTTCGGCACGCTGTCGCCGCCGGCGACGATCATCCGGCCGCCGTCCGGCCCCCTGAGAATCAGGGTGTACGACGACGCGCCGTCGCCGCGGTGGACGGCGGCGTCGACACCCCACTCCCGAACCGAGTCGACGATGGTCTCGGCCGCGTCGTCGTCGCCGACCCGTGAGACGACTGCCGCGTCGTGGCCGAGAGCCGAGAGCCCGCAGGCCACGTTCGCGGCGACGCCGCCGCCGCGGCGCGTCCGATCCGTGACGAACGCCCCGCCGTCGGGCTCCGGAAGATTCGACAGGACGTAGACGTGGTCCAGCACCGCGCTGCCGACAGTGACGATCGAGCCCATCCGGAATCAGCCCCGCTCCGAGGGCCACGTCGGACGGGGCGTCTCGGTACCGGAACACCGGCGTCGACGCGGGTAGAGCACGCTCATACTCCCCGTTCGGTCCGCTACCGACAAAACAGTTCGTGGGGGTCGTGGGGCCGCTCGGCCCGCCTCCGAACGCTACACCGACGACACACCGGGTTCGTCGCACCGAACCACCGCGCGCCGTCGCCCCGGACGGATGGCGACATCGAGGGCGGATCACCCCGTCGGATCGGGGTCCGGTCGGTCGTCTCCCGCCAGAGCCGACCAGATCGGCTCCATCCCTCGTCTGACCTCCAAAAAGCAGTCGTACAGCGCGGCGTACCGATCCACGGCCGGCGCCCGGGGCTCGTACCGGCGGTCGACGGTGACCATCCGCTCGACCGCCGCCGAAAGTGAGGGGAACACGCCCTTCGAAACCGCGAGCAGGACGGCCGCACCCTTCGCGGTCGCCTCCGTGCTCGCGGGCACGGCGACGGGGCAGTCGAGGCAGTCAGCAATCAGCTGACACCACAGCTCCGAGCGGGTCCCGCCGCCGGTCACGGCCGCAGTCGTGGGGTCGGCCGGGAGGTGGGCCACGCAGTCGCGAACCGCGAGCGAGAGCCCCTCGTAGACCGCGCGAATCAGGTGTTCGGTGCCGTGTTCGGGAGTGAGACCGAGGAACTGCCCCCGCTCGTCGGGGTCGACGAACGGACCCCGCTCTCCGGCCGTGCTCAGATACGGGTGGTACATCACACCGTCGCTCCCGACTGGGGCCGTCCGCGCGACCGCTTCGAGCGCCGCGACGTCTGTGCCCCCGGCGAGTGCGTCGGCGGCCCACTCGAGGCTTGGCGTGCCGGCGTTCGAGCTGATTGCGTACGTCCATCTCCCCCGGTGACCGAGACTCATCTGGATTCCCGACGTCTCCGACTGCGGCCCGTCGACGAACACCTGCTGCGTCAACGAGGTGCCCAGTGTGACCGAGAGCCCGCCGGTGGTCGCCGCTCCGGTTCCGATGCCCGACGCCGGAACGTCAAAAGCACTTGATACGACCGGAAGGCCGGGATCGAGGCGGGTCGCCGCAGCGGCCGCGTCGGTGACCGTTCCGATCACCTCCGTGGGCGCTGCCAGCCGCGGAAGCATTGACTCCGCCTCCGGGAGGCCGACCACCTCGAAGACGCCGGGATCGTACCGCTCGGTCGTCGTGTTGAGGTACGGAATCGTCGCCTCGGTGTGGTCGAGCGTTTGTTCGCCCGTCAGCTTGTAGCTGAGCCAATCCTTACACGACAGAACGGTGTCGACCCGCTCGTACCGCTCGGGGTCTTCGCGGGCCAGCCACGCCAACAGCGGCAGGCTCATACCCGGATAGGGCTCCGACCCGCACTGTGCGACGATCCGGTCCAGACGGCCGTCGTCCGCCCACTCCTCGAGGATCCCCGCGGCGCGGCTGTCGGACCACAGGACGGCGTTGCGGACGGGCTCGCCCGTCTCGGTGACCGCCCACAGCCCGTCGCCCTGTCCGGTGACGCTCACGCCCAGCGGCTCGGCCTCAGTCGGGAGGGCGGCGATCACCTCGCGGAGCGTCGCCGCCGTGTGCGTCCACACCGACGACATCTCCTGTTCGACGTGGCCCGGCGCGGGCCTGAGCGTCCGCGTCTCCCGCGTCGCAACCGCCAGCTCCCTCCCGCACAGATCGAATGCCACCGTCTTGATCGTCGAGGTGCCGGCGTCGACGGCCAACAGGACGCGTGTGTCTGTCATACGCTGGACTGGTTGAGGCAGCTACGTGTGGAGGAACCGTTCGAGGCCGACGAGCCGGTCGGCCACGACGATGGCAACGATCGCGACGAGAACGTAGACGCTCGAGACCGCTGCGATCTGCGGGCTGATGTTCCCGCGGATCGCCCCGTAGATCGCGACCGGGAGGGTCTCGGTCTCGGTCACGGTGATGATGAGGCTGACGATGAACTCGTTGAGCGCGAGCATGAACATCAGCAGCGCGCCCGAGATGACGCCGGGCATCAGCGAGGGGAGAGTTATCTTGAAGAACGTCTGTATCTCCTCGGCGCCGAGACTGCGGGCGGCGTCTTCGAGGGTCGGGTCGAAGGCGTTGACGCTCGACGCGACGCTCCAGATCATGAAGGGGATGTTGATGATCGTCAGTCCGAGCCCGACGGCCCAGAGGTGGCCGATCCAGCCCAGGCGGCCGAAGATGATGAGGAATATGAACCCCGAGACGACGAGCGGGACGGTGAACGGCAAAAGCAGGTAGATCTGGATTCCGTCCTCAAACCGAATGTCGTAGCGGTTCAGCCCGAGTGCGGTCACGATGCCGATCGGAATGGAGATGGCGGTGCAGAACGTGGCGACGATGACGCTGTTGACGAACGGCTGGACGTACTGCGGCTGATCGAGCAGCGACGTGTACCACTTCAGCGAGAGCTCCGTCGGCGGGAACGAGATGATCTGGCCCGACCCCAGTGAGACGACCAGAATGATCACCGAAGGCAGGATCAGGAAGACGAGCTCGAAGACGGTGAACGCGGTCAGGTAGGGGTGATCGCCGCCGAACCGACGCAGGAGGCTCACGCTTCGTCCACCTCCGCGCCGAGCGTGCCGGTCCCGTACACTTTGAACACGACCAGGACGAACGACGAGGCGACAGCGACTAACGCAATGCTCAGAACCGCCGCGAACGGATAGTTCAGGGTACCGAAGACCTGATCGTAGATGAAGTTCGCGACGAAGCTCAACGTCCCGCCGCCGAGTAGGTCCGGGATCGAGTAGTTGGCCATACAGATGGTGAACGAGACGATCGTCGCGGCAGTGATCCCCGGGCGGGCCAGCGGCAGCACCACGTGACGGAACGTCTGCCACTGGCTCGCGCCGCAGTTTTTGGCGGCGCGTTCTAAGTCGGGGTCGATGCTGGCGATCGCGGGCGTCAACATCAGCACCGCAAACGGGAGCAGATACTGCAGGAGGCCGACAAGTACCGCCACTGGGGTTCCGAGGAAACTCGCCGTCGGAAGCGAGAGGGCGCCGAGCAGCCAGTTCAACAGGCCGTTTTCGCCGAGGATGATGAGCCACCCGTACGCCCGGATGATGACCCCCGTAAAGAACGGGACGAACAACCCGAACAAGAGCAGATACCGGAACAGAGTCCGGTCGGTCCGGACGACCAGATAGGCGTACGGGATCGCCAACGCGACGCACCCGACGGTGACCGCTGCGGAGTACAGTACGGTTCGGACGAAGACAGTGTAGAACGCTCCGGTCTCGGCGAGCTTCACCCAGTTACCGAACGTGTACTCGTAGACGATGATCTGGATGGTGTCGTAGGTGAGAACGCTGTACCACGCCAGGAGGACCATACCGACGGCGAGGAAACTCACGAGCAGGAGCCCCGGGAGGATCAGGGCGTATCCGAACCGGTCGGAGACGCCGTCGAAGTCGAACGGGACGCGTTCCTTGGCCGCGATGAGCGCGTCGACGACGCGCCACTTGGCGCGGAGGCTGCCGTAGCGGAGCCCCTCTCTGATACTCATTCGTGGATCACACCCGGCACGACCGCCCGCGACTGGTAGCCGATCCGTTCACGTGCATACTGACGGTCTACAGTTGCCCCCCAGGGAGTCATAACAGTTGCTCCACCGGCCGAGCGGCCGACGCGGGACTGCCGGCGGGCGGCCCCACACCGGGAACTCGAGTGTACCGATCGCTGACGTGTCACGTGTCGCATCGTTGTTCGGGAGTCACCGCTGACGACCATACATCGCGCTCCCCCGTATGGCGGATGTTTTATCCGTCGAACCGGGAGGCCGGCCGCCGCTGCCACCATATGGCGGATAGTGATTGATGTGGACGCCCGCGACGAGTGTTCGGTATGGAACAGCAAGCGCTGTGGGCGCTCGACGCGACAGAGCGGGAAGCGGTGTGCGACCGGGAAGCCGGGATCGACGAGGTCCGTCAGGACGTGGCCGACATCGTCGCTGAGGTGCGAGCGGAGGGCGACGAGGCACTCCGATCGTTCAGCCGGGAGTTCGACGGCGTGGCGCTCGACGCAATCGATGTGACTGACGCCGCAACGGCGGCCGCCGATCAGGTCGACCCGGCGGTACGCGACGCGATATCGTCGGCGGTCGCGAACGTCCGGGAGTTTCACGAACGACAGGTCAGAGACGACTGGACCGACTCCTTCGACGGCCGCACGATGGGTCGACAGTTCCGGCCCATCGAGCGCGTCGGCGCGTACGTCCCCGGCGGGAGCGCCGCCTACCCCTCGACGGCGGTTATGACGGTCGTCCCGGCGAAGGTCGCAGGCGTCGACGAGGTCGCGGTCGTGACGCCGCCCGCCGAGGAGTTGAACCCGGTGACCCTCGCGGCGATCCACCTCGCGGGAGCCGACGAGGTGTACGCGTCCGGCGGGGCGCAGGCCGTGGCCGCACTCGCGTACGGGACCGAGACGGTTCCTGCCGTCCGGAAGATCGTCGGGCCGGGGAATCGGTGGGTCGCCGCGGCAAAAGCCGAGGTCCGCGGCGACGTGGCGATCGATATGATCGCCGGGCCGACGGAGGTGCTGGTCGTCGCCGACGGCGACGCCGACGCGGAGTTGGTCGCGGCAGAACTCGTCGGACAGGCCGAACACGACCCGCACTCTTCGGCGGTCGCGGTCACCTCGGACGGGTCGCTCGCCGCGGCGGTGACCGAGGCAGTCGAGCGGCAGATTCCGGAGCGCGAGCGCTCGGGGGTCATCCGCGACGCGTTGCGGAACGACAGTAGCGGCGTGTTCGTGGCCGACTCGATGGACGACGCGACCGACTTCGCGGAGGCGTACGCCGCCGAGCACTTGGTCGTGATGACCGACGATCCGACGGCGACGCTCGAAGGCATCGACAGCGCCGGGAGCGTCTTCCTCGGGGAGTACAGCCCGGTCGCAGCGGGCGACTACGCCGCCGGAACCAACCACGTGCTCCCGACGTCTGGGGCGGCGCGAACGACCGGCGGGCTCTCGGTCGACTCCTTCGTCCGCTCGCGGACCGTCCAGCAGTTGGACGAAGCCGGGCTGGCGTCCGTCTCCGACACCGTCGTCTCGCTGGCCGAACTCGAAGGCCTAGAGGCCCACGCCGAGAGCGTCCGCAAGCGCTTCGAGTGACCCGCCTGTCGGAGGGGCGGGAATTATCAGTTCGGCCGTCGGAGGCAGGTGTATGTCCGTCCTTGACGATTTCGTGCTCGACGGGAAGACGGCGATCGTGACCGGGGGGAGTCGCGGGATCGGCCGCGCGCTCGCGGAGGCGCTCGCCGAAGCGGGCGCCGACGTCTGCGTGGCGAACCGGAACGGCGAGGAAGCCAGGGCGGCAGCCCGGGAGATCGCGGACGCGACCGGCGTCGAGACGGCCGGCGTGTCGGTCGACGTCGCCGAGGAAGACGACGTCGAACGGCTGGTCGAGGAGACCGTCGATCGGTTGGGTGGGATCGACGTGCTGGTCAACAACGCGGGCATCGCCCGGACCGCACCGGCCTACGAGATGTCCTTAGAAACCTGGAACGAGGTGCTCCGAACCAACCTCACGGGGGTGTTCCTCTGTACGAAACACGCCGGGGGGTGGATGGTCGACAACGGCGGCGGGACAGTTATAAACATAGCGTCGATGTCGGCGTTCGTTGCGAACTACCCACAGGAGGAGGTCGTCTACCACGCGAGCAAGGGTGGCGTGGTGTCGTTCACGCGCCAGTTGGCCTCCGAGTGGGCGGAACACGGCGTGCGAGCCAACGCCATCGCCCCGGGGTACATCCGGACCGAAATGATCGACGAACTCCTGGCGGAGAACCCTGACATGGAGGAGGCGTGGCTCTCGGAGATGCTGATGGAGGAGATGGCGCCGCCGGAGGACCTCGGTGGGACGGTCGTCTATCTCGCCTCCGACGCCAGCGCCTACATGACCGGCGAGACGGTCGTCATCGACGGCGGCTACACGGTCAGGTGAACCGCCTCGCTCGTGGATCAGTCGGGGCGGGAGCCCGGCGCTCCGCAGAAGCGAGACCGTCGCCTCGAATGTGGTGATCGACCGTTCCAAAGCCCTATCCAGTGTAGAACCGTCACTCAGCCACCGGTTATTTGGACACTGACGGGACAGGGGGCGCTGGTATTATAAATATGCTACCGTATGGTGGGTATATTTGTATACCCGTGAGTAAGTATCGGTTGAGACGAGATATGACAGAGCGTAACAGAGGTACGAACCATAACTCGAACATCGGACGGAGACGGTTCCTCGCGTCGGCGGGCGTGGCGTCGGCGATCGCGTTCGCCGGATGCAGCGGCGGTTCCGGCGGGTCGGGCGACGGCGACGGAGGCTCCAGTGACACCACCAGCAGCGACGGTGGCGACAGCGGCGACGAGACCAGCGGTGGGACCACCGAGCAAAGCAGCGTCCCCCCGAAGCCGGACTCGATCACGGTCCGGGCGTGGGGCGGCGCTTGGCAGGAGAACCTCGACGAGTACGTCTCCACGCCGTTCACCGAGGAGACCGGAATCCCCGTCGAGTACGACAACTCCAACGAGGACGAGATGCAGGCGAAGATCCGGACCGCGATCAGGCAGGACCGGACGCCGCCGGTCGACGTGCAGTGGTCGCTGACGAAGACGAGCTTCCAGTCGCTCCAGATGGATCTCATGACGCCGCTGGACACGGAGGTCGTGCCCAATATCACCAACCTCCTGGGGGCGGGCAAGCCGGAGGCCGGAGACGTCGAGTGGCCGTTCGCCAACCTCTATTCGTACACCTACGCGCTGACGTACAACACCGACCGAGTCGATTCGGAGCCGACGTCGTGGAGCGTCTGGTGGGATGACCAATGGGAAAACGACATCGGCCTCTACACCGCAGGCCACGGCGTAACGCCGGTTATCGCGGAGATGACCGACACGGAGCTGGGTGCAGTCGAGGACATGGGGCCAGTCTGGGAGGAGTACCGCGGCCTCAAGCCGAACGTCGGCGCCATCGGCGACGACTCGACGCTCACACAGAACCTCCGGCAAGGCGAGGTCGCGATGTCAGTTATGCTCCCCGCGAACATCGTCAACGCGCAGGACGACGGGGCACCGGTCGAATACACGATCCCCGAAGAGGGCGCACGCGCCGGCCGGGACACGATGTGGATCCCCAAGAACCTCGACGACTCCCACACCTACTGGGGGCAGAAGTACATCAACACCGCCGCGAGCGGGGAAAACATCGGCCCCTGGTGTCGGAACCTCGGGGTTTCGCCGCTACACCCCGACGCGGAGATCCCCGAGTGGATGTCTGAAGACGTCGCCTTCCCCACCGATCAAGCGCAGTTCGACCAGATGATCACGCCGTCGCTGGATGTTCTCACGGAACACGAACCCGACTGGGAGAACAGGGTCAACGAGATCATGGGCGGCTAACGCCGCTGCCGACGGTTACCCGCCGCGCCCGGACAGCTACTTGCGTTCCCGTTCGGCCCGTCGAGTACGTGCCAGTTCGTCGGCCGTCACCAAGGCGTCGCGGACCGCGTCGGGCGTCACGTCGAACGGCTCGTTGTGGATCGTCTCTTGAGGCTCGCAGGCGGCTTCCGCGATCGTTCTGAGCTGTTCGTCAGTCGGGTCGGTCAGTCCGATATCGGCGAGCGTGACGGCCAGACCCAGGTCCAAGGAGAGATCGACGATGTCGTGTACGGCTTCGGCGTCCCGGCCCTCCAAGACCAACTGTGTGAGCGTCCCGACGGTGACCTTCTCGCCGTGGGTCGCGTCGTGAGTGGGTTCGACCCGCGTGAGCCCGTCGTGGACGGCGTGGGCCGCTGCGAGCCCACCGCTCTCGAACCCGATCCCGCTCAGGAGCGTCGCGGCCTCGACCACCGCATCGACGCTCTCGGTGACGGCGTCGCGCTCGACCGCGGCGAGGGCGGTCTCGCCGTGAGCTTCGACCGTTCGGAAGCACTCCCGGGCGATGGCACGGGCGGCCCGGGTCGGCTGCCCACCGAAGACGTTCTCTGCACCCGCCTCGATCGCGGTCTCGGCCTCGACCCGGGTGGCGATCGCGTCGGCGATCCCCGACCTGAAGAATCGGACGGGCGCGGCCGCGATAACGGCGGTGTCGACGAGCACCAGATCGGGGTGGACGCCGTGGAACCGAAGCGCCTCGAACTCCCCGCCGTCGGTGTAGACGACCGAGAGGCTGCTGGTCGGCGCGTCGGTCGAGGCGATGGTGGGGACGGTCACCACTCGGGCGTCGAGCCCGGCGCCGACGGCCTTTGCGGTGTCCAGAGCCCGTCCGCCGCCCGCGCCAACCACGAGGTCCGTGCCCTCGGCCACCCCGGCCACGCGGTCGATCTCCGCCCGGGTGCACACCCCATCGAAGGCGACCGCGTCGACGGTGAGCCCGGCGGCCTCCAGTCCCGACCGGATCGAGTCGCCGACGATCCCGCGAACGACCGGATCCGCGACGACCACGGCGTGGGACCCGTCAGTGGGCGCGTGTTCGCCGATGGCCTCGATCGCGTTTCGCCCCTGGACGTACGTGCTCGGCGACCGGAAGATGCGGGTCACGGGCGTTCTCCACTCACGCCGGAATCAGTCTGTCGTGGCATACCTCGTGTCGGTGGCGGGGTGGTATCAAACACCAGGTCGGAGATATCAGGAGTGGCCGGAGATCAGAGGCGCCGGACGGCGGTCGGACGGAGCGCGACGCAGCCTACTGCAGGTCGCCGTCGACGGCGCTCCCGACGCGCTCGAAGAGCGCGTCATCGGTGAGGAGGCCGCGTGCGGTCTCGACGTCGTCGGCGACCGGCCGGTCCTCGTCGAGGTGCGGAACGTGTTCGCGCACCAGCCCGGCCGCGGCACCGGTCCCGTCGCCGGGGTCGAGGTCGTCGTCCACGAAGTCGAGCGCCTGCGTCGCACACACCAGTTCGGTCGCGACGACGTGGAGGGCGTTCTCGACGGCCTCCCGCGCCAGACGAGCGCTCTGGGCGCTCATACTGACGTGGTCTTCCTGATTGCCGCTGACGGGGACGTTGTCCGTGGCGGGACGGCCCAGGTTTCGGGTCGAACTGACGAGATCGGCCGCAGTGTACTGAGCGATCATATACCCCGACTGGAGGCCACTGCCCTCGGTCAGGAACGGCGGAAGGTGGTCCTCCTGGATCTCGGGGTTGAGCATCCTGTCGACGCGGCGCTCGGCGATGGCGCCGAGTTCCGCGAGCGCGCTCGTGACGTAGTCCAGCGGGAGCGCGAGCGGTTCGCCGTGGAAGTTGCCGCCCGAGAGAATCGCGGCGGTGTCGGTCCCGCTGGCGCGGTTGTCGACCGACTCGGCGTCGAACACCAAGGGGTTGTCCGTCGCGCTGTTGAGCTCCGTCTCGACCACCGACCGGAGGTGGGAGACGGCATCACGGACCGCGCCGTGGACCTGCGGGAGACACCGGACAGAGTACGCGTCCTGGATCCGGTCGCAGTTCCGGTGGGACTCGACGATTCCGGAGCCGGCAGTGAGAACCCGGATGTTCCGTGCGGACACGCCGTGGCCCTCGTGGGGGCGGACGTCGTTGATCCGGGCGTGAGCGGCGGCGGTCGTCCCCATCGTCACCTCCGTCGTCAGCGCCCCAGCGATGTCGGCCGCACGGATCGCGCGCTCGGCGTCGCGAACGACGAGGGCCCCGAGCCCGACGGTCAGCTGGGTTCCGTTGATGAGAGCGAGCCCCTCTTTCGCGCGCAGGTCGATGGGATCGAGGCCGCGGCGGGCGAGCGCCGCGTCGCCGGAAAGTCGGTCGCCGTCGACGCGCGCTTCGCCCTCGCCGATGGCCACCAGAGCTAGGTGGGCAAGCGGCGCGAGGTCGCCGCTCGCGCCCAGGCTCCCCTTCTCGGGAACCACTGGGTGGATCCGCTCGTTGAGCATCGCGACGAGCAGGTCTATCGCGCGCTCGCGAATCCCCGAGTAGCCCTTGAGAAGGGCGTTGAGCCGAGTGACGAGCATCGCCCGCACCTCCTCGGTCGTCAATTCCCGCCCGGTTCCGGCGGCGTGGCTCCGGAGCAGGTTACGCTGGAGGTCGCCGATGTCCTCCCGGGAAATCCGCTCGCGCACGAGTTCGCCGAACCCCGTGTTGACCCCGTAGACCGCCTCGCCGGACGCGACGACGTCTTCCACCCGTGCGCGCGACTCCCGAACGCGAACGCGTGCGTCCTCGGGCACGGCGACGGCGGCACCGTCGCGTGCGACTGCCTCGACGCCCTCCGGGGTGAGCGACTCGCCGTCGACGCGGACCTCACCGGGCATCGTAGACCACCTCTCCCGCCTTGAGAACGGTCTCGACCGTACTGACGCCGAAGTTGTACGGAACGTGCTCGTAGTCGGGGACGTCGGCGATCACGAGGTCGCCGGGGGCACCCTCGCGGAGCCGCCCGGGACCGTCCGGGCGGTCGATGGCGGCGGCGGCCCCGACCGTCGCCGCCCGAACGGCCGATTCGGGTGCCATCCGCATCCCGTGACACGCGAGGTCGACGGCGAACTCCATACTCTGTGAGAAGCAGTTGGGGTTGAAATCCGTCGCGATCGCGACCTCCGCGCCCGCGCCCGCGAACTGCTCGGGATCGGCGTAATCAGCGTCCAGCGCGAAGGCCGTTCCCGGGAGCAGGACGGGCACCACGTCGGCCCCGGCCAGCGCCTGGGCGTCCGCCGGAGTCGCCTGCAGGAGGTGATCGGCGCTAGCGGCGCCGAGTTCGGCGGCGAGTTCCGCCCCGCCGATGCGCTCGAACTCCTCGGCGTGGATCTTCGGCGTCAGCCCGTGGTCTCGGCCGGCGGCCAGAACGCGGCGGGACTGGTCCACCGAGAAAATCCCCGCCTCACAGAAGACGTCGCAGAACTCCGCCAGCCCGCGGTCGGCGACGGCCGGGAGCTGCGCTTCGATCACGTGGTCGACGTAGTCGTCGGTCTCCCACCCCTCGGGGACGGCGTGTGCGCCCATAAACGTCGGCACGAGGTCGATTGAGTGTCGCTGGTCGGCCTCGCGGATCGCCTCCAGGAGTTTCGTTTCGGCGTCGATGCTCAACCCGTATCCGGACTTGACCTCGGCGGTCGTGGTCCCGTGAGCGAGCATCTCGTCGAGGTGCGAAAGCAGGTTCCGGACCAGCGTCTCGCGGGACGCTTCCCGGACGGCACGGACAGTCCGAAGGATGCCGCCGCCCTCTGCGGCGATCTCCTGGTAGGTCTTCCCCCGGAGTTTGGCTGTGAACTCGTCGGCCCGGTCGCCGGCGAAGACGGCGTGGGTGTGGGGGTCGACGAACCCCGGGAGGACGGTTTTGCCGCCGGCGTCCACAGCGGCCGCGGCGTTCTCTGTGGGGTACGCCCGGACCACGTCGTCAGTCGGTCCGGCCGCCGCCACGCGGCCGTTCTCGACGGCAACGGCGGCGTCCGAGACGGCGTCGAGCCCGCCGTCGCGGTTCCGGACGAGCTGTGCAGCGCCGTGAACGACGGTGTACTCAGTCACGGCAGCCACCCGGGTTCGTCGGGCCGTCCCCCGCCGGACGATGCGGGCCCGTGGGTCGTGAGACCGTCACGATCTGTCCCGCATGGGGATGGCGACGTTCGACCGCTCGGCCTCGTCGATGGCGTCCTCGTAGCCGGCGTCGGCGTGACGGATCACCCCCATCCCCGGGTCGGTCGTGAACACCCGTTTCGCGTTCTCGGCGGCGCGTTCGGTGCCGTCGAGCACGACGTGGTTGTTGGTGTGGACGGCGTTGCCGATGCCGACGCCCCCACCGTCGTGGACGGAGACGATGTCGGCGCCGGCGGCGCAGTTCAACAGCGCATTGAGGATTGGCCAGTCTGCGACCGCGTCGGTGCCGTCTTTCATCGCCTCAGTCTCGCGGTTCGGGCTGGCGACGCTGCCGGCGTCGAGGTGATCCCGCGTGACGACGATCGGGGCCGCGATCTCGCCCTCCGCGACGAGCTGGTTGATCCGGAGCGCGAACTGCGCGCGCTCGGTGAGTTCGTCGTCGGGGTCGACCGCGTCAAGGTCGGACACTGGAGTCTCCTCGGCCGGCGTGGTCTCGAAGCCGAGCCAGCAGACCCGCGATGGGAGCCCCTGAAACTCGATCTGTTCGTTGGCGAGTTCGATCCAGCGTGTCAGCCGGTCTTTCTCCGGGAACAACTGCGTGACCGCCTCGTCGGTGCGGTGGATGTCGGACTCCTCGCCCGACAGCGCGAGCCACCGGAAGGGACCTTGTCCCCGGCAGAACATCGGGCGGACGTACGCCGGGACGAACCCCGGGAAGTCGAACGCGTCGTCGCGGTCGCGGTGCTCCTCCACCTGTCCGCGGAGGTTGTTGCCGTACTCGAAGGCGATCGCTCCCCGGTCTTGCATCTCCAAGATCGCGTCGAGGTGGCGCTCCATCGTGTCGATGCTCGCCTCGCGGTAGGCGTCTGGGTCGCGCTCGCGAAGCGCGTCGGCCGCTTCGACGGTGTACCCCGCCGGATAGTACCCCTCCAGGGGGTCGTGGGCCGAGGTCTGGTCGGTCACCACGTCCGGAACGAAGTCCCGTTCGAGCAGGCGCTCGTACGTCTCCGCGGCGTTCATATGGACGCCGATGCTGTAGGCCTCACCGTTTGCCGCGGCCTCGCGGGCCATCTCGATCGCCTCGTCGAGGTCGTCGGTCATCTCCTGGCAGTAACCCGTGTCGATCCGCCGCTGGATCCGGTCGGCATCGATGTCGGCGGCGATGCACACTCCTTTGTTCATCGTGACGGCGAGCGGCTGTGCGCCGCCCATTCCCCCGAGACCGGCGGTGAGGACGATCCTGCCTTGGAGGTCGCCGCCGAAGTGCTGGTCTGCACACTCCGCCAGCGTCTCGTAGGTTCCCTGGATGATCCCCTGGGTGCCGATGTACGCCCACGACCCCGCGGCCATCTGGCCGTACATCATCAGGCCCTGTGCCTCGAGTTCGTGGAAGTGCTCCCAGTTGTCCCAGTTCCCGACGAGATTGGAGTTGGCGATGAGGACGCGCGGGGCGGTTTCGCGGGTCCGGAAGCGTCCGACCGGCTTCCCGCTCTGGACGAGCAGCGTCTCGTCGTCGGCCAGCGCTTCGAGTTCGTCCACGATCGCGTCGTAGGCGTCCCAGCTACGCGCGGCTCGCCCCGTGCCACCGTAGACCACGAGATCCTCGGGATCCTCCCCGACTTCGGGGTCGAGGTTGTTGTTCAGCAGCCGGAACGCGGCCTCCTGGCGCCAGCCGTTCGTGTTGAGATCGGTCCCGGTCGGCGCGCCCTGGAGCTCCTTCCAGCGCTCGCTCGGACCGTCGCGTTGCTGTTGTTCAGACATTCTACATCGAACTACTGCGAAGACAGCAATGAAACGCGAGCCACCGAATGGGGGTTAATTTAAGTCGTGGACCGTCGATTATCCCGTGAGTAACGATACCATATGTACGAAGCAACGCTCAGGATCGGCCACGACAGCCCCTACGCGTCGATCACGAGAGAGAACGACGCTCAGGTGGAGCTGTGGTGTAACCGCTACTGCGACCTGTTACATCTGACGGGCGCGGATCTGGACTCGTCGCTGGCTCAGGTCTCAGACGAGGTCGGCGTCAAAGACATCGTCCACAAAGACGACGAAGTCGTGCTCATCACCGAGAACTGCCTGCTTGACTCGTGTGACGACCTCCTCGAGGAGTACCTTCAGGATCACAATTGCCTCTCGCTACCGCCGTTGACCTACGACCACGGGACGCTCTTGACCCGGATCGTCTCGCTGACCGAAGCGGAGCTGACCGGGGTCTATCAGGACATCAATCGCGACCACTACGTCGACGTCGAGTCGAAACACGAGATCGAATCAGTCGTCCCGGACATGCCGCTTCTGATGTTGGACTCCGCGCTGCCGAACCTCTCGGACGGGCAGAAACGGGCGATGTTCACCGCCATCGACGAGGGGTACTACGAGATCCCACGAGAGACCACCACTGCCGATGTCGCCGAGCAACTGAACATCTCACGGCGAACCTTCGAGGAGCACCTACGCCGGGCGGAGAACAAACTCGTGAAGAACATCACCGAGTACATCCCCACGTGACGGCGGGTCGCTACTACTGCAGCCTCCGTTTGGAGGGGTATACCTATTTTTGTGTGGACGAATACGCCACAAGATAGAATGGCGTCCAAGCAGATACCCGAGAGCGACCCCGACGCGGAGGAGGAGGCTGTGGTCGAGATCGACCGCGTCACGAAGCGGTACGGCTCGCTCGTGGCGGTCGACGACGTATCGATCCCGATCCGGGACGGGGAGTTCCTGACGATCCTCGGCCCGAGCGGCGCGGGCAAAACGACCCTGTTGCACATGATTGCGGGGTTCGAGCGCCCAACGGAGGGTGAGATCTACATCGACGACCAGCCGGTCTCCGACGAGCCGCCGAACAAGCGGAACATCGGGCTGGTGTTTCAGAGCCTCGCGCTCTTCCCGCACATGAGCGTCAAAGAGAACATCGCCTTCCCTCTGAAGATGCGCCGGGAGAACCCCGAGAACATCGACGGCCAGATCGAGGAGGTGCTCGAACTGGTACAGCTGCCCGTCGACTACAAGAACAAGCCGGTGGGGGACCTCTCGGGCGGCCAACAGCAGCGTGTCGCCTTCGCGCGGGCGATCGTGTACGAGCCGACGCTGTTGCTACTGGACGAGCCGTTGAGTTCACTCGACAAGAAGCTCCGCGAGGAGATGCGCAGCGAGCTCACCCGGATCCACGCGGAGACCGACCTGACCATCGTCCACGTCACGCACAATCAGACCGAGGCGCTATCTATGGCCGACCGCATCGCCGTGATCAACGACGGCGAACTCGAGCAGCTCGCGCCGGCAAAGGAGATCTACGCGGAGCCGGCGACGCCGTTCGTCGCGGAGTTCATCGGCGACACGACTATGCTCGACGGAACCGTCGACCGGGTGGACGGCCAGCGGGCTACTGTTGCGGTCGGCAACGACGAGGTCGCAGTCGAGACCGACGGCGGGGTCGCGGCCGGCGACGGGGTCCGAATCGCGCTCCGAGCCGAGAAGATCGCACTCGACCACAGGAGCGTGGACGCGGACAACGCCTACGACGCGACCGTCGAACAGGTTGCCTTCGAGGGAGATCAGACCCAGTACGCGATCACCGCTCCCTCGCTGGATGCCGTGATCGACGTGACCCACCAGGATCCGGATCCGGAGACGGTCTTCGACCGTGGCGACGCGGTCGCCGCAGGGTGGGACGCCGCCGACGTGTTCGTCTACGACCAGTAGGTCACCGCGTCTCGACCGCGCGCTCGAACCGGTCCATCGCATCCCGGATCACCGTCTCGTCGTTGGCGTAGGAAAACCGGAGGAATCCCTCGCCTGCGTCGCCGAACACCGATCCGGGAATCGCCGCCACCCCGGCTGGGAGCAGCTGTTTCGCGAACTCGCGGGTGTCATCTGTCAGCGCAGACACGTCCGCGAACACGTAGAACGCGCCGCGTGGGGTGCCGGGATCGACGCCCGGGATGTCGGCCAGCCGGTCGAGAATGAGCGTCCTGCGGCGGGCGAAGGCGTCGTGGATCTCCGAGGCGACCTCGGGGTGATCGAGCGCCGCCATCGCGGCGACCTGGGCGGGTTCGGCGGCACACGAGACGGTGTGTTCTTGGAGGACGCGCATCCGCTCGATCACGTCCGCGGGGCCGGTGGCGTACCCGACCCGCCACCCCGTCATGGCGTAGGATTTCGAGAAGCTGTGGACCGTGATCGACCGCTCGAACAACGCGTCGTCGCTGGCGAGCGAGTGATGGGTCGCGTCGTCATAGACCAGATCCTCGTAGGTCTCGTCGAGAATCACCCAGGCGTCGTGTTCGACGAGCAGGTCGCCGATCTCTTGGAGCGTCGAGGGGGGAACGACGGCGCCCGTCGGATTGTTCGGCGTGTTCAGGATCAGCCCGGCGGTGTCGTCGGTGATTCGGTCGGCGATGGCCTCGGGCCGGGGGACGAACTCGTCTGCGGCCGTCGTCGGGACGGTGACGAGGTCTGCACCGGTGTTGGCGACGTGCCCGTGATAGTTCGACCAGTAGGGCTCGGGGAGCAACACCTCGTCACCGGCGTCGGCTACCACCTGCGTCG
>Ga0102942_1000182_pt1 | contig 22764 bp, 22 predicted proteins | sample SalPon2_C_H2O_MG_FD_78171 | JGI IMG/M metagenome (GOLD analysis project Ga0102942, IMG submission 78171) | Salt pond water microbial communities from South San Francisco under conditions of wetland restoration - Salt Pond MetaG R2_C_H2O_MG | ecosystem: Environmental > Aquatic > Non-marine Saline... | reverse complement strand
TTCTGGAAGGAGTTCGACGCGGGCGAGAGCCTGCCGGGCGACGGGGAGCCGGCCGCGGACCGCCCCCTCGCGGACGTCCTCGTCGAGGGGATCGAGTTCTGCGACGTCCTCGTGTTGAACAAGACGGACATGGTCCCCGACGACGTGCTCGACGAGATCGAGTCGGTCGCGGACCGCCTCGGCCCGCGGGCGAGGCGGATCCGCACCAGCTACTCCGAGGTCGACCCGGACGACGTGCTCGACACGGGGCTGTTCGACTTCGAGGAGGCCGCGCGCTCGCCGGGGTGGAAGCGCGCGATCGCCGAGCGCGAGCGCGACGGACACGGGCACGGGGCGGCGGAGAGCGGGCACGGCCACGACCACGCCGAGGAGGGGGCCGCCGCGGCCCACGGCGTCGACTCCTTCGTCTACCGCTCCGACGCCGCCCTCGACCCGGAGCCGTTCGCCGACTGGCTCGACGACTGGGACGGCGACGTCATTCGGGCGAAAGGCGTCGCGAACGTCGCCGGCACCGACGAGGTCATCGGCGTGAGCCAGGCCGGTCCCTCCGTCCAGGCGGGGCCGATCGGCGAGTGGGGACCGGACGACGACCGCCGCACGCGGCTCGTGTTCATCGGGAGCGAGATGGACGAGCCGCGGATCCGGCGAGAGCTCGACGAGCTCGCGGCGGCCGATCCGAGCACCGTCTCGGCGGCCGAGGCGTTCCCGATCTGAGTCAGATACCCAGTTCGGCCTGCAGGTCGTCCCAGTCCTCGTGGAACCCGTGAGTGGAGTCGGTCTCGACGCCGACCGCCGACTGGTACACCGCGTCGTATTTCAACAGCTCTCCCCAGCCGTCGTGGAACGCCCAGTTACAGTACTTGCACATACGAGGGACCACACGCGGAATCGACATACCGGTTTCGGCCGTTTCCCCGGGAATCGCGCCGCGGAGGCGCCGCAGCGAGCCGATCTGAGTGCGCCGACAGAGTGAAATTCGTTCGTGACTACCGTTACACATCGACGCGGATCGGCCGCGAAGATACACAAAATGGTAGCATACAGGCGAGGGGGACACGTCCGAAGCGACGACGAAGGGGTCGAGCGGCTCTGCGAACACTGCGGGTGGCACTGCGTCGCCGGCGGCTATCCGGAGCTCATCTCCCAGTACCAGTCGCATCTCCGGGCAGAACACCCGAAGGCGTGGCTCCGCACCTAACCGCAGACGCGAGACAAAAAGAGCCGAACGCGAGACGGCGAGAGGCGAAGCCTCGACCGTTCAGGGCTCGAGCAGGACCTTCGTCACGCCCTCCTCGCGGGCGTCGAAGGCCTCGTACATCTCCGGCGCCTCGTCGAGGCTGACGCGGTGGGAGACGACCCAGCTCGGGTCGGCTCGTCCCTCGATGATCATGTCGCGGAGGTAGCGGTTGTACGACTTCACGTTACACTGCCCGGTGCCGCACTTGAGTCCCTTCTCGAAGAACTTCCCGAAGTCGATGCCGAGTCGCCCCTGTGCGGCCATGTCGTCGGGCGCGCCCGGGTCCTCCGGCACGTACAGGCCGGGGATACCGAGCTCGCCGGTCGGACGGACCACGCGAATGAGGCTGTTGATCACGACCGCCGGATTCTCCTTGGCCGGCTGGTAGGAGTAGTCCTCGGACTCGGTGTCGACGTCCTCGGGGTCGGTCGCCTGATACCCGACCGCGTCGACGCCCTTGTCGACCATCCCGCCGTGCTCCTCGATGATCTGGTCGACCGGGTCGCCCTCGGAGAAGTCGATGGCGGTGGCGTCGCAGTTCTCCTCGGCCAGCTCCAGTCGGCTCGGCACCTGGTCGACGACGTAGATCTCGGCGGCGCCCTTGATCTTCGCGCTGTACGCGGCCATCAGCCCGACCGGGCCGGCGCCGAAGATGGCGACGGACTCGCCGGGCTGGAGGTTCGCCAGCTCCGTGCCGTGCCAGCCGGTCGGGAAGATGTCCGCGAGCAGTGAGAACGCGTCCTCGTGCTCGTCGCCCTTCGGGAGTTTCAGGGCGTTGTGGTCGGCGTACGGCACGCGAAGCTTCTCCGCCTGTCCGCCCGGATACGGTCCCATGGCGACGTAGCCGTACGCGCCGCCCGCGAAGCCGGGGTTGACGTTGGTACAGAACCCGGTGTACCCCTCCTCGCAGTTCTGACAGAATCCGCAGGAGACGTTGAACGGCATCACCACGCGGTCGCCCTCCTCCAGCGTGGAGACCGCCTCGCCCACTTCGGAGACGACGCCCATGTTCTCGTGTCCGAACACGATTCCCTCCTCCGCCGCCGTTCGACCCTCGTACATGTGGAGGTCGGAGCCGCAGATACAGGACGTGGTGATGTCGACCACGACGTCGTTCGGATGTTCGAGTTGCGGGTCGTCTACCTCTTCGACGGCCACGTCGTACGGGCCTTGGTATACTACTGCTTTCATAGTGTGATCCGGCTGAACAGTCTCTCGCAGGTATTCTAAATGTTTTTCAGTGATATATAGGGTTAATAAATCGGGTGAAAGTTCAATTAAGAGTCACTTTAGTCGGATCCGAGCCCGCCGGCGACGCCGAAGGCGATCGGAACCGGCGCCCGGAGGGACGGCCGCGCGTTTGGCGGAGCGCAACGACTTTCCTACGGCACGGTAAACGGAGGGTATGGACTGGCCACACGACCCCGACGGCGAGCAGGGCAGCGAGGGTATGCGGCAGTACGGCCACGCCGTGCTCGCGAAGAAGATCGACGAGGAGGAGGACTTCCCCCTGTCGGCCGCGGAGTACGTCGAGCAGTACGGTGACCACCCGATCCGGATCGACTTCGAGACGGTCGTCTCCGTCGCGGAGATATTCGAGGGCGTCGAGAAGGAGGAGTTCGCCGACTTCGTCGAGTTCCACCAGGAACTCGGCCGCGCGATGCGCGAGAACGGCTACTGGTTCTACGAGGGCGCCGAGCAGTTCGTCGACGGCAGCGCCTGATTCGGCGCCACCGGCCCGTCGGTCTGCCCCGACTCTTTTATCACCCGTCGGGGAGAGCGCTGGCACATGAGCGACGAACGGATCGTCATTCTCGCCCACGAGAAGTTCCCCGACCGCGCGAAGACCGCGCTCGGCGTGATGCGCTACGGCGACCAAGAGGTGCAGGCCGTCCTCGACCGAGACACCGCGGGGACCCGCGTCACCGACCACGTCCCCGACGTGGCTGACGCGCCGGTCGTCGCGTCGTTCGACGAGGCGCGCGCGGCCGCCGACGGCGACGTCGACGCCCTCTACATCGGGATCGCCCCGATCGGCGGCGGCTTCGAGGAGTCGTGGCGCGCCGACGTCGAGGCGGCGATCACGGCCGGCTGCGACGTCGTCAGCGGCCTGCACTACTTCCTCAACGAGGACGACGACATCGCCGCGCTGGCCGCCGAGCACGGCGTCGATCTGATCGACGTCCGCGAGCCGGACGACGACCTGACGGTGGCGTCGGGCGCCTCCGGCGACGTCGACGCCGACGTGGTGCTCACGGTCGGCACCGACTGCTCGGTCGGGAAGATGACGGCCTCGCTGGAGATCGTCGCCGCGGCCCGCGAGCGCGGGATCGACGCGGCGTTCGTCCCGACCGGCCAGACCGGCATCATGATCGCCGGTTGGGGGAACCCCGTCGACCGCGTCGTCTCCGACTTCACCGCCGGCGCGGTCGAGGACATGCTCCTCGAGATCGGCGACGACCACGACCTCCTCGTCGTCGAGGGGCAGGGGAGCATCATCCACCCCGCCTACTCGGCGGTCACCTGCGGCATCCTCCACGGGTCGATGGCAGACGGGCTGGTCCTCTGTCACGCCGCGGGGCGCGAGGCGGTCCACGGGTACGAGTCGTTCTCGCTCCCGCCGCTGGCCGACTACGTCGACCTCTACGAGGGCCTCTCGGCGCCGGTTCGGGAGGCGAGCGTCGTGGCCGGGGCGCTCAACACCAAGGACGTCGACGACGACGCGACCGCCGACGACGCGGTCACCGACTTCGGCGACGCGGTCGGGGTTCCCGCGGCCGACCCGGTCCGGCACGGCGCCGGAGCGATCGTCGACGGCATCGTCGACGCGGGGCTGGGCGAGGCGACCGCGGCCGCCGACGGGGGCACTGAAGCGGGAGCCGACGGAGGGGCTGCCGGCGAATGAGCCTCGACACCGAGTTCGAACGGGTCTCGCTCCCGCTCGAGAACGCGTTCACCATCTCCCGCGGCACCCAGACCGACGCCGAGAACGTGGTCGTCCGGATCACCGACGAGGGCGGGATGACGGGCATCGGCGGGGCCGCGCCGGCGCCCCACTACGGCGAGACGGCCGACACGGTCGAGGCGGTGCTTCCCGACCTCCTCTCGGTCGTGGAGTCGGTCGACGACCCGCACGCCATCCACGAGATCGAGTCCCGGATGGCCGGGTCGATCGGCGACAACCCGGCCGCCCGGGCCGCGGTCTCCATCGCCGTTCACGACCTCGCCGCGAAGCGGCTCGGCGTCCCGCTCCACCGCCTGTGGGGACTCGACGCGTCGGCCGCGCCCGCGACCTCCTACACGGTCGGGCTCGACGAGACGGGGCGCGTCCGCGAGAAGGCCGCGGCCGCCGTCGAGGCCGGCTACCCCGTCCTCAAGATCAAGCTCGGCACCGACCGGGACCGCGAGCTGATCGGCGCCGTCCGCGAGGCCGCGCCGGACGCCCGGCTCCGCGTCGACGCCAACGAGGCCTGGACCCCGCGCGAGGCGGTCGCGAAGAGCGAGTGGCTCGCCGACCGGGACGTGGAGTTCGTCGAACAGCCGGTTCCCGCGGAGGACCCGGAGGGGCTCCGATTCGTCTACGAGCGGTCGGCACTCCCGATCGCGGCGGACGAGTCGTGCGTCACGCTGTCAGACATCCCCGCCATCGCCGACCGCTGCGACATCGCGAACCTGAAGCTGATGAAGACCGGCGGACTGCTGGAGGCGCGACGGATGATCTCGACCGCTCGCGCCCACGGGCTGGAAGTGATGTGCGGCTGTATGATCGAGTCGAACGCGTCGATCGCGGCGGCCGCACAGCTCGCGCCGCTGCTCGATTACGCCGACCTCGACGGATCGCTGCTGCTCGCCGAGGACCCGTACGACGGAATCGGAATGGCGGGCGGCGACGTTCGGCTCGGTGAGCAGGATTGGGCGGGGACCGGCGCTCGGCCGCCAAAAGAGCAGTAACGCGTCAGTTGTAACGCGTCAGCTGTAACGCGTCAGTTCCGCGGCTCGTCCGCGTCGACCTCCGACTCCTCCAGTTCGACGTCGAGCTCCTCGTCGGTCTGCGTATCGTCTTCGAGCTCGGCCTCGAGGTCGTCGGCGTCGATCTCCGTCTCGATGTCCGCCAGCTCGGCGTCGACCTCCTCGTCGGTCGCGCCGCCGTCGTCGCTCGCCGGCTCGCTCTTCCCGAGTTCGCCCTTGAGCGTCTCCAGTTCGGCGTCGACCTCGCTGTCCGTCGAGAGGCTCTCCAGCTCGCGGTCGATGCTGTCCTTGTCCGAGAGCGCGTCCTCGAAGGCCCCGGAGTCCTCCAGCTCGTCCATCGCCTCCGCGCGCGCCTCCATCTCCTCGGTGCGCTCCTCCGCGCGCTCGATCGACCGGCTCACGTCTTCCATCTCGTCGCCGACCCCGGTCATCGCCTCGGAGACGCGCGACGACGCCTCCGCCGCCTCGTAGCGGGCCTTCATCGTCTCCTTCTTCGTGCGGAACTCCTCGATGCGGTTCTGGAGCTTGTTCTTCTTCTCGACGAGCTGCTCCTGGGTGTCGTTCAGCTTCGCGATCTGGCCTTCCAGCTCCTCGATCTGCGTCATCTTCGACTTCTTCTTCTCGAGGGCCTTCCGGGCGAGGTCGTCGCGGTCCTGCTGGACCGCCTCGCGGGCCTGTCGGTTGTGCTTCTCGACGTTCTCTTCGAGCTTGCGCTTTTGAATCTCCAGCCGCTTCTTCTGGGTCGTCAGGTCGGCGATCCCCTGCTTGACGTCCTGGAGCTCGTCGCGCATCTGTTCGTACGAGTAGTCGAGCGACTCCGTCGGGTCCTCCGCTCGGTTCAGGAGGGCGTTCAGCTTCGAGCGGACGACGTAGGAGGCGCGCGAGAGGATTCCCATACCCCGGCATACGCGTTCCACCCGTTAAAACCTCATGTGGTCTCGGGGCTCCGCACACGACGGAAACGCCGCCGCCGACCCCTATGCCCCTCGAAACGCCGGCGAGAACCGTTCCCCTGCGGCGTCCGATCGGCGGGATCCGGAGGCGCCCGTTCGGCGGGATCCGGAGGCGCCCGTTCGGAGCGCGGACGTTCCTGAAGATTTATTCGGGTTGTTGTACACGGTTGGGACATGGACATCGGCGTGCTGACGGTTCCCCTGGGCGGCGAATCGATCGACGAGGCGGCCGCGTACCTCGACTCAATCGGGGTCGACGCGGTCGAACTGGGCGTCGGCGGCTGGCCGGGCGAGGACCACGTCGACCGCGAGGCGCACCTCGGCGACGAGAGCGAGCGAGCGGCCCTGCTCGACCTGCTCGACGAGCACGACCTGCGGGTCTCGGCGCTGGCGACCCACAACAACCCGCTCCACCCGGACGAGGAGCGCGCCGCGACGGCCGATCGGGAGCTCCGGGAGGCCATCGAACTGGCCGACCGGCTCGGCGTCGACACAGTCACCTGCTTCTCCGGGCTCCCGGCCGGCGCCCCCGGCGACTCGACGCCCAACTGGATCACGGCGCCGTGGCCGAGCGAGCACGCCGAGGCGCACGAGTACCAGTGGGACGAGGTCGCGATCCCGTACTGGCGGGACCTGGCGGACCACGCCGACCGCCACGGCGTCGACGTCGCCATCGAGATGCACCCGAACATGCTCGTGTACGAGCCGACCGGGATGCTCGCGCTCCGAGAGGCGACGAACGAGCGCATCGGCGCCAACTTCGACCCCTCGCACCTCTACTGGCAGGGGATCGACGTGACCGAGGCGATCCGCTTCCTGGGCGACCACGACGCGATCCACCACGTCCACGCCAAGGACACGAAGGTGTACGACGCGAACGCCCGCGTGAAGGGCGTGCTCGACACGACGAGCTACACCGAGGAGCCGGACCGCTCGTGGCTGTTCCGCTCGATCGGCTACGGCCACGACGAGGGCCACTGGAAGGACGTCGTCTCGACGCTGCGGATGGTCGGCTACGAGGGGGCGCTCTCCATCGAACACGAGGACTCGCTCACCTCCTCGCGCGAGGGGCTAGAGAAGGCGGTCGACGTGCTCGACAGGGCGGTCTTCGAGACGCGACCGGGCGACGCCTACTGGGCGGAGTGAGACGGAGGAGACACACATGACGCAACCACTCAAGATCGGCGTGCTGGGGTATCGGTTCATGGGCAAGGCGCACGCGAACGCGCTGGCGCGGCTCCCGATGTTCTTCCCGGACGCGCCCGAAATCGAGCGCCACACGCTCGTCGGGCGCGACGAGGACGCGCTGGCGGACGCCGCCGAGCGGTTCGGCTTCGCACACACCGCGACGGAGTGGGAGGACGCCCTCGACGAGGTGGACGTCTTCTACAACCTCGGGCCGAACCACGTGCACGCGGAGCCGTCGATCGCGGCCCTCGAAGCGGGCGTCCCCGTGCTCTGCGAGAAGCCGCTGGCGCCGACGCTCGACGAGGCGGCGGCCATGCGCGACGCCGCGGCGGACGCGGACGTCCCCGCCGGCACCGCGTTCAACTACCGGTTCGTCCCGGCGATCCGCTACGCGAAGGGGCTGATCGAGGACGGCGAACTCGGCGAGATCCGTCAGGTGCGCGGGCGGTACCTGCAGGACTGGCTCGTCGACCCCGAGGCGCCGTGGGCGTGGCGGATGGACGCCGACCTCGCCGGCTCCGGCGCGCTCGGCGACCTCGGCGCGCACACGGTCGACCTCGCGAACTTCCTCGTGGGCGGCGAGGTCGGCGGGATCGACCGCGTCTCCGGCCACCTGCAGACCTTCGTCGACGAGCGCCCCGTCTACGACGACGACGGCGACGTGGCCGAGTACCGCGACGTGACCGTCGACGACGCCTACTCCGCGCAGGTCGCGTACGACTCCGGCGCGATGGGGAGCTTCGAAGCGAGCCGCTTCGCGAGCGGCCACAAGAACGACCACACGATCGAGGTGCACGGCTCGAAGGGGAGCCTGCGGTTCTCGCTGGAGCGGCTCAACGAACTGGAGGTGCTCCGGGAGGGCGACCGCGGCTACCAGACGATCCTCGTCACCGACGAGACGGACCCGTACGTCGACCGGTGGTGGCCCCCCGGCCACGTGATCGGGTGGGAGCACACCTTCGTCCACGAGAACTACGAGTTCCTCTCCGCGGTCGCCGAGGGCGGCGAGTTCTCGCCCTCGTTCGCGGAGGGATACGCGGTCCAGGAGGTCCTCCACGCAATCGACCGCGCCGACGAGCGCGGCGAGTGGGTGTCGGTGTCGTAGGCCGACTCCCTCAGAACCCGCCGCCGTTGATCGGGTCTCGGCCCGGCCCCTCCTCGGCCCACTCGCTGATCGCCGAGTCCTCGCCGTCGTAGCTCCCGAGCGTCTCGCAGGTGTCGAACGCGACGGGCTCCCAGATCACGTCGAACTGCTCGTTACCGGTCGCGTTCGGTACGACCACGCGGTCGCCCGGCTCGACGACCCCGCCCCCCGGCCACGCGCCGAACTCGACCTCGCCGTCGGGGTCCTCGCCGCGGACGTACAGCTCCTCGGCGGCGACGGGCTCGGGGCCGGCGGCGACGATGACGAGGTCCCCGGCCTCTCGTTCGACCTGGAACTCCGCGTCGGGGGGCGCGACGCCGTCGATCAGCCCGAATACCGCGGCTCCGACGATGGCCAGCAGGAGGACGACGATGCCGACCAGCAGCCCCGTGCCGGCTATCGGCGTGAACCCGCGCTGGTCGTTCCGGAACCCACTCATTCGGATTGCCCTCCGAGTGCAGTCGTATAAGGGTTTACCCGCCGCTTATCAGACGGGAGAACGGCCGGCGCCATCGACGGGAGCGGAGGCGCCCGCGCGGCGGTCCGGACCCGCCAGTCCGGCGCGAACCGGAACCCGGTTATTCCACCCGCCCGAAGGGAGACTGTGACATCGTGGATCGACGATCCGGCGGGCGGTCGAGCGCGGGGCCCTCGGGGGCTCGCCCGCGCTTGGGTCGAGACCCTCGTGCGACCGCGTCGCCTCTTCGCGAACGGGGTCGCCCCCGGCGATCAGGCGCCCGCGCTGACGTTCGCCATCGCCGTCGCCGCCGCGTTCACGCTCGGCTGGCTGATCGCGGACCCCGCCGTCGTCCCCGGAATCGTCGCGTCGGTCCCGGTCTCCGCGCTCGTCACGCTCCTGGTCGTGATCGTGCTCGCGGCCCCGGTCGGACTCCACCTGACCGCGGCGGTCGCGACCGTGAGCGTCATCGTCGCCAGCGTCGAGTACGACGACGGTTTCGGCCTGCGCGACCGCGGCGGGGTCAGCGAGACCGTGCAGGTCGTCGCGTACGCCACTTCGCCGATGGCGCTCGCCGGGCCGCCGATACCGTTGCTGCGGATCGCCTGCGGCGCGTACGCGGTCGCGTTGCTGCTGATCGGGTTCCGAGTCGTCCACCGGATGACGCCGCTCCGAACGCTGGTGGCCGGGGTCCCGCCGGCGCTCCTCGGCTACGGCGTCTGCTACCGCGTGATCGCGTCGGTCCGAACTCTTCTCGGCTAGCGCCGCGCCCGGTCCGTCGGCGAGGCCCGCCGGGGCCGCCACGGGCGCTCTGCTCCGGCCGGGTCGGAGTCGACCGTTCCCGGCGAAGCGGTTGCGCGGGGCTTTCGACAACCGTTTTAGGCCCGAGACACTCGGTGTATTCAAATGGGATCCTGTATCATCTGTGGCGTCGACGTCGACGGTGGCGGTCGCATCTGCGATCCGCACCAGGAGGACGTCGTGTTCGACTTCCACGGGAACGCCCCCGATCAGCTCGTGCCCGACCGGTTCTACCGCGGCGTCGTCGACGGCTACGCCGAGTTCGGCGTGTTCATCGACCTCGCGCCGGGCGTGACCGGACTGCTCCACCGCTCCGAGCTCGACCGCCGGCTCGACAGCCTCGACTGGGAGCCCGGAGACGAGGTGTTCGTGCAGGTGAAGGGCGTCCGCGACAACGGGAACATCGACCTGGCGTGGTCGATCCGACAGGCCGACCGCGAGTTCCGCGGCGTGCTCGTTCAGGACGGTGACACGGAGCACCTGCCCGAGGAGGACGATGAGGACGACGCGGCCGACGAAGACGAGGCGGCCGAGACCGAACCGGCCGAACCGGACGCGCCCGACGAGGACGACGGTTCGAGCGGCACGGACGAGACGATCGACGACAACGAGTCGGCCGACGACGACGAGGCGGTCGAAGACGACGCCGCGACGGCGGCCGACGGGCCGGCCGACGAGGGCGTGTCGACGCGTTCGGCCGAGGACGACGTGTCCGACGCGGCGGCAGACGAAGCGCCGACCGACGCCGAGAGCGAAACCGAGGGCGACGAGTCCCAAACCGATGACTCCGAGGACCTCGACGACGACCGCGAACGCGTCGAGATCGGCGCCCTCGCCGAACTCGTCGGCGACGAGGTGCAGATCGACGGCGAGGTCGTCGGCGTCCGCCAGACCGGCGGGCCGACGATCTTCGAAGTACGGGACGAGAGCGGCGTGGTCGACGTCGCCGCGTTCGTCGAGCCGGGCGCCCGCGCGTACCCGAGCGTCGAGGTCGGCGACGTGGTACGGATCGACGGCGAGGTCGAGAGCCACCGCGGCGACGTGCAGGTCGAGTCCGCGGCGCTCGTCCTCCTCGAAGACGACGACGCAGACGCCGTTCGTCGTCGGCTCGCGGAGGCGCTCACCGACGAGGCGCGTCCCGACGGGCTGCAGCCGCTGGCGGGCGACGAGACGGTCGCACAGCTCGCCGACGGGCTGCTCGACGCCGCGGAAGCGATCCGCCGCGCGGTCCTCGAATCGCGCCCCATCGTCGTGCGCCACACCGCCACCGCCGACGGCTACGTCGCCGGCGCGGCGGTCGAGCGCGCCGTGCTCCCGCTGATCCGCGACGAGCACGCCAAGAGCGACGCCGAGTACCACTACTTCACCCGCCGCCCGCTCGACGACCCGGTGTACGGCATGGACGCGGCGACGAACGACGCGACGCGCATGCTGCAGGACCGCGACCGCCACGACGAGAAGCTCCCGCTGTTCCTTCTCGTCGGCACCGGCTCGACGGTCGAGTCCGCCGACGGCATCGACCTGCTCTCCGTCTACGGCGTCGACGCGGTCGTCGTCGACGCGGAGGTCGCCGATCCCGAGACCCGCGAGGCCGTCGACACGCTCGTCTCCCCGGAGATCGAGTCGATCGAGGGCGACCTCTCGACGGGCGCGCTGGTGGCCTCGCTGGCCTCCGCGGTCAACGACGAGGTCCGCGACGACCTGCGGCACCTCCCCGCGGTGAGCTACTGGGACGACGCCCCCGACCGCTACGTCGACCTCGCCCGCGACGCGGGCTACGACGTCGAGCGCGTCGCGGAGCTCCGCGAAGCCGTCGCCCTGGAGGCGTACTACCAGTCGTATCAGGACAAGCGCGAACTCGTCGCCGACCTCCTCTTCGAGGACGGGGGTAACCTCGCGGCGCACGTCTCCGAGCAGTTCCGCGAGAAGCTGGAGACGGAGGTCGAGACCGCGACCGCGAACGTCGTCACCGAGGCGGTCGACGGCGTGGAGTTCGACGTGCTCGACACCGACGGCTACACCCACCGCTACGACTTCCCGCCGACGCCGCTCCTGCTCGACGACCTCCACCGTCGGCGCGCGAACGGCGAGGCGCACGCGACCGTCGGCATCGGCACCGACGAGCTGTACATCCGCACGACCGCCGACGTCTCCGTCCGCGGCGTCGCCGAGCGGACGGCCGAGCTCGCGCCCGCCGCCGACGTGGCGACGGCCGGGCTCCGCGAGGGTAAAATCGAGTTCCTCTCCGGCGAGCGCGAGGCCGTCGAAGACGCCGTCGTCGCCGCTATCGCCGAGGCGTTCTGAGGCGCGCGGGTAATTCTCGGGCGGCTCCTGAGAACTCCCGTGTATACCGTTCACCGATAAGTTATTGTTTCCGTGTTGACTCATACGGTGTGGGTGATAGTCACATGTCAACACAGCCGTCGGAACGAACGCTCCGCTCGGAGCTGCTGGGGAACGAGGTAACTTTCAACTACTCGGAGACGTGGCTCGCGTACTCCATGCTCGGTCTCCGGGTCGTGATGGCGTGGGTGTTCCTGCAGGCCGGGCTGTCGAAGCTGTTCGAAGGCGGGCTCGCCGACCCGCTCGCGTGGAGTTCAGTCGGCTTCCTCCAGAACGCGATCGCGGAGGCGAATCCGCTCCAGGGGCTGTTCCTCTTCTTCGCCGACTACGCGGCGATCATCGACCCGATGGTGGTGTTCGGGCAGATCCTGATCGGACTGGCGCTGCTGTTCGGCGCCGCCTTCCGGTTCGCCGCGCTGATGGGCGCGCTCATGATGGCGATGTTCTGGACCGCGGCGTGGCAAGGCGGCCTCATGGCCGGCTTCCCGGTGGCGCACGGCTACTTCGTCGACAGCTCGTTCGTCTACATGCTGCTGCTGTTCGGACTCGGCGCGTGGGGCGCGGGCCGGATCCTCGGGGTAGACCGCGTGGTGGAGGAGACGGAACTGGTGAAGAACAGGCCGTGGCTCCGCTACTTCCTCGGGTAGGCGACCGCGGTCTCGCCCCGACACCCCCCGTTATTGCCGCGTGAACGGTCCCGGCGGGAGGATGAGGTCGTCGAGTTCGGCGAGGTGTTTCACGTTGAACACGATCTGTAGCTCGTCGCTCACCGGATAGCCGTTACACGAGAGCCGGAACCCCCGATCGGTGAGTTCGTCGGGCATGATGTGGTTCGCGGGCTGTGAGAGCTCTCCGTCGACGAGATACACCGCGCAGTTCGCACAGGCGCCGCCCCGACACGAGAACGGCCACCCGAACCCGCGGTTCTCGGCCGCCTCCAACAGGCTCTCGTCGGGCTCGACGAGCAGGCGACCGTGCGCCGTCGCGTCGAGGTCGGCGTGCGACGCCTTCTCGAACAGATCCTCGTCGTCGAGCGACCAGCCGTAGTCGGCGAGCACGTCGTAATCGAGGAACTCGACGCGGACCGGCTCCACCTCGGCGGCGTCGCCGTCGTCGTCGCTCATGTCCACGTCGGCGGCCGCGCCGTCGGCGTCGCCGCCGCTCTCCGTCCGCTCGTCGATTTCGCGATAGGCGCGCCTGACGAGCTGGAACTCCTCGACCGTCCCGCCCTGGTCCGGGTGCGCCTTCTTGACGCGGTCGCGGTAGGCCCGCTCGATCGCGGCCTCGTCGGCGTCTTCGTCGACTCCCAACACCTCGAACGGCGAGACCATTCGCTGTCGTACCGTAGCGGACTGACGTACATAAACGCCACACAAGCCGGCAGCGAGGGGAGGCCGTTCGCGGCCGGGCGAACGAGTCGATGGTTTAAGAAGCGCGACGCCGACCGATCGGGTAATGGGAAACGCGGACCTACGCGACCTCGCCGCGATCCGGGACGTCGCGTTCGAGGAGATAGAGGGGAGCGTCGTCGCCGTCGACGCGCACAACTGGCTGTACCGCTACCTCACGACGACGGTCAAGTGGACGGCCGACGAGACGTACACGACCGCCGACGGCGTTGAGGTCGCGAACCTGATCGGCGTCGTCCAGGGGCTGCCGAAGTTCTTCGAGCACGACCTGGTCCCCGTGATGGTGTTCGACGGGGCAGTCACAGATTTAAAGGCCGCCGAGGTCGCGGAGCGGCGCGAGAAGCGCGAGCAAGCCGAGGAGCGGCGGGCGGCGGCCGCGGAGCGCGGCGACGCCGTCGAGGCCGCCCGGTTGGAGGCTCGCACCCAGCGCCTCACGGGGACGATCCAGGAGACGACCCGCGAGCTACTCCGGCTCCTCGACGTGCCGATCGTCGAGGCCCCCGCCGAGGGCGAGGCGCAGTGCGCGCACATGGCCGCGACCGGAACGGTCGACCACGCCGGGAGCGAGGACTACGACACCCTGCTGTTCGGCGCCCCGACGACGCTCCGACAGCTCACGAGCAAGGGGAACCCGGAACTGATGGACCTCGCGGCGACGCTCGAAGACCTCGAACTCGACCGGCAGGGGCTCGTCGACGTCGCCATGCTCTGTGGCACCGACTTCAACGAGGGCGTCCACGGCGTCGGGCCGAAGACCGCGGTGAAGGCCGTCAGAGAACACGGCGACCTGTGGGGCGCCCTCGACGCCCGCGGCGCCGAGATCCCGAACGCCGCCGAGATCCGCGAGCTGTTCATGGACCCCCCGGCGACCGACGTCGACGTCGACGCCGACGTGAACCCCGACGTCGCGGCCGCCCGGGCGTACGTCGTCGACGAGTGGGGCGTCGACGCCGACGAGGTGGAACGGGGGTTCGAGCGCATCAGGGAGTCGCAGGTCCAGACCGGTCTCGACCGCTGGTCGTGAGCGGCGGCCTCCGGGCCGCGAGCCGGCCCGCGCGACGGTGAGGGGGTGGCCGCGAACATACCTTTTATTTCCCCCTCGCGGGAAGGATACGCTACACGTGTCGTGGACCACTTCTCGACCGCGGACTCCGTCGGTCGTCGCGCCCCGGAAGCGGGCCGATCGACGCCGCGCGAACCGGCGGTGCGCGCCGCCCGGAGCGCGCCCGCTTCGAGCGTCCCACGACGACCACTTTCACCCATGAGCTTCGAAGTTCCCGACGAGTTACGCTACCTGGAATCGCACGAGTGGACCACGGCCGACGGCGACACCGTCCGCGTCGGCGTCTCCGACTTCGCGCAGGACGAGCTCGGCGACGTCGTGTTCGTCGAGCTCCCCGAGGTCGGCGACGAGGTCACCGCCGGCGAACCGTTCGGCGTCGTCGAGTCGATCAAGGCGGTGTCGGACCTGTACGCGCCCGTCTCGGGCGAGGTCGTCGCCGTCAACGAGGACCTGTTCGACCGGCCCGAGCTCGTCAACGAGGACCCGTACGGCGACGGGTGGATGCTGGAAGTCGAGCCGGCCGACGGCGGCGACGCCGAGGGGCTCCTCGACGCAGAGGCGTACGACGCGCAGATCGCCTGACGACTCCGACACGCGCAGCGAACCGACCCCCGGACGCGGGGGCCACCACCGGACACACGACCATGACCACCCCACCCTTCGACGGACGACCCGGAACCGGACGACAGAGCGACGGCGGACGCACAGGTGCGGACCGATGAGCGGGGCGAGCGGCACCCCGTACGCACCGCACACGGACGAGGAGACCGCGGCGATGCTCGCCGCCATCGGCGTCGCGGACGAGGAGGCGCTGTTCGACATTCCGGACGCGGTCGCCTTCGACGGCGAGTTCGGTATCGAACCGCGGACGGAGCGTGAGATCCGCGCGGAGTGCTCGCACCTCTTCGCCCGGAACGACGACCTCACGGAGTTCCTCGGGCGCGGCCACTACGGCCACTACGTCCCGAGCGTCGTCGACCACCTCGCGGACCGCGCGGAGTTCCTCACCAGCTACACCCAGTACCAGCCGGAGATATCGCAGGGGTTCCTCCAGGCCCTCTTCGAGTACCAGTCGATGCTCGTGGAGCTGACGGGGCTCCCGGTCGCGAACTGCTCGATGTACGACGCCGCGACCGCGCTCGGCGAGGCGGCGACGCTCGCGGACCGCGTCCGGTCGACCTCGGGCGACACCGTCCTCGTCCCGGACCATCTCCGCGAGGGCAAACGCGAGGTGCTCGCCAACTACTGCGACGGCGCCGACCTGACCGTTGAGTCGTACCCGATGGCCGACGGCAACGCCGACGTCGACGCGCTCGCCGACCGCCTCGGCGACGACGTCGTCATGGTGTACGCCGAGAACCCGACGGTCCGCGGCTGCGTCGAGGAGCGCCTCGGCGCGGTCGGCGACCTCGCGGGCGACGCCGACGCGCTGTTCGTCCTCGGGTCGGACGTCGTCTCGCTGGCGGTCCTCGAGGAGCCGGCGAGCGTCGGCGCCGACGTCGTCGTCGGCGAGGCGAGCGTTATCGGACTCCCGACCGCCTACGGGATGGGCCTCGGGATCTTCGCCTGCAGCGACGAGTTCCTCCGGCAGGTGCCGGGCCGCCTCGTCGGCGCGAGCGAGGACGCCGGCGGCGACCGCGCGTTCACGCTCACGCTCCAGACCCGCGAACAGCACATCCGGAAGGAGCGGGCGACCTCCAACATCTGCACCAATCAGGCGTGGGTCGCGCTCCGCGCGGCGATCCACGCCGCGTCGCTCGGTCCGGGCGGCCTCGTCGACCTCGCGAACGACTGCGTCCGCGAGGCGGCCGCGCTCGCCGACCGGATCGACGCGCTGGACGGCGCGATCGCGCCGGTCCACGACCGCCACCACGTCCGGGAGTTCGTCGTCCGCGTCGATCAGCCGGCCGCGCCGATCGCCGAGGACTTAGCGGAGATGGGGTTCGCGGTCCACGTCGTCGGTGACCACCTCCTGCAGGTGTGCGTGACCGACCTGAACGCGGAGCGGACGGACGACCTCGTCGCGGCGTTCGAGGAGGTGATCTGAGTGATCCACGACCAGGCCAGCTACGAGCGCGACGGCGAGGACGTCCGCGAACCCCTGCTCTCCGAGAAGGGGGAGACGACCGTCGACGTGGGGGAGGAGTCGCCGCTCCCCGACGGCCTGACGCGCGACGAACTCACCCTTCCGTCGCCGTCGGAACCGGAGATCGCCCGCCACTACACCCGGCTCTCGCAGATGAACTGGGCGATCGACTCCGGGCCGTACCCCCTCGGAAGCTGCACGATGAAGTACAACCCCAAGTTCACCGAGGACGTCGCCGCCGACCCGAACGCGGCGGTCCACCCGGACCGCTCCGAGCGGTCCGTGCAGGGGAACCTCGAGCTCCAGTACCGGCTCCAAGAGTTCCTCGCCGAGATCGGCGGCATGGACGCCGTGACCCTCCAGCCGCCGGCGGGCGCGGCCGGCGAGCTCACAGGCATTCTCGTCGCGAAGGCGTACCACGAGCACCACGGGAACGACCGGTCGGAGGTCGTGATCCCGGCGTCGGCGCACGGGACGAACTTCGCGACCGCCGCGACCGCGGGCTACGACGTGGTCGAGCTCCCCTCCGGCGAGGACGGGCGGGTCGACGTCGAGGCGCTGGAGGCGGCCGTCGGCGACGACACGGCCGCGCTCATGCTCACCAACCCGAACACCGTCGGGCTCTTCGAACGCGACATCGCGGAGATCGCGGACATCGTCCACGACGCGGGCGGCCTGCTCTACTACGACGGCGCGAATCTCAACGCCCTGCTCGGCCGCGGCCGCCCCGGCGACATGGGGTTCGACGTGATGCATTACAACGTCCACAAGACGTTCGCGACCCCGCACGGCGGCGGCGGCCCCGGCGCCGGGCCGGTCGGCGTCGTCGACGAGCTGTCCGAGTTCCTCCCGTCCCCGCAGGTCCGCGAGAACGAGACCGTCAGCGGGTACGAGCGCTTCGAGCCCGAGCACTCCATCGGGAAGGTCCACGGGTTCACCGGGAACTGGCTCGTCCTCGTCAAGACGTACGCGTACATCGCCCGCCTCGGCGACGAGGGCCTCTCGGACGCCGCCGCGAAGGCCGTGTTAAACGCGAACTACCTCGCCGAACAGATCGACCTCGACGTGCCGCACGGTCCCTTCCACCACGAGTTCGCGGCGACGGCGGGCGAGCGCGACGCCGCCGACGTCGCCAAGCGGATGCTCGACTTCGGCGTCCACCCGCCGACCACGAAGTGGCCCGAGATGGTGCCCGAGGCCATGCTGACGGAACCGACCGAAATCGAGGGGCAGTCGTCGCTCGACGACCTCGCGGAGGCGTTCAACCTCGCGTACGCCGACACCGACGAGGCGCTCGACGCCGCCCCGAACCGGACCGCGGCGGGCCGCATCGACCAGGTCTCCGCCGCGCGGAACCCGCGGCTCTCGTGGCAGGCGCTCGACGACGAATAGGGTAGCGCGGTCGACTCGCGGGCTTCTTTCCGTCGCCTCACAACGCGTCTCGGGGGCCGGCGCTCCCGGGCGACGCGGTCCGTGCCGTGCGTCCGCCGAGGGTCTCCAACTCGAAGTTCTCGAACTGCGATGGCACCTCGCCCTCGGCCGCGTACACGTAGAGCGCGGTCTTCGCGACGCCCCAGACCGTCTGACTGAGCAGGTACGTGGTCGCGAGCGCGACGGCCACCAACACCACCCCGACGACGCCGCCCGCGGCCGGAAACACGGCGGCGAGCGGCAGCGAGACGGCGAGCGCGGCGACGACGAGTCCGATCCCGAAGAGCCCGACGACGAGCGTGACGCCGAAGCCGGCGCCGAGCGTCTCGCCCCAGGTGTCTCGGAACGTCGCGGCGCTCCGCGAGAACATCGAGGTGACGGTGACCTCCTCGAACACCAGCACCGGCACGACGAAGAACGTCGTGACGCTCCAGCCAACGGCGAACAGCGCGCCCAACAGGTCCGCGACCGGGTTGTCCGAGTCTTCGAGGACCTTGATCAGGACGCTCACCGTCGCGGAGATCAGCGACCACGCGACGATCGGACCCAGCCGCCCCCAGACGGCCGAGAGGCTCGCACGGACGCTGGGGTTCCGCCCGTGGAAGGCCTCGTTGGTCGCGTGGACGAGCGCCGCGGCGGCGTAGGTGCTCAGGAACGTCGTGACGAAGTACCAGACGAACAGGGCGACGTACTCTACCCCGCTCCCGACGAGGTTCGCCACCAGCATCGGGATCAGGAAGACGACGAAGAAGCCGGCGCTCGCGGCGGCGGCGATCAGGGGGAACGCCAGCAGCTCGGGGTTCTCCCGGATGACGCCGGCGCTGTCCGTCGTGAGCGTCCAGCCGGTTCGGACCCGGTCGAAGAGTCCGATCCGGCCGCCGGCGGTTCCGGTCACCATGGACTTCCATCACCGCATCCTGATAAATAACCGACGGCCGCTCCGCAACCGACGGACCACGGCGTGACTCGCCCGACCGCTCGCGGCCGACTGGCCCGCCGACGGCGACTGCGGTGATGCCGGCGGTCTCCCCGGTTCTCGACCGCTTCGCCGGGACTCCGACGGCGACGCCCACCGATCGCCGCTCTACATCTCCCAGTAGTCGACGGCGTCGTCGGCGTCGTAGTACCCCTCCAGCGAGCGCTCCTCCCGGCCGCCCGGCGGCGACCCGACGTAGACGCCGAACGTGCCCGAGTCGGGATACACCGTCACGTCCGGTTCGGTCATCGTCGACATGACGAGGTAGCGCACCCGCTCGTCGCCCTCGTTGACGACGCGGTGCGCGCCGGAGTCGTCCGCCGCGAACGCGACGTAGTCGCCGGCCTCGATCCCGACGGTCTCCCCGTCGTGACGCAGCGTCGCCTCGCCGGCGAGGACGTACATCGCCTCCTCGTTTGCGGTGTGGTAGTGGTACGGCCACGACTTCGCTCCGGCGGGAAGCTCGTAGAGGCTACAGCCGATTCCCTCGCCGCCCGCCGCCTCGGCGAGTCGCTTCCGGCGGAACCGCACCTCGCCGCGCTCCGTCTCCGTCCAGTCGAGCTCGTCCTCGTGAACGTGTCCCATGGACGGGGCATCGGGGGAGCGAGCAAAACGGTTTGGGGCGTGCCGTCTCCGGGCCGCTCGCCCGGCCGAACCGGAACCACTACGGCGAGCGGTCGCCACCCCTCGCGCATGGAACTCGGCGTCATCGGACTCGGACGGATGGGGCAGATCGTCGTGAACCGGTCGCTGGCGGCGGGCCACGACGTGGTCGCCTTCGACCTCTCGGCTGAGGCGACGGCGACGGCGGCCGACGCGGGCGCGACGCCCGCCGACTCGCTCGACGACCTCTGTGACCGGGTGGGCGAGGAGAAGCGCATCTGGCTCATGGTGCCCGCGGGCGATGCGGTCGACGCCACGCTCGGGGAGTTGGAGCCGCACCTCGACGGCGACGACGTGGTCGTCGACGGCGGCAACTCGCGGTTCCACGAGTCGGTCCGGCGCGCCGAGGCGACGGACGCCGCCTACCTCGACTGCGGCACGTCAGGCGGCCCGGCCAGCGCCGAGGCGGGCTTCTCGCTGATGGTCGGCGGCCCGGAGTGGGCCTACGAGGCGCTGGTGCCGGTCTTCGACGCGGTCGCGACCGGGCCGGACGGCCACGACCGGATGGGCGAGTCCGGCTCGGGCCACTACGTCAAGATGGTCCACAACGGCGTGGAGTACGCGCTGATGCAGGCGTACGGCGAGGGGTTCGAACTGCTCGCCGAGGGCCGGTACGACCTCGACATGGAGTCGGTCGCGCGCACGTGGAACAACGGCGCCGTGATCCGGTCGTGGCTCCTCGAACTGTGCGAGGAGGCGTTCCGCGAGGAGGGGTCCGACCTGGGCGACGTCGCGGACCACGTCGCCGGCGGCTCCACCGGCACGTGGACGGTCGAGGAGGCCCTCGAACAGGAGGTCCCGGTCCCGCTCATTTATCAGGCGCTCGCGGAGCGGTTCGACTCGCGGAACGAGGGGCGGTTCTCGCGACGGCTCGCGAACCGACTGCGGTACGGATTCGGGCGGCACGAGGTCGCCCGGCGGTCGGACGAGGCGTAGGGACCAGTCGATTTTCGGGGAGACTTCCCCATCGACGCCGAATATCAATCGAGAGCACGCTGCGAGTAATATTTATATAGTGTCGTGTTAGTGACTCACATGCACAGTATGTTCGAGCGATTCTCGAGCGGATACTACCTGGGGGAACTGTACGTCGAGCCCCACGACGGCGACCGCGCCGTCATCCAGCGGGCCGACCACGAACACGTCAACGAGCAGCTGTACGCGGACGGCGAGGGCGTCGAGCGACTCGACGCGCCCCTCGTGATGAAGGTCGGCAGCGGCCACATCGCCGTCGCCGGTGACGACGACGTACCGAGCGGCACGCTCGCGGTTCCGCTCGAGATCGCCGACGAGACCCTCCCGGACCGGCGGAACGTCCTGCTGGCGGACGCCGACCGCGCCGAGAACCTGCTCCGGTGGGAGGGGTGGGAACCGTTCGTGAACGCGTGACACGCCGGGGTGTGAGGACGGCGTCTGGGAGGTAATTGGGGCCCGGCGGTGGGGGACACGCGGTCGGTTATTTATGGAAGTAACAAGGCTAAAACCTCGCCCTTCAGGGCGGGGATACAGCCGACAACTCCCCACTAACCACGTTTGATGGCATCACGAGATATTCCATTCCCGACCGTTACTTTCATTATATAAATTTTCATAATATCTTATGAACACAGTACGATGTTGGAGACAACCCGCACCTATCGAGCGAAAATCATCAATCACTCTCAAGTGAGTGACGACCTCGACCAGTGCGGATACTCCGCGTCGAAGCTGTGGAACGTCGCCAGATACTACACGCAAGGTCGGTGGGACGAAGATGGGGAAATCCCCGACGACGGCGAACTCAAATCCGAACTCAAGGAACACGAACGATACAGTGACCTGCATTCTCAGTCAAGTCAGCGAGTTCTCGAAGAGCTTGCTGAGTCGTTCACCAGTTGGTACAACGCACGCCAACGCGGAGACGAGGACGCCAACCCACCGGGCTATCGCAAACACGGCGACGAACATCCACGCTCCACCGTGACGTGGAAGCAGAAAGGCATCAAGCACGACTCCAAACACAACCAACTCCGTCTGAGCAAGGGCTTCAACCTGAAGCACCACCGCTCGGATTTCATCCTCGCAGAGTACGAGACGCGACCGGACGTGACCGTGGAGAACATCCAACAAGTCCGTGCCGTGTGGAACGGCGACCGCTGGGAACTCCACATCGTCTGTAAGGTCGAAATTCCCGTCGAGGACACACCCGGCGACAACACGGCGGGCATCGACCTCGGGATCAACAACTACCTCGCCATCGCTTACGACAACGGTGACGCCGAGTTGTATCCGGGGAACGTGCTGAAACAGGACAAGCACTACTTTACCCGCGAGGAGTACGAGACCGAGGGCGAGAATGGGCCATCACGCCGTGCGCTTCGCGCCCGACGGAAGTTGTCTCGTCGGAAAGACCACTTCCTGCACGCGCTCGCCAAGTACATCGTCGAACAGTGTATCGGCCACGACGTTGGCCGTATCGCTATCGGTGACTTGAGCGAGATTCGTGAAGACGAGAACGGTGACTCACGGAATTGGGGTCGGAGTGGGAACAAGAAACTCCACGGCTGGGAGTTCAACCGGTTCACCACGTTGCTCGAATACAAGGCCGAGGAACACGGCATCCTCGTCGACCGAAAAAGCGAGCGAGATACGTCGAAGACGTGTTCGTGTTGTGGGCGGAAGCGTGATGCGAACCGCGTGGAACGCGGCTTGTACGTTTGTGAGTCGTGTGGAGCGACGATGAACGCAGACGTGAACGGGGCGGTGAATATTCGCAGAAAGATAACTCAGAATCCTCCAACCGAGGATATGAGTAACGGTCGTTTGGCACGGCCAGTAGCCTACCTGTTCAACCAAACCTCGGGATCGTTCCACCCGAGGGAACAGGTGGGTTACAAACCATAATATCCCAACGCTCGGGAATCCTCGCCCTTCAGGGCGGGGAGGATGTCAAAGCCGATAGGCGGAACGTCAGCGGAAGCGACGGGCTATTTATACGGAATCCCGTGAGCCGTCACCCCACAGACGCACCTTTTAGGTCGCCGGGGGTCGCGGATTCGGTATGA
>Ga0102942_1000178_pt1 | contig 23130 bp, 22 predicted proteins | sample SalPon2_C_H2O_MG_FD_78171 | JGI IMG/M metagenome (GOLD analysis project Ga0102942, IMG submission 78171) | Salt pond water microbial communities from South San Francisco under conditions of wetland restoration - Salt Pond MetaG R2_C_H2O_MG | ecosystem: Environmental > Aquatic > Non-marine Saline... | reverse complement strand
CGTGCGACACCTCGGGGAACGGGACTGTTCGCTCCAGCGCCGCCACCAGAAGGTGATCGAGGAAGCGCCCTCGCCCGCACTCGACGCCGACCTCCGCGAGCGGATCGGCGACGCGGCCCGCCGGGGCGTCCGGGAGGCCGACTACACCAACGCCGGGACCGTCGAATTCCTCGTGGAGGATACGGACGAGGGGAGGAACTTCTACTTCATGGAGGTCAACACCCGGATCCAGGTGGAACACACCGTGACCGAGGAGGTCACGGGGATCGACATCGTGAAGTGGCAGCTCCGGGTCGCTGCCGGGGAAGAAATCGGCTTCGCCCAGGAGTCGGTGTCGATCGACGGCCACGCAATCGAGTTCCGGATCAACGCGGAGAACGCCGCCGCCGACTTCGCGCCCGCGACGGGGACCTTAGACACCTACGACCCGCCGGGTGGCGTGGGCGTCCGCATCGACGACGCCGTCCGGCAGGCCGACGAGATCGGCGGCGACTACGACTCCATGATCGCGAAACTGATCGTCGACGCCAGTGACCGCGAGGAGTGTCTCGCCCGGTCGGAGCGGGCGCTCAGCGAGTTCGAGATCGAGGGGTTCCGCACCATCATCCCGTTCCACCGGCTGATGGTGACCGACGAGACGTTCCGCGCGGGCGAGCACACCACCAAATACCTCGACGAGCAACTCGACCGCGGCCGGATCGACCGCGCGGTCGAGAAGTGGGGCGGAGCGGCCGAGAACGCGGCAGCCGACGGCGAGGGCGACGATCCCGACGGCGCGACCACCGAACGGGAGTTCACGGTCGAGGTCAACGGCAAGCGGTTCGAGGTCGCTCTCGAAGAACGCGGGGCCCCCCAGGGCTTGGCGGCCGACGTCGCGAGCGGAGACGCTCCGAGCACAGCGGATCGGGGCCGGCAAGCGACCCGGTCCCGACCCGACGAGGCCACCGAGGGGGACGACGGGATCGAGACCGAAAGCGACGGCGAGCGGATCACCGCTGAGATGCAGGGGACGATCCTGTCGGTCGACGTCGCCGAGGGCGACGAGGTCGCCGCCGGCGACGTGGTCTGCGTGCTGGAGGCCATGAAGATGGAGAACGACATCGTGGCCGAGCGCGGCGGGACCGTTGCCGAAGTGCTCGTCGCGGAGGGCGACAGTGTGGATATGGACGAAACGTTGGTAATTCTGGAGTGAGCGGAGTATGAACGCGACGCGGCGCGCCCTGTTGGCTGCCCTCGGAGACGGGGCGGTCGACGGCCCGGCGCTGGCCGATCGGCTGGGTGTCTCCCGGGCGGCGGTCTGGAAGCAGGTCGAAGCGCTCAGAGACGAGGGCTTCGGGATCGAGGCCGGCGATAGCGGGTACCGGGTTGTTGGGGTCCCCGAGTACGGGGCCGCGGCGCTGACGTTCGGGCTCGATGCGCCATACGACGTCGAGTACCACGACCGAATCGCGAGCACGAACGACCGCGCCCGTGAACTCGCCGAGGCGGGGGCCGAGAACGTGGTGGTCGTGGCCGACGAACAGACCGGCGGGCGCGGTCGGTTGGATCGGGAGTGGGCCGCTCCCGCTGGCGGGGTGTGGGCGAGTTTGGTGCTCAGGCCGGAGCGGCCCCCCGCGGAGGTCCCGATGTACACACTCGCGGCCGCGGTCGCGGTGGCTCGCGCGGCGCACGAGGCGGGCGTCGGGGCGAGCATCAAGTGGCCGAACGACGTGCTGGTGGCCGACGCGGGCGGAATCGACGGGGAGCGAAAGCTCGCCGGGATCCTGACCGAGATGGAAGGCGAAGCCGACCGCGTCTCGTGGCTGGTGATCGGGTTAGGCGTGAACGCCAACGTCGATCGCGACACCCTCCCGACGGGCGCGACCAGTCTCAGAGCGGAGGTTGGCGACGTCGATCGACGACAGTTCCTCCAGCGAGTGGTGGAAGAAATTCAGGGCCTGACCGGCGAGGGTGCCGACCTTGAGGCCGTACTCGGCGCCTGGCGCGAGTACGCGGGCACCCTCGGCCGGCGCGTCAGGGTCGAAACACCCCGCGGAGCGGTGGAAGGCCGGGCGGTCGACGTCCGGTTCCCCGGGAGCCTGGTCGTCGAGACTGACGGCGGGGAGCGCGTGGTCCACGCTGGCGACTGCGAACACCTGCGGCCGACCGAGTGACCAGACCGCAGAACCGACAGTCGGTCACCCCGGTTCAGAACTGACGACGTCGCCACTGTACGGTGCTGGGCCTGTAGAAGCGATGCGCGGAACGGTGGACGCGGCCGATGCGTCGGTGGGTCGCCGTCGGGGACGCGGTCCGGCTCAGTCCCCGTCGCCGCCGTCGGTGAGGGGGCGACCGCCGGGTGAGAGGACCCGATCGGCGATCTGTCGGGCCTCGACCGACGTCGGCGGCCGTCCGTCGGCCGACCGGTCGCCGATGGCCTGGATGACGTTCATCACGTCGGTGAGGTCGCCGCGGTCGGCGACGTCGGCGAAGACGTCCTCGTAGGCGTGCGCCTGCCAGTGGGTGAGTTCGTAATCGGAGGTGTCAGTTCGGGAGGCCACCGCATACCGGAGTTGCTGTGCCGCGTCTGATGGGCGCATATCGTGTATGAGGTACTGTTCCTACTAAAGTGTACTCAGACTCGAAATCGAGTTAATAACGGCGAACGAGACCGGCGGTCGCACGCGCGGACGCGATCCCTGGTGTTTAGATGGCCGGGGCGTGGGGAGGTACGTATGACCGAGGACGAGCGGGTGTCGGTGGCGCGGCGGGCGGCCGAGGTGGGGGCCGACGTCGCCGCGGGTCGGTTCCGAACAGACATGGACGTCGAGCGGAAAGCCAACAAGACGGACGTCGTGACCGCAGCCGACCGCGACGCACAAGCGGCCGTGATCGACGTTCTCACCGAGGCGTACCCCGACGACGCCATCGTCGGCGAGGAAGCGGGGGCGCTGAAGCGGGTGCCGGAGTCCGGCGCCGCGTGGGTGATCGACCCGATCGACGGGACTAATAACTACGTCCGCGGGACTCGACTGTGGGGAACGGCGGTCGCCTCGGTCCGCGACAGCAACCCAGTGGCGGGCGTGACGAACATGCCCGCCCTCGGCGACGTCTACTGGACCGACGGCGACCGGACCTACCGCAACGGCGACCCGGTGACCGTCTCCGGACGGACGGATCCGGAGGCCTGCGCCGTCACGCCGACGATGTGGTGGGGTTTCGACGCCCGTGACCAGTACGATCGGGCGTGTCGGGCGATCGTCGAACAGTTTGGCGACCTTCGGCGGATCGGGTGCGCACAGGCGGAACTCGCGGGCGTCGCAGAGGGGTCGTTGGACGGCGTCGTGACAGACATCCAGGCCAACCCCTGGGACACCCTCGCGGGCGTGGCGATGGTGCGGGCGGCCGGCGGGACCGTGACCGACCTCGACGGGGACCGGTGGCGACACGACTCCGTGGGGCTGGTGGCGTCGAACGGCCGGATCCACGACTCCGTGCTCGCCGCCGCCCGCGAGATTCGCGCCGACTCGTAGGCGGCTCTCACGGGAGTGTGGGCGCTGCACCGAAGACCGGAATCCTCAACACCACTGGCGCCGGGGATTCGGGTATGTCGACAGTCACGGACCGCGTCGGCGTCGCCCCCGAGCGCCTCTGGGCTGGTGGGGTGGCGGTCGGTCTCTTGGGACTGGTCGTCGGGACGCTCGCGTTTCCCGAGGCCGTCTACGACGGGTTCATCTGGCACTACTTCTGGGGCCCCGTGCAGGCGGACGCCAACTCCGCGGTCTGTGCGGTCCGGCCGGGGAGCACAGTCGAGTACATCTACGACGCCGGTGCGTGTGCGAACGCGGCCGAACCGGTGGCGTACCCCGGCTACACGCTGGTCTCGGAGGTCGGATACATGGTCACGCTGCTCGTCGCGCTCACCGGGGTGGTGTTTCTCCTCCGGCGACTCGATTTGGGCACCGACCGGGCGTTCTTCTACGCTCTGCTGCCGTTCACGTTCCTCGGCGGGGCACTCCGCGTCGTCGAGGACGCCAACGACGCCGTCCCCGCCGCGGAGGCGCTGATCAGCTACCCGCTGAACACGCTGCTCATCAGTCCGGTCATCTACTTCACCGTCTTCGTGCTCACGCTGGGCGCCGTGGTCGCCGCCGTCGCGGCCGAGCGGGCGGGCGTGGTGGAGCGCTACGCCAAGCCGCTGTTCGGAATGGGGACGGCGTTTCTCGTCCTCACGCTCGGCTATCTCGCGTCGCTCCGGCTCACCGGCGCGGAGGGGGTGGAGTTCTACTCGCAGGTCCTGATCGTCGTGCTCGTCGGGGCGACGGTAGCGGCGCTAGTGAACTGGGTCCTCATCGAGCGGTTCGCGCCACAGGTGAACGCCGGCACCGGGACAATCGGGCTCGTGATCCTGTGGGGCCACGCGGTCGACGGAGTTGCGAACGTGGTCGGGCTCGACTGGATGACCGCGCTCGGCGCCGGCCCGAACCTCGTCCCCAAGCATCCGGTGAACCAGTTCGTGGTCGACGTCACCGCCGCGACGCTTCCGCCGTCGGTGCTCGCGGTAACGGGCGACACGTGGCCGTTCCTCTTGGTCAAACTCGTGGCCGCGACGTTCGTGCTCTGGGTCTTCGAAGAGGAGATCTTCGAGGAGAGCCCCAGATACACGATGTTGCTCCTAGTGGCCGTGCTCGCGGTCGGGCTCGGCCCGGGGACGCGGGATATGCTCCGGGCGACGTTCGGGGTTTGAGCCGGTCTTCGGCCTGGCGTTTTTGTATCAGAACGTGACCACTCCCGGTATCACCCCGTAGTGAGCCGCGCGATGGGCCGCGGGTGTCCGGCACGTCGTAGCGCGGGCCGGGCCGTCCGTGTCGGCTGTCAGCCACCCGAACTCCGCTACTCCCGGCGAGTGCAGCGGCTCCCAGTCACGGGAACGGGTGGTACGCCCGATCGAGGTGGGGCTCGAAGCCCAGTTCCGCCGGGACGGTTCGAGCGCGGTCACCGAAGAAGGAGTCGCCCTGAAACAGCGGCTGCGCCGACGGCACCAGCACCCGGACGGCCTCGAACCCGAGCGACGCGACGTCCCGGGTCGTTGTCCGGGCGGCGTAGGGGTCGAGTCCCGCCGCCGTCACGCGGTCGATCACCGCGTCCAGTTCAGCCGTCCCCGTCGGCAGCGACGCGGGACCGACGGTGTCGGCCGGGACCGCAGTGTCAGGATCGAGGAACTCCGCCGCGGGCGTCGGATCCGCGGCATAGTCGCCGATGGCGCCGCCCTCATCTGCGGCCGCCTCCGGCCCCATCGACCGAAGCTCCATCCAATTCTGGAGCGCCTCCGCGAGCGCCGACCGGGCCGCGGCAGCGGAGTCCAGTGACGCCGCCGACCCCGCGGCGAACCGCGGCCACTCGCCCTCCCGGTGGACGGCAGCGGCGACGACCGGGACGTCTATGTCCTGCGTGACGAGGAGCGTGGTGACCGACAGGCCCGCCGCGCGGGCGCGCTGTTGGAGGGCGTCGTAGCCGTCGTCCGAGAGTTCGAGCTCCAGCGGCTCGAACGACGAGTACCACGCGAGCATCGTCGCGTCCCGCTCGATGATCTCGTAGAGCCCGGACAGCAGCGCCTGGGTACCAGAGTTTCCCAACCCCAACCCGGTGGTGATCGGCGGCTTGTACTCCTCGGTCGGTGGCGGGTAGTGGACGAACGCCGCCGGGAGCGAGACCGACTCCTCGACGGCGAGGTCGGTCCCCCGGACCCACGGGATCGGGGTGTCGGCGTTCGGGACGTCCCACCCTGCGGGACGGACGAACCGCGACGGCGGGACCGGGTTCGAACGGGTGCGTTCCGGGGCAACTGTAAACTCCGCCCGGCGGTAGATGCCCGCGCAGTACCGTTCCAGCGCCTCTCCGAGCGCTTTCATAAACGCTCGGTCCCAGTCGCGGTCGACGCCTGCGGCGAACTCGGCGGCGCGGGCGTCGCTGAACCCGCGGGTGTCAGCGACCCCCGCAAGGTAGTACGGAACCGGAAACGACTCCCGCTCACCGACCTGCTCGATCGGGCCGATCCGACCGTCGAGCGCCTGCTCCGCACGGGTTACGGCGTCATCGATGTCGACGTCGCGGTGGTCGCGGCGGACTGCCCGGTCGCGCTTCTCGGGAGCCGGAACCGGAAGGAGCCGCCGCTCGGCGGTCACGCCGGCGCCGGCGACTTCGATCACGGTACCGGCGACGCTCCTGTCACCGCTCAGCAGCGCGACCGCCCGCCGTCCCGCGACCGCGCCGGCGAACCTGACCGCGCTGCGGTCACCGGAGGGCGGTCCGTCGGCGTCGGTGGTTGCAGCGACCCGCCGGCGGAGGTCGTCGAACTGCGGCCCATCGGTGTCGAACACGGAGACTGCGGCATCAAGATCGTCGACCGCTCGCCCCCCGACGCCGCCGACCTCGACGAGGGCGATTCGGCCGTGGCCGCCGTCGAGTGCGGCGACGTCGCCGCCGGCGGGGACGACGACCACCGTCATCGCCGGCTTGGCAACCTCAGTCAGCGCCGCGTCGATGTCGTCGAAGGCGGCCGCCGCAGCCGCTGCGGCGGGGCCGTCGCCGACGATCCGAATGTCGTGAGTCACGCCTCCGAACTCGGTTGGCGGGACAAAAAACCCGCGGAATATGCAGGATAGAGTGAGTTAAAATTAAATAACTGACGTAGAATCATACAGAATATGTCTCACGAAAGTAACGTTCTCGACACCGACGTCGGGAGCGTCGTCGCGTCGGCCCTCCGCTCCGGGTCGGGCGCAGCGTACGTGGTCGATCCGACGCCGTCGATGCTCCGAGCGCTGATCGAGACGGGGGTCGACGCCGACCGGTCGGCGCCGGTCTATGTGCTCGCCGACCGGGCTGTGCTGAAAGCGATGGCGAAGGAGTTCCCGGTCGCGACCACCGCCGCTGAGCTGGTCGACAGCGGCGCGGTCGACCTCCGGGTCTCGGAGGCCGAGTCGGGGAACGCATTGGTCGTGACCGACGCGTCGGTCGTCGCTGTCGTCGCCATCGGAAGCCGGGTCGCCGGGCTTGTCACCGACGACAACGCGTTCGTCGCGGAGGTGAACGACGCCTACCGGGCACGGTTCGAGGCCGCCGACCCGTTCACGCTCCGAACACCGCCGCTGTCGGCGGTCCGAGCGTCGCTGGAGGCTGAGCTCGGGGAGGGTGTGCGAGCGGACTTCGATGCGGTCTTCGAGTCGCTCAAGGCCGAGGGCGGCCCGGACCTCGACGAGGTCGTGGTCAGCCTGCTCGTGGCAGCCCGAAACGACATCCTCCTGTACGACGTCTCGAAGTGGGGCGAAGACGCCGGGATCGCGAGCAAGGCCACGTTCTCGCGCACGAAGACCGAACTCGAAGCGCAGGGTGTGATCGAGACCGAGAAGGTCCCGATCGACGTCGGCCGCCCGCGACTCCGGCTCCGGCTCGGCGACGAACGCCTCCGGACGGCGGGACCCGAGCGGATGGGTGCCGTCGCTGCGGAACTGCTGGAGTAGGCTCGGACGGCCTCAACCCCGCGGGGATATGAACCCCCGGAGGAGTGAACCGGCACCTTTGAAGTGCGGGACCGCCACCGATGAGGTATGACGGAGATCATCGACGGCAACGAGGTCGCCCAAGAGATCAGAGACGGACTGGTAGCGGGAATCGAGGACCTGACCGAATCGGGGACCACCCCACGTCTCGCAACCGTGCTGATGAACAACGACCCCGCGAGCCAGACGTACGTCTCGATGAAACACAAAGACTGCGAGGAGGTCGGGATCGCGACCCGGGACATCGAACTCGACCCCGAGGCGCCCGCCTCCGAGCTGTTCGACACCGTCGACGAACTCAATGCCGACCCCGAGGTCCACGGCATCCTCGTTCAGATGCCGCTGCCCGACCACGTCGACGAGCGGGAGGTCCTCCGCCGGATCGACCCCGCGAAAGACGTCGACGGCTTCCACCCCGAGAACGTCGGGCGGCTCGTTGCGGGGAACCCCCGTTTCAAGCCGTGTACACCTCACGGCGTCCAGAAACTGCTCGCCGCCGCCGACGTCGAGACCGAAGGCGCCGACGCCGTCGTTGTCGGCCGATCCAACATCGTGGGCAAGCCGATGGCAAACCTCCTGATCCAGAAGTCCGACGGCGGAAATGCGACCACGACAGTGTGTCACTCCCGGACGAACGACCTCGAGGCAAAGCTCCGCGACGCCGACATCGTCGTGGCTGCCGCGGGCGTCCCCGAGATGATCACCGGCGATATGCTCTCCGAGGACACGGTCGTGATCGACGTCGGGATCAACCGCGTTGAGACCGACGAGGGGTCGGCACTCGTCGGCGATGTCGACTTCGAGAGCGCCAAAGCCAAAGCCAGCGCGATCACCCCGGTCCCGGGCGGCGTGGGCCCGATGACCCGCGCGATGCTCCTGTGGAACACGGTGAAGGCCGCAAGCGACGAGAGCGGCGTTGACGTCGAACTGCCCTAAGACCTCTCGGTGCGGACCGACGTCGCCCGAGAGAGAGCTATTCGATCGTGACCGTCGCGGCGAGCGCGACGGCGATGATCGTTCTGTGCGCGAGTACAGTCCATCCGAGAGAGAGAGGTAAGTGCGCCAAAACGGACCGAACGAGCATCCTAAACTCGGCTAAACCACCCGTGTACTCAGGGTGCGCGAAAATCTGCTCGGCGGGAAGCGCTGTCGTCAGACCGGTCGCGGGGCTCCGGCGTGGGCAGCGTCCTGTGACGGGGCGGACGCCGACGTCCGGCCGTCCGAACCTGGACGGCGGGGCGGAGACGTCGAGCGCAGGGACGCCATATTTTGTGTCACCACATCCTATCGCTTCGTATGTCCCGGGCACGCGAACTCGACGAACGCCTCGGCGTGGCCGAGGAACTCACTATCGTCTGCCACAACAACCCCGACCCCGACTGCCTGGCGAGCGCGTTCGCGCTGGACGGCTGGCGACGGCCGTCGGAATCGACGACCGACGCATTCTCTACAGCGGCGAGATCTCCCACCAGCAGAACCGGGCGTTCGTCAATCTGTTGGGAATCGACCTGAAGCAGTTCGAGCCCGACGCCGTCCGGGGCCCTCGGAGGGCTCGCTGCTCGCGTTCGTCGACCACTCGGTCCCCGGAGCGAACAACCGGGTGCCGGAAGACGTCCCGGTGGACGTCGTGATCGATCACCACCCGATCGAGGGCATCGACGCGGGCTTCGTGGATCACCGCGAGCACGTGGGCGCGACGGCGACGATTCTGACGGAGTACGTGCGGGAACTGGAGACCGAAATGGATTCGGCGCTCGGGACGGCGCTGCTGTTTGCGATCCGCCGTGAGACGCGCGGGTTCCTCCGTGGCGCGACGCCCGAGGAGTACGACGCCGCGGGGTGGCTCCACGCCCACGTCGACGCTGAGCTGCTCCGAACCCTCTCGACGCCGTCGGTGACCGGTGCGACCGTCGACTCGATCGCGAACGCCATCCGGAACCGGACCGTGCGGGGGTCGGTACTGATATCCGGGATCGGCCGGACCAGCGAACGCGACGCGCTGCCGCAGGCGGCGGACTACCTCGCGACGCTCGAGGGCGTCGAAACCGCGATCATGTTCGGGATCGTCGACGGCGGCATCCAGATCTCGGCGCGCTCGACGGACTCGCGCGTCCACATCGGACACGTGCTCGACGCGGCATTCGAAGACGTCGGCAGCGCCGGGGGACACCGCGATATGGCCGGCGGCGAGGTCCCGCTCGGGGTGTTCGCGGACTACACGACCGACGACGCGCAGCTGTGTTCGATCGTCGAGCAGGTGGTGACCTCGCGGCTCGCCGCCGAACTCAATCCCGCGGACGGGGCGGGGGCGTAGCCGGCAAGACCACAGTTACCCCGCAGCCTAGCTGGGATGTGGCGTCCCGGTATCGGCTGACGAGCGTCGAGACGGTCAGGGCGGAGGAATCGTGGGTGAAGCGGTCTGCGCACGAGAACCAGCGGCTCTACCGCGAGGAGGTCGGCGCGGTGACGAGGGAGGGCGGAGTCGTCTGTCCCAAGCACGGCTCGGTGTTCGGCGCGTGGTCGGGGGCTGTGACAGCGGCGCGGCCGCAGACTCCACGCTGTTCGACGTCGAGGTGGAGATCGACGGCGGCCAGATGTACCTGACCGACGAGGAGCTGTCGTACCTCCGAGAGGCATATCGGGCGACGACGGCGGCGGTCCGCAGTCGACCGCGCGTCTACAGTTGTGAGGCAACCGGGCAGGGCGCGACGCGGGGCTCGGAACCGGCACGCCCGGCCGGTGGACCACCGAACGTTATGTCGTGGGGCAACAAGTCTGGTGGTATGATGCGTAGAGAGAGCCTACGCCGACGCCGATGACCGCACGCGACGACTCGGACCGTCGCGGGTCCAGGCTGCGTTTCGAGCTCGAACTGTTCCGGTATGACCCCCGCGAGTGGCTGTTGATGACCGGCGACCGAGTCGTAGTCGCACTGCTCGGATTTCTCCTGCTGGTCACGGTGCTGGCCGGACTCGTGGGGTCGGGGCTTGTGCCGTTCCGCGAGGAGACGCCGGTGCTGTTCCTGCTGTTTGCGCTCATCGCCGCCAACTTCACGCTGATCGCCATCGTCACGTCGCTGAGCCAGTTCGTGCTGGGGCGCCGACTCGAGACGCCGGGCGAGATCCGGCGGAAGATCGACGACACGATCGAGTACCGCGAGGAGGTCGGCCGGAGCATCGGCGAGAGCGTCATTCCGGTGCAGCCCGACGTGTTCCTGTTGATGCTTTTCCGACACGCACGCGCGGAACTCGACATCCTCGGAGACCGGCAGTTGGAGGGCCGGACCCGATTCGCCCGCGAGGAACTCGACGGGCTCGTGACCGACCTCACGGAGCACTGCGACTACGTCATCGACGTGCTTACGCGACCCTCAAGTGGAGTGAAACACGCGCTGTTCGTCTCGTTGAACGCCGACTACGAGAGTTCCGTCTATCAAGCGTGGCATCTTCAATGGGAGCACGCCGACGATTTTACCGAGGAGGCCGCAGAGCCCCTGGCGCGACTCGCTGGCACGCTCCAGCACATCGAGGTGGCCAGCCGGCTGTTCAAGACCGTATTCATCGAATCGGAGGTCTCGGAGCTCTCCCGGTATCTCCTCTACGTCGGGCTCCCGGTACAGCTCGCGGCGGTGTCGCTGACGCTCGTCTACACGGCCGGTTCCGGACCGCCGCTCCCGAGCTCCACGCTGCGCGTGGTCGTCCCGGCTGTCATCGTCGCGGGCTTTGCACCCTTCTTACTTTTGAGCTCCTACGTCGTCCGCCTCACGATGGTCGCCCACCGGACTGCCGACACCTTCCCGTTCAGCTCACACCTGACGGAAGCGATCACAGTCACCGAGGGTCACGAGAGGCGGTGAGTCGCTCGTTCTCGAGACCGTCGAGAACGCACGCGGGGGCGATAACCGCCACCTCTGAAACGTCGCTGGCGTCGGCGACGGGGATCCGGTAGCTGTTGGAAACGAGGGGACTCTTCCCGTTGAGTGGACGGTCGCGAGCGCCGCTCCCGGCTCGGAGTCCCGCACCGTCCAGTGTTTCGAGACCGGCGAGAACCCCTTGGCGAGGACGACCTCGCTACTGGTACCCGCGCCGCCGGCGACGCAATGTCCCCGCCGCGTCTACGATCCGGCCCATCTTCACCGCGAACACCTCGTCCCCGTCGCCGACCGCCGGCGGGTCGGTCGAAACCCACACCGGGCGCGTGCTCGCCAACGGGTGCTCTTCCACCGACTCGAGACAGCCCGCCTCGTTGGAGCGAGCAGAGTAGTACGTAATAGTTTATTTTTGCTTTTCCATAATTTTACTTAGAATACAGTATTAGAGATATAATCCGTTCAGTCGGGTTTTAACTGCTGTTGCACAAAAAATATATTATGAGATATTATATTATTGTTCTGGTAGTATACTGACTACGCTGGTGTACGCGTTCGACTACCGTCCGTTCTGGGGTCCCGTCAAAATCGTTAAATAGAGAGAGAAATTTCACATCGTAGTATGGCAGAGCCAGCTGCGGCTTCGGAGTCTAACATACGTCGACACACGGATCTCGAAATCCCGGTGGAGGGAGAGACTGTCGCGGCCACCCGGTATGAACCGGTCGAGGTCAAGGGTCCGTTACCTGCGCTCCTGATGTACGTTCCGTACCCGAAAGACAATATGATCACGTACGGCGGGTACGACCCCCTGAACCGTTACCTTTCGCGTAACGGGTACGAGGTCGCCGTCGCCGCGGACGAACTGGCGGTTGGGAACCTCGTCGTGATAGCAGGAGGCTCGTGAGTTCGTCCGTAGCCCCGCCGGGTTCATACCCGGAACGCAGACGAGGTCCCGGCGAGCGAGTCCACCCGGACCTCGTGGATCGAAACGCGTGGGTTTCATCGTGAGAGATTAGATTCAATATATGCCAGAACACCGTTCGGGGCCGCATCAGTAACAGACGTACGATTGTGATGGATGTGGTGGACGCTCCCTGCCCAGACTCCGTAGCAGGGTAGAAGCGCCGCTGTAGAACGTCATCACCGCCCTCACAGCCACGACCCGGAACGGCTCACCACGGAGTCGAAGCACACGGTCGGACAGCCGGCTGCGGGCGACGTAGGTCGCTGCCGGTCGTTTCTACGATGCTGAATCCGGGTTTGTCGCTACGGCATCCCGTTGTTGTGCACGTCGCCAGCGCTGTCGGACCGCCGTGGACGCCTGGTTTAGCCGCCGGCGGACCTGCTGAGTTGGTCGATTCGAGGCCCGTACCGGTCCTGACGCTCCGCGGCGACCCCGTCACCGCGGGTGTGACGTGGCTGCTGTCGCGTGATCGATGGCGTCGACCACGACGTCGAGCGCGGTTTCCGCCAGGTCCCGGGTCAACACGAGGGGCGGGATGAGACGCAGAACGTTGCCGTGGCGGCCGGCCTTCCAGACCAGCACGCCGTGTTCGAAGCAGTAGTCCTGTATCGCGTCGCCGACGTCGCCGTCCGGTGCACCCGTCTCGTCGACGAACTCCGCGCCGATGAACAGCCCCTTGCCGCGGACCTCCGCCAGCTGCGGGTTGGACTCGCCGACCTCGCGGAGGCGCCCCCGGTCGGACCGCCGAAGACGACCCGGTTGTTCCCGTGGAGGCCTGCTGGTGCGATCTCGTCGAGTCTCTCGATGAGTTCGAGCCGGGCCTCCGTGGGAAAGTCGACCGTGTGGACGAACTTGTCGGTCTGTTCGTGGACGGCATCGAGAACGTGGGGGTTCGCGTGACCGACGTTGAGAACGCCGATGCCCGCGAACATATCGATGAACGTGTTCCCGTCCACATCCCGGACGGTCGCTCCCTTTCCCGACTCGAACGCGATCGGGATGTCTTCGGGGTACGCCACCGCACTGCTGTCGATCCGCTGTTGCTTCTCGATCAGATCGCGCGACCCCGGCCCCGGAACGTTCTCGACTGACGGTGCCTCGTCGTAATGGAGTGCAGCTATCGGCGGTCCGCGTGCCATACTACTGTTGAGGAGAAACGAATATAAATAAGTTCCACCCACAGGCGTCGGGGTGGGCGGCTCGGGGACAGGAATTCACGACTCGGGGCTTGTGACGGTACAGCGGCGTTTGTGAGTCGTCACTCGCTCGCACGACGGCGTGCGAGCGGATGAGCAATCACTCACAAACACCCCAGTGGGGGGATGCGCCCACCTGAAGCCGTACCGGCGCCGCTTCCGAGCGTGATCGCAGGCGGTCTCAGGTCAGCCGTCGGGGGCGTGGACCTGGTTGCGCAGCTTCTCGTCCGATCCAAGCCGGTCGAGGTTCTCCGCGAGAATGTCGGCCAGCCGGTCCCAGTGCTTCGGCGTGTGACCGCCGGTGTGCGGCGTAATCAGGCAGTTTTCCAGCGTCCAGAGGGGGTGATCGCCCGGGAGCGGCTCGGGATCGGTCACGTCCAGCGCTGCGCCGCGGATCGTGTTCGATCTGAGAGCCGCCACGAGCGCTTCTGTGTCGATGATGCCGCCCCGAGCAGCGTTGACCACGACGGCGTCGGGCGGCATCGTGGCGAACTCCGACTCGCCGAGCAGTCCCCGCGTGAGGTCGGTCAGCGGACACGCGACGACGACGTACTCGCTCCGTGAGAGGGCGTGGTGGATCGCGTCGTCGTCGAACCCGTACACCTCGTCGGTCGGGCCACCCTTCGAGGGCGTGTATCGGATGCCGACGGTCTCGACGTCGAACCCCTGCAGGCGCTGTGTGACCGCCTGGCCGATGGCACCTAGCCCAACGATTGTGACGGTACTGCCGGTGAACTCGTACGACTGAAAGTGGCGCCACTCGGCGTTCCCCTTCCGCCGCCAGGCCTCGTGCAGACGCCGGGCGAACGCGAGCATATTGCCGATCGACTGTTCCGCGATGCCGGGGGCGTGGATCCCGCCGGCGTTGGTTACGGTGACTCCGCGTGCGGTAAGTTCGTCGGTCGGGACGTGGTCGGTGCCCGCGAACGTGCAGGCGAACAGCTCGAGGTTCGTGGCCGCGTCGACGAGGTCGGGCGCCAACGTGATTCCCGTCGCAACGCGTGCGTCCTCGATCAGTTCCCGCTCCTGCCGCGGCGTTCGGGCGAGTTCGACGGTTCGGTCCGGGAGCCGGTCGCGGAGCGCCGCCGCGTACGACTCCATCGACAGTCCCTCGGTCCCCTCGCGGAGAACGAGTACGTCCGGCGTGGTGCGCATATGATATCACTCCTGTCTGAGGTGAGTCGACGGGGAGTATCCAGCCTTTCGGAACGTAGTGGTTTTGTATCCCGGAGAGGTGGCGTGCAGTCACGCGATTGCCGGCGACAGACCCGCTCCGGACGGGGCTGCGCTCCCGACGACCGAGACGACACACCGACCGCAGAACGCACTCCGAGGAGCGTCGTTCGAGAGCAATCGGTATGAGACCCTCTCGTGATCACGAACGACGATCCGCGCCGTTCGGACGACAGCGGGTCGCAGCCGGGGGGACCCCAGTCGCTCTGGTGGTCGGCGCGAAACGCCGGCGGCGTCGAGAGTATAGGGCTCTTCTATGTCTCTTGGGCTAGATCCGATCGTAACGAAACTGCTACCCGAGCCGGCGAACCGGGGTGCCCGGGAGGTCCGTGGCCGTGGGGTGTAGCCAACCCGGAGTCCCGAGTCGGACCGTCCGGTCAGGCTGCTGCGTCGATGGCGTCGAGGAAGATACCGACGCCGAGGTCGATCTCGCGTTCCGTCGAGTCCAGCGGCGGGAGCAGTCGGATCGTTTTCTCCCCGCACCCGAGCGTCAGGAGACCCCGTCGTAGCGCTTCCGCAACCACACTGTCCCGGCGCTCGGGCGTGTCGAACTCGACTGCGAGCATCAGCCCCTTGCCGCGCACGTCCACCACGTGGTCTGCGCTCCCGTCGCGGAGCAGTTCCTTCGCCTGTCGACCCCGCGTCGTCGCGTTGTCCAGCAGGTCGTACTCCTCGATAGCCTCGAGCGTGAACACGCCCTGCATCGACGAGAGGATATCGCCGCCGCCGAACGTCGATCCCAGCCGGTTCTTCTCGTCCGGGAAGAGCTCCGATCTCGAGACCGTTGCCCCGACCCGAAGCGCCTTCGCGCTCGTGATGACGTCGGGTTGGATTGGGTAGTGATCGGATGCCCACATCTCGCCCGTTCGGCCGACGCCTGACTGGACTTCGTCGACGATCAGTGGGATGTCGTACCGACGTGTGACGTCCGCAACGTCGCTCATAAACTCCGAACTCGGGAACCGGTAGCCACCGACCTCTTGAATCGGCTCCATGACGAGGAACGCCACCTCGTCGGGATTGATGTGTCCGCCCTCGTCGTCGAACAGCGTCCGCAGGCGCGACTCCCCGTCCGCGAAGAAGCCGCAGTCACAGGAGGTCGCCGTACAGTGTCTGTCGCGGCAGAACGGCACCATCCGTATCCCCGATAGTTCCGGATACCGACGGGTGTACACCTCGTTCGACTTGGTGACCGAGAGCGTTCCGAGCGTGCGCCCGTGGAAGCTTCCCTCGAAGGTGAACCCGTACTTCGCTGCTGGCGCGTTGTCGTACGAGATCTTCATCGCGTTCTCGACCGCCTCCGCACCGGAGTTCGAGAGGAATACCGTGTCCATCCCGTACTGACTCGAAACGTCACAGAGTTTCGCCATCAGGTGACTCGACCCCGGCAACTCGGTCGATTCGGGACTGTTGCCCATCCCGAAGTACAGGTCTTGGCCGGCGATTTTCGTCGGGTCGACCAGATCGAACTCGCGAAGCTTCTCCAGCAGTTTGTCGTTGTTGTATCCCAACGGAGCGGCACCGATGTGACACGTGAAGTCGAGAATGACGTTACCGTCGACGTCAGTCACGAACGGCCCGTCTGCATCCTCGAGTACGTCCCAGACGAACTCGTGTGAGTACTCGCTTGGAGCCGCGTGTTCGGAGTGAAACTCGATCCACTCCGCCGCGTTGGGCCCGGGAAGACCTCCCGCTGTCGGCTCGGCGGTGTCCCTATTCATACGCCGGAACTGGAGAGTTTCTACGCTTAAAACTGCCTATTCTCGGGAGCGGTCGCCGACTCGTCGACGGTCCGATACCGAAGTAGCGGGGTGGTCGATGAGCGGGCCCGACACGACGGAACAACGTCACTCGTCTGTCGGTTCCGAGTCGGTTGCTGGAATGGTCTCTGACGCGGTAGGATGTTATTTGTCTATAATAAAATAGATGTCTATTCGTTGCCGGACCGTCGGCGTTCGTATCCGAAGTGTGGAGCGTCGGCCGTAGGATTTCTGGGTTGATTAGCCCGCTCAACGGGACGTACGACTTCGGTAGTATGGCCGTTCTCACACGGTTTGGTGAAAAAACGTGAGCTGACTGACGCTACGTGTTCTATACAAACAATTGACAGAATCATCTCTCGAAGGCGGCGTGGTTCCCCGCACGGTGTGGGCCGAGAGGCCCGTCTCCCCGGGACGCCAACTCGTGTTCTCGGGCGACGGCCGCAGCGTTTGAGGACGGCCACACGCTCGGGGGAGGTCGTCCCACGACCCGTCACTGATACTGCCGGCGATAACTACGTGCCGATGTTCGACACCCGGGGCGTCGAAATCCGTCACGCGACGATAGCCAAAACCAGCCCAGGTACATAACAAAGCCGGCGCCGGGCAGGTAGAGAATGCGTCGCCAGTAGGCGGTGAAGTAGAGCATCGGCCCGGCGAGGAGTGCGAGCCCGATGACGACAAACTGGGTCGCGCGGTCACCGGTGACGAAGCCCGCGAACGCGCCGAGATACAGGTGGAGGCACGCAAGTGTCACGACCGAGAGTAGGAACGCCAGATTGAATCCGTCGAGTTCGGGGGACGAGCGGACTGCAATCAGTTGAGTTGCTGTTTTTCGCGTGGACTGTCACGAGGGGGTATCGGTGTGAGTGGATCGCTCGCAGCGGCTTTATTATAAGGGACTTACCGCAACCCGCACACCGAACACGGACCCGTTGTCCGTCACACAGACTGCCTCCGACACCGTCGGCGGTGAGTTCCGGACGTCGAAGTCGGTCGCTGTGACGCAGGCACGGGTGGTCGACTCACGTTAGGCGTCGCCATCCGTCAGCTTCCGTTCGGCTCTGTCTCTGTCCTCCGGATAGCCGACGTCGATGCGCCAGCCGTCCATCGGAATCGCGTCGATGGTCCGTCCGCTCTGGATTAACAGGTCGATAGCGTCGGAGAGCTCGTACTCTCCTCGATCGGACGGCTGCACGAGTTTACACGCGTAGAAGATGGCGGGAGAGAACGTATAGAACCCCGTCATCACGAGGTTTGACGGCGGATCGTCCGGTTTTTCGATCACTTCTTGAATCTCGCCGTAATCGTTCGTGTCACAGACGCCGTATCGGCTCGCCTCCTCCCAGTCGACTTCTTCGACGAGGAACGCGGCATCGGCCCGGTCTTCCCGCTGGCGGCTGATGACGTCGTTGAGGTTCGCGTGAAAGATGTTGTCGCCGAGCATAAGCATAAAGTCGTCGTCGACGTGCTCTTCGGCCTTGAGCAGGGCGTGCGCCAGCCCCTTCTGATCGCGCTGGTGAGCGTACGTTATCGGGATGCCCTCGAACTCGTCGCCGTAGTGGCTGATGATGTTCTGCTTTCTGTAGCCGACGATCACCACGAGTTTGTCTGCACCGAGCTCAACGAGCTGCTCGAAGCAGTGGGTGAGAATCGGCTGTCCGGCGACTTCGACCATTCCCTTCGGTTTGTCCTCCGTGAGCGGACGGAGTCGCGTTCCTTCTCCGGCGGCAAGTACGACTGCTTGCATACCTCGTATTTATCCACAAGGGGTAATATACGGTCGTGTTCGTTTCGGGACGGTGAACCGAACGGCGAACGCGTGGAGCCCGTTGTTGGCCACAGCGCACAGCCAGAATCCGGTACTCGCCGAGTCACAGGCCCCACGACGTGATTCGGGCTGCGTTCTCGGGCGGACAGCAGGGCTGCCGCACCCGGTCGGGGGCTGCTTTGCGGGTCGTTCGACGGGCATCGGCACAGTACCCCCGCCACCTGCATCGCGCGCTCGCCACGAAATCGCTCCGCCGCAACGAACCACGCCACTAAGGGGAGAAATTATAATCGTGTGGCTCGTATTCTGACGATGGAACTCCGTGGCCTGCGATGAGTTCATCAGGACACCGTCGCCTCGGACCGCCCGATACTGGAGCGACGATCCGGTGAGAGCGAGCGATCAAGGCCGACAGGGACTGCCACACGGGGAGTTCGTCCGCGAGCCCGTGACCTCCCGCAGTGACCGAACCCCGCGTTCCACCGACACCACACCCTATGTACGACGACATCCTGTTCCCGACGGACGGAAGCGACCCCGCAGAATCGGTCTTAGAGTACGCGCTGGAGATCGCGTCCGAGCACGAAGCCACGATCCACATTCTCAACGTCGCGGACACCGGGCGGGACAGCGTCACCAGTATTCGCGGGGAGGTCCTCGACGTACTCGAAGGCGAGGGACGGCGGATCGTGGCGGACGCAGCCGAGCGTGCAGAACGCCGGGGCGTCGCCGTCGTCTCCGAGGTGCTCCAAGGTGATCCTCACGCCACGATCGTCGACTACAGCCGACGGTCCGGCATCGACTGCATCGTCGTACCGACGCACGGTCGGCGCGGGATTCACCGATTCCTCCTCGGGAGTGTCACCGAACGGGTCATCAACACAGCACCGATGCCTGTCATTGCAGTCAACCCCGATCGGGACCGTTCGCTCGCGTATCCGCCCCGGCACGTCCTCGTCCCCACCGACGGAAGCCGCGGTGCGGAACTCGCAGTGACGGAGGGGATCGACGTCGCTCGGGCGACCGGGGCAGCGCTCCATCTGCTTCACGTCGTCGAGACAGGCAATCTCGGGAGCGATGCACGGGCCTCCTTGGAGGACGGCGAGTTCACCGAGCGGGCGACCAGGATTGTGACCGACGCCACCGAGAGGGCCGAGAAAGCGGGGCTCGATGCGGTCACAAGCGTACTCGACTCCGGTGACCCCTCGAGAGTGATCCGAAACTACGTCGACGACGCCGGGATCGATCTCGCAATCATGGGGACCCACGGACAGACCGACTTCAGCAGGTACGCTATGGGCGGTGTCAGCGCCAAACTCGTCCGAACGTCTCCGGTGCCGGTAATGTGGGTTCGCGAACCCACCGCTGGGGGGGCTCGAAACTCCTGACGCTGTTAGATATACTGTGTACCGACGTCCGACACCCGTCGGTGTCGGGATCCGTCGTGTGACTATCGTCGACGACACGAGTCCGGCGACTGAGCGCTCGAAAGGAACACCATCCCACGTCCGGGGTTGTCACGCGGGCCAATCGTCCCGATCGCAGGCGTGTATCGCCGACTCCGGACCAGATCCGAAGGTGAACCACCGATGATCAGTATCGCAACGCTCGCTGTCGTCTCGATCCAGAGTGCCACGTTCGGTCTGTTCGTCCTCGCGGTTCGTCGGCGGAACGTGGCGGCCGCGTTCAATGCCTTCGGCTCGTTCGTTCTTGCATTGCTTCCAGTCGTGAGTGAGGTCGTCCTCCCGGCGATTCTCACCCGAAACGTTTCGGTGGGTCCTGTACTCCCAACGTGGCTGGCGGCCGCCGGGTTGCTCCACTCGATCGGGATGTTGGGACGGTACGAGTCGGTGTGGTGGTGGGACCACCTGACACACACCGTATCCGCCGCACTCGTCGCGGCACTGGTCTATGCCGGTGGAATCGTCGCGTTTCCGGACGGCGCCGGAGTCGGCCCGTCGTCGGGAGCGATCGCGGCTGTGACTGTCGCATACACCTTCGCAGTCGGCGTCTTCTGGGAGCTGATCGAGCTGGTCGCACGAGACGTCGGCGAGCGGTTGGACGTCAAACCGGTGCTGGTCCAGTACGGCTGGCGCGACACCGCATTCGACCTCGTATTCGACGTCGTGGGAGCACTCTTGGTACTCGTGGCCGATCTGCGGATATTCGTCCCGGTTATGGAACAGGCACCCGGTGCGGCGGGAGCAGCGCTGGCCGGGGCTGGGTGGGTCGTCCTCGTGGGGTCCGTGTTGATGGCGGTGTTCGTCGGCTTCGAACGGTCGACGGGGGCGTGATCGAGCGGTTCGGGGCCGGTCGAGCCGCAGTGGACGTCTGAGTAGTCTACTTTACGCTGCAGCGCGTATCGCCCCGTATGGACAACGTCGAGTACGTGTACACGAGCGGGATGAACGAGTCCGACATCGACGACCACCTGCGAGCAGGCGAGCACGGCGTCCTCGGATTGGCGAGCGACAGCGACGCGTACGCCATCCCGTTGAGCTATCACTACGACGGCGATCGGTTTCTCGTCCGCGTCAGCGAGCACGACGGCGATAGCACGAAAGGGCGATTCCTCGAGACGACTGAGACGGCCACGTTCGTGTGCTACCAGGCATCGACCGACGAGTCGTGGAGTATTCACGTCCGCGGCCGGATCGAGCCGTGGCACGGGGACGTCGACGAGACAACGCTCAACGAGTGGTTTCAGCCGTTTCGTCTGTTCGACGAAGCGGTCGACCGCGTCGGGTTTTCGCTGTACGACCTCGAGATGGAGACCGTAGTCGGTCGAAAAACGATCGAGTAAGCGGTTGAGGCCCCGGACCCGATGGCTGCCCCGCAAGCGACTCCGACACACCCGCCGGAGGTCGTACGAGGGTCCGATGCCGACGAAGCGGCCAGGGCCACCTCGATCGCAACGGATCGACTGCGCCCGGAACGGATGCGGTCAGTGACGCGATGGTCGGGTGGGGACTGCGGACCGGCAGGGCTGAGCGCGACTGCGTTCCCGACGGGGTCCGTGCCACCATTCGATCACGGAGGGTCCGGGGGATCCTGCCCATCGACGACCAAGACCGGCACAGTCGCCGAATGCAGGAGCGCTTCGGTCGTACTCCCGAGCAGGATCGTTTTGAACGCCGACCGCCCCTCCGAGCCCATCACCACGAGGTCGATGCCGTTCTCGTCGGCGTACGCGAGGAGTTCTTGATGCGGAACGCCTTCTCGAATTGCGGTGGTTACGGCGAGGTCCGATCCGGCCTGCTCTTCGATCGCGGCGAGGGCGGCCTCGCCCTCGTCCCGGAAGTTCTGGTGGACGACGTCGGGGTCGACGATGGCGTTGTCGTACCCGGTTCTGGTCTCGATGACGTACACTGCGTGGATGGCTGCGCCGGACAGTCGGGCCACCTCGACTGCGTGGGCCGACGCCCGCTGTGCTGTGGTGCTTCCGTCCGTCGCGACGAGAATCCGGTCGTACATACTAGCCACTACCACCACCAGCCCAAAGGTTCGAGGGGTACCTGAGCGTCCCCCAGAGCGCACCGGCCCGCGGGGCGTGATCGCACCCGCCGAGTCGATCACGTGTCGTCGGTGTGCGGTGTGGAACCGCAGGAACTGTTATGCGGACGGTGTGCGCGCGACGACCAACACGGGGACCGGGACCGTCCGGAGGACGGTGGATGCGACGCTCCCCAGCAGCTGGCGGCCGAGATTCGACCGCCCGTGAGACCCCATCACGATGAGGTCGATCCCGGCGTCGTCGACGTATTCACGAACACCAGCGCCAGCGCCATCGAACGAGGTGGTTCGCCGGACGGCACTCCGTACCGCGACCTCCGGGGCGACGTCTCTGAGTTCGTCTGTGGCCCTGTCGACGGCTTCCTGCCCTCTCACTTCCAGCCGGTCGACGAACTCCGCTTCGAGCCCACCCGCATTGAATACGCCGCCCGCAGCCTGGAGATCCACGACGTTCAGGACGTGGAGTGTCGACTCGAAGCGCTGTGCGATTGCGACGCCGTGAGGGGTGGCTGCGTGGGCGTTTTCGCTTCCGTCCGTCGGGAGCAGAACGTGATCGTAGCCGGTGTGATGTTCCGACCCCTCGTCGCCGTCCGGGACAACGAGCACCGGGACGTCGCTCCGGTGAAGCACCTGCTCGGTGACGCCGCCCACGAGACGCCGCTTGAGGCCGGTCAAGCCCTGCCGACCGAGGACGAGTAGATCCGCGCCCTGCTCGTCTGCGTACTCGCTGATCCGGACCGCGGGTTTGCCGTCGGTCAGGCTCGTGGTAACGGGACAGTCGAACTCCGCTGCACGCTCTGCGACCTCGTTCAGAACCGCCTCACCCTGTTTTCGCAGGCGTGTCGCCTCGTCGTGCCCTCGGGAAAGCGCGATCGCCTTCTGTTCGACGACGTACAGGACGGTAACTGTCGCATCGAACGCGCGGGCGAATTCGATCCCACGACTCGCTGCGTGCATCGCGTCGTCGCTTCCGTCCACGGGGATCACGATACGGTCGTACATACCATCGGAGTTCGATGCACACGGTCTTCACGTTTTCTAGAGAGCGACCGTGTGCGACCACGGTCGAACGTCCTCCCGGGTCGGACGCACGGCGTCCGAGGCTCGGTGACTGCCGCCTGCGGTGAAGCCGCAGGTCCGCCACCCCAGCAGGGTACGGTTTAGTTAAGACTGGATCCGCTGCGATAGTGGCTGAGAAGACCTCGGAAGCCCCTGCGCTCTCGACTCGATGGGCTCGCTGCGATCCTCGTCGTTCGCTGCGCTCACTCCTGCGGTTCTTGT
>Ga0102942_1000177_pt1 | contig 23165 bp, 49 predicted proteins | sample SalPon2_C_H2O_MG_FD_78171 | JGI IMG/M metagenome (GOLD analysis project Ga0102942, IMG submission 78171) | Salt pond water microbial communities from South San Francisco under conditions of wetland restoration - Salt Pond MetaG R2_C_H2O_MG | ecosystem: Environmental > Aquatic > Non-marine Saline... | reverse complement strand
TGGCGGGACCGGCACGGGCGGCGCGGGGATTGGCACCGAGCCGATTATTGAACCCGGCCGCGAGGTCGTGCTTGAACTCCAGAACGACGGGACCGAAGCCGCGCCGGGGAGCATCGGCGTCGTCTATCTTGAACGCGAGGACTTGTAAGCGACCCATAAACCTTTGTGGGAGGCCGTGTAAAGCCCGCGTGTGCAACTCCGACGCTCACCCGGCGCGCGGGTCTTTTAGCGTGTTAGGCCGTCTTTTACGTAGAATAATACCCGGCCCCACACTTCGCATCCAAACGGTGGGTAGCCGTCATATCTGTCTGGGTCAAACGGCAACCCCTGCTCCACCGGGCCGTTCCAATATGCCGTTTCAACATGGTTCTCATATCCGGGGGGAGAACGCACCGATTCACTCGTGTATATTTCAAGCGTTGCTGGTGCGTCGTCTGGATGAATATCAAAGGCACATGACCCACTATCAAAATATGGATCTTCTTTCCATAAGTGGGGTTTCCTTGCCTTTACTTCCACAATCTCGTCCGGTTCATCTGGATATTCATCGTAGTAACTGTGCCAAATTCGGACGCGATACGTTTTATCACTCATTATCCATCAACTCTTGAATTGCCTCATCGTAGGTCATGCCATGTTCGGCCTTGAAAACCCGTAGTTCGTCCCGCGTTTCCTCGCGGATTTCAATATGGGTCTTACCCATACAGGCACGTTGTACCATAAGCCCTTAGTGTTTGTGGTGTCTGTATGGATACATGGGGCCGAAGATTGAGTTAGACGCGGAATGGGTGCGAGAGAAGTACGTTGATGACTGGTTGAGCGCGAGCGAAATCTCGGAGTTGGCCGACGCGTCGCCGCGGACGGTTCGGCGGCGGTTGAACGAGTACGGTATTGACCGACCGGATGGGTGGGAGAACAAGCCGATACCGAAAGAAAGGCTACAACGTGAGTATGTCGACCAAGAACAGTCGGCGCGGGAAATAGCCAAGGGTGAAGATTACTCACGCAACCATGTCCAAAAGTCTCTCCGCCACCACAACATTAGCGTTCGGTCGCGGAAAGAAGCGATCCGGAAACACCACGGCGAACACGCCGCGTATCGGACGCACCCGCGCGGACACGTCATGGTCGCGTCGGGCGGCGGCATGGCATACGTTCATCAATTAGTTGCGATTGCGGACGGTGCCAATCCGTCCGACTTGTTTGACGGGGATGCTGTTGTCCACCACAAGAATAAGATCCCGTGGGACAACCGCGCGGAAAACATAGAAGTGCTTGAGAATCAAGGCGAGCATGTTCGCAAACACGACTTACCCGGATAAACCGCCGGTAGATATTTGTCGCACCGGGTTCATATCCTCCGTGTATGCAACTAAGGCGTTCTCCCGGTGCGCGTCCGCTGGATAGGGAGTGGCACCAACAGCGGCAGCGCGCCCGTGAACAGGCGTATAGCGGCGACTTAGACGCGTTCTTTAGTAACACCGAGATTATCAAGTACAACCTTGAGACGGCACAGATTACGGGCGAGGATAACCCCCGGATGTATCTGTTCCGGCGCACGATTGACCTGTTCGGGATTAACGGGACCGACGTGCGGACGCTCCGAAACCGCTAACCATGACTGAAATTCTTGAGCATGAGGCCGAACCGTTTTGCTTTCACTCTCACGTCCGACTTGCCGGGATTATCAACCGGGCGCACGGGCACCGTTCGTGTTGGGGGCCGCAGTTGGCAGAGCGTGAGTGCCGCACTTGTGGCGCGACGGTGGGGGTGAAACGATGAGCGGCAATCGCCCCACGTGGTCGCGGTCGTTCATCCCCGACGACTCAAACGACCCGTTTCTCGACAACAAGTATAGCGCCGAGGAGCTTGAGCGCATGGACGGCCGCGAACTCCAGAGTCTCGCCGCCGAGCATCCAACCGACGCGGTGAACGGGCGGGATAGCGCCGACGCGATTCGGGACGCGCTTGAGGGGGCGGAACGGGTATGAGCGACTATCCACCGTGTGATACGTGTGGCGCGGTGTCTGATGACTTCAAAGAGCCACTGCGTGAAGACACGCTCGCATACGCACAAGCCTTCCGTTGCTCCGAGTGCGGGAGTATTACGCCACTTGATTCATGAGCCAAGCCGAGCAACCCCCCAAGCCGCCGAAGCTTGTCGCGGAGACGGCGATTGAACGCAACGAGGCCGACGACCTCACGTTTACGGCCGCGGAGTTTGACCAATTCGACCAACACTTCAAGCGCCGGCTCGCAGGCGCGGCCGACACCGACGAGATAAGCGGCCGGTCGACGCTCTTGGAGATTCGGAGTTACTTTGTGGTCCAGCGGACGTTTGACGAGTACGACCATGACTGAGCGCGTTATTGATACCCAATACCGACAGGGCACGGTTGTTGAGAAGTACATCATAGAGGGCGAGCCGGGCGTTCACTATCGCGTGGTTGAGTCTAACGCCTAAGCGGGCGTGCCTTTTTGCGCCCGTGGCCCTACCGTTCACGTAATGCCGGACCTTTCGGAGCGAGAGGCCGAGGTACTGCGTGAGTTGTCAAGTGGCGCGACGACACGCGGCGAGATTGCCGACGCGCTGGACGTGACCAAATCCACGGTGAGCGATCACTTCGCGGCGTTGCGGGCGGCGGGCTATGACCTCCATTCGGAACGCGACGGAAATAGTCGGATATTCACGCTCGGGGACGCCCCCGACGACCCCGTTGACACCACCGGCTCAGACGACGAGAGCGACGCGCTGCCGGACTTGTCCGACACGCCCGTTGCGGACGCCGCGCCGGATATGGATGACCTCACCGACCGCGAGCGCGTGCTTGTGTCCGAACTCCAAACCGGGGCGACGCTTGACGACCTCACCGGGCGGCTTGACGAACGCGACGCGATTATCACCGAGCATTTGCGCGAACTCCGCCGGTCGGGATGGAAGGTCTATATTGACGAGACGGCGGAATACATCGGCTTAGAGACGGACGAACCCCTGCGGTCAAGCGAACACAAGGGCACGCGCACCCGGAAGGCAAATCGGTGGTGGGAACTCACACACTCCGCGCTTGAACGACGCTATCGAGAGTTGGACACACCCACCGCCACGCCACAGGGCGACGCGTCGGGCGCGGAAGATTGGGTGACGCACCTGACGGACCTCCACGCCGGGGATGAAGTGCTTGGGTATCAAGGCGACGTGGTACACCGCACCGAGGACTTGCCGCCGATGATTGACCATATCACCGAGCGGTCGTTGGCCCTCGCGGACAAGCACGGGTCGGACTATCGCACGGCCTATTCGCTTTGGGGCGGCGACTTTGTGACGAACGAATCCATCTATGAGGGCCAATTTGAGGACTTAGACGCATGGCTTGACGAACAGATTGACGTACTCCACGACCCGCTCTTACGCCACCTCAAGGCGCTATCCGAAGCGTTCCCCAAGGTCCATATCGTATGCCAAGCCGGCAACCACGGCGAGATACGCGCCAACGGCTCTAGCAAGCAAGCGAACGCGGATCTTATCCTCTACAAGAGCGTGCGGAACACGGTGGCCGCGCTTCAAGAGTGCGGGCAACTCGAAAACGTGGAGTTCACGATTGGTCGCGCCGGCCGGCCGACCGTGTTCTACCTGCGCGACGGCGCGATCCACGGGCAACTCCGCCACGGGCAAGACCGCAGCCCGCAGGCCGACACCTCGGCGCGCAAAAAGGAATGGCTGAGTACGATTCTCGACAGCCTCAACGCGGGGACGGCGGTTGACATGATATGGATGGGCCACCACCACGTATCGGGGCGCTTGCCGTGGAACGGCCCGCCCGTGCTAATCACCGGGAGTCCGAAGCCCGGCGGCGAGTACGCGCGCAAGCTGGGGGAGGTGACGGGGCCGAACGTGCCCACTATCGCACACGCGCACGGGGTGAGCGACGACGGGCTAACCGGCGTATTCCCGATTGATACGCGGCACTACGACCGCGAGTAAGTCACGCGTCCGTGCGGCCAAGCCAATCCTCACCGTCCGGCGCACGCCACACGGCAATCCCGACCCACGTGAGGAACGACAGACACGACGCCGTAAAGGTGAGCCATAGCCCGAGTGACGCAAACGCGGCGAGTGACGGCGGGTAAAAGGCGGCGTTGACGACAGAGGAGCGGCGCGACCATACCGTATCCGTGTCGGCAAGCGCGTAGAACTTAGTGAGGAGTCCGACCGCGGACCCGAGGGCTATCGCGGCGTCTTGCCACACCGGGAGCGTGCCCCAACTCATGCGTCCGCTTCGCCCCGTAGCGTTTTGAAAGTGCGCCACAAACACGCACGTATGTCGCAACGCTGGTGGTCCCGCGAGGAGTGGAACGACGCCGACAGCGACCCGGACGGCACGCACACGTGTCGGGCGTGCGGCCACGGCGCGACGATCCAGACGCCGCAACGCCGGACGGAACACTATTGTACCGAGTGCGACGCGTGGCAACGCTTTGAGTCCGTCCACACAGACGCGCCCTAACGGGCAAACGCTTAGGGACCGGCCGCGCGTAGCGTGCCATATGCCCGACCCGAGTATTGACGAGTTGAGTAAGAGCGATTGGGACGCCGCGACCACCCAAGAGCAAGACGACATTATTGAGCAAGTCGAATATCTAAGCTCCACCGGCTGGGCGCAACTCTCCCGCGAGCGCAAGAGCGAGGCGATCCGCTCCGCGATTGCCGAACGCGACACGCTGTATACCGACCGCATGAGTCGCCTGCCGACGCTTGACGGTGACGCCGAGGTGTTTAGCCTCAATCTCGCCGCGCACAAGATGGAACTCGCGGAGGGTGGCGAAGCCCAAAGCGAAAGCGGCGAGGGCGGGAGCGTGTCATACACCACGGGCAACGTGGAGGACTATCTAACGCTTACCCGGTTCGGCAAGACCGCGCTCCGGCACGTGTGGGAGGACTCGTCCATAAGCGTCGTCAGGAGCTATTAGAATGCTTGAGGCGAGTGTTGACCTCACCGTTGACGTGACGGCCGAGGACGTGTATCAAGCCCACCGCGAGCGCGTCAAACAAGCGTCGCAACTCGGCTTTAGCGTGTCGCAAGAGCGCGTGCCGGTCGACACGGGGACGCTCCAGCAATCGGGGTTCCCGCCGGAGTTTAGGGAGGAGGACGTGGTGTTCGGCTACACCGCCCGCCAAGCCGCGCCGATGGAATACGGGACCGAGCCGGGCCACACGCCGCCGATTGAACCGCTCAAGCGGTGGGCGCAACGGATCGGCAAAGACCCCGGCTTTGGCGTGTGGGTGGCGACCGAGAAAATCCCGCAAGAGGGCGTCGACGCGCAGCCGTACCTCCGCCCGGCCGCCGAGCGGATGAAACCATGGCTAGACAACCATGGACTTGACCTATAACAATCATGGACGACTATAGCGAGCAATACGACGACCTAGACGACAAGGACATACTCATAGGCATACTAACCGAACTCCAGCAAATCCGCGTCATGCTCCAAGCGCGCGACGCGGGCGACGACGACACGCCGCCGACCTACGCGTGCGACAGGTGCGACGCCGAGGTGCCCGAGGACAAGCGTGCGACCCACGCCCGCGACGCGCACAAGGCCCCGCCGTCACTCGCGGAGGGGATGTTTACGCGCGTCGAGTAGGGCGGCGTTTTACCCCGTCGCCGCATAAGGGCGCGTATGAGCGCGACGGACGCAACGACACACGTGGAGGAAATCAAGGCGCTTCTTGAGGCCGCGCCCGATACGGACTGGACGCCGGCCACGCCCGCGATCCGCAACTATTGGGATGACGCCCAAAGCGAGCGCGGGCCGGGCGCGGACCAACCGGGCGTGTTGTACCTGTGGAGTCCGACCGACTCGCAGCTTGAGACGTTTAGCATGGACGGCGACGACTTTCTTGAAAACACGACCGTCGAGATTCAAGCGTGGAGCTTAGACGAGCAAGAAGCTCGGCAACTCCAGAGCGACGTGACGCGGATTCTCTCGCAGTACCTTGATGACAACACCGTGAACACGCCGTATAGTGACGTACACCCGACCGGGCAAGCGGACTTCCGCGAGCAAAAGCCGGCGCGGGACACAAACCACTACGTTATGTCCGTCACGGTCGAGACGACGGGCTTAAGCGACACCGCGAAACCATGAGTAAGCCGGACATTAATATCACGGCGTCAATACGCGCACATAGTGAGTCATGAGTGAACTATCCAAGCGCAGGCCGTGGTACTGTCGGAGCGGCGTGGTTGATGAATACAAGTCGTCGCTCCAAGACGGAAGTGACCAATTTCCGATGCTAAAGAAGCTCAAAATCATTCGCGCGATTGTCGTGAACGTCGGCCTCTTTGCGGGCTGGTTCTACACGCTGCGCGTCGGGGGCGACCCGACAATTATCTCGGTCCTTGCGTTTAGTGTGATCGGCGCGTACAACGGGCTTGAACTCGGGGACTATCTCGCCTTGCTCCGCGCGTACAAAGAGGTCCAAGACGCCGCGGCACAACAGGAGTCGGGCGACGAATAGGGCAAACGCTTAGGCCCGCCGCCGTTTTGTGTCGGGTATGAGTACCGAGGAAGCTATTTGGAGCAACGCGCGCACGCTGTCGGTCCAGAACTCCGCGGATACGACCGTCCCGATTGCCGGGATTCAAGAGGTATCGATTGTCCCCGCGTATGAGCATGAGGAGCTGTATACGATGGATAGTAGCTTCCGCGATACCGTGAAGCGGTACGAGCATAACGTGAACGTGGAAATCACCTACGCGAAGTTTAGCGTTGAAGCCGCGCAGGAATGGCTCGGCGGGGAGGGCGCGACGGCCACCGCGTCACAAGACGACTCCGACCCGGCGCTCTTTAGCATTGAGGACGTGACGCCGAGCGCGGACGGCACGTTTGAACGCACGGCCGTCGTGGAGAACGTGGTGTTTCCCGAGTTCCCCGTGGTTGAAGGAAGTTACGGCGAGTATGAGGAGTGGGACCTATCCGGGTCGGGCCGACAGCTAAGCGACTTTAGCGACACGTCCGGGGCCTAAGTATGGGTGACGATCCGGTTGGGATGGCCGCCGACAACCCGGACGAACTCGCAGCGGACCTTGCGCTAGCGGCGCATGAAGACTATCAACAGTCCAAAGCCGAACAGCACGACCTCTTTGACGCCGTTGCCGACGAGGAGGGTGCGCCCCTACTCGAAACGAAAGCCACAATTGCGGGCGTCACAATCCCCGTGAGCGGGCGCTTGAACGGCGCGTTCATCGAGCGGGTGGAACGCCTTGACGCCGAAGCAAAACGCCGTGCGAACGACGAGGACGCGCCTGACGGCGTATCTGATATTGTCCGTGAACTCGGGGAGATTATTGACGACCTCGTTGACGACGACGAGATTACGGCCCGCGGCGTGTATCAGACGTATCAGGCCGAAGGCGTCGCGCCCGTCCGGCGTATCTTAGAGGAGGTGATGGACGCACTCCGCAAAGAGGACGAACGGCTGCGCGGAGATGCGGACGGGTTTCGCAAAGAGTAGCGACGAAATCCTCCAGTACGCCCTCGTTCAAGACGGGACGGACATGACGTTTCGGGAGATACACAAGATGGATCGGTGGGACCGATACCTCACGGCGCTCGTTCGGGCGCGGTGGTATCAGGAAAAGAAACGGGCAAGCGAGCGGTCACAAAACGGGCCGTGATAGCCCGCACGCTTTTGCCCTCCGCCGTGTTAGTCGCACGCAACTATGGTGACAGCCGAGGAGCTGACGGTTGCGATTAAGTCACAAGGCGTAAACGAAACGAAAAGCGACCTTCAGGGCGTTGAGGAGTCCATGTCGGATACCGCCGAAAGCGCCGGAAGTAGTGCCGAGCAACTCCAAGGCTTTTCCGAACGCTTTGCCGGGGCCATGACCGCCGCGGTCGGTGCGTTAGCCCTCGGAGCGGCCGGCTTACTGTCGCAAGTCCCCGTCTTAGGCGAAGCGTTTAGCGGCCTAAGCGCAATTGTTGATGCTGTCGCGCTTAAGATGGATAGCGTCTTGCGGCCCGCGATTTCAGACGTTACAAACACGCTCTTTGAAATTGCAAATGCGATTTTTGAGGCAGATGGGGGGATGGGGAAGTTAATCGGCCGATTAGGGGTTGTCGCGTCACTTGCGGGATTAGTCGCGGGCGCGCTCGCCGCCGTGGGTGTGACACTCACCGGCCCGATCCTGCTGGCGATTGCGGGCGCGGCGGCGGCGGTCGCCGCGCTTTGGACGGCGTGGGAAACGAACTTTGCGAATATCCGCGGCGTTGTTGAATCGACGGTGAACGCCATCCGCTCCCGCCTCCAAAAATTTATCTCGGTGGTCGGCCCGATTGTCCAAGGGTTCCTAAACCGGTTGGAAAAGTTCTGGGATAATAACGGTGACGCGATTATCTCGGCGGTGAACTTTGCGCTCCGAGTTGTTGGCACGGCATTTGAGCAGGCATTTGATGCTATCCTCACCGTTGTCCAAGCGGGACTACAGTTACTTACAGGCGACTTTGACGGCGCGCTCCAAACAATCACGGGCTTTATTGAGCGCACTATTTCGCGCTGGAAGCCGCTGTTTGAAGAAGTGATAAACGCGATTAAGGGGCTAATCGCGCCGTTCGTGAATGATGTGATTAGCGATATTGAATTTTTAGCAAATGGTATTGCCGATCTGCTGTCAAACCTCCCCGGCGTTGACGTGGGTGGGAACTTCTCCTTTGGCCGTCTTGACGAAGGCGGCGGCGGCACGGCAGGCGGAACGCCGGGCGGCCGCGGGCGACCAATCGCACGCACGGCAAACGGGCAGGGCGTATCGCTTGACGGCCGCACGCTCACCGAGTCCACCGGGCGCTATCGCAGCGACCCAAGCCGGCGGCGGGGGCTGTAAATGGCCGTCGCCACCCTGTCGCGCGGGACCACAAGCGTTGAGATCCCGCTTGTAGAGGAGGGCGGCGAGATACTGGTTTCGAGTACGTTTGGGAAGCCCGAGACGCAAGTCCGTGAGTCGGGGGGTGTCTTGAACCCGAGGGTACAGGATCAATGGAGTTCCTTACAGGGTGTCCAACTCGCCGGCCGGCTCTTTGACTATCAGAAATCTCACGACCTCGCGGACCTCATTAAGAGCGCGTCGCTTGACCCGCTGGAGTTGTCCTTGCCATCCGACATATATCCCAACACGCTCCGCGTCGCGCCGGCCGCGGGGCAAGACACGGCGCTTACGCTGGAGTACCCGGCGGGCAAGCGGGATAACGTGAACGTGTCGCTTAACCTCACGCGCGTCGGGGACGTGCTTGGCGTCAACGAGCAACAAGCGACGACGCCGACCGCGACGGGCACCGGCCCGATTGAGTTGCGGATCGGTGGGACCACCGTAGAAGTGCCAACGGCGGGCCTCGGCTTAGAGCGCACGGTCGGGCGGCCGAACGACGCGATACGCCGGCAACCCCAACAGGCCGATCCGCGCTATGAGGTCAAAGCGAAGGTCACAAGCGACCTGTTCACGTTTAACTTTGAGGCGGTCCAGAACGCGCAAAGCGTCTTAAATAGCATTACGGATAACGTGTTCCGCGAGCGATTAGGGCGGCAGGGCGTCACGGTGGACTTTAACGGAATGTTGGGCCTCGGCGCGATTGAGGCGGTGCCCGTGGGAAGCGCGCCGTTCCGACAAGTCCAGAGCGCCGGGCAAGATTGGGTGAGCATCCCCCAATTAGAACTGAGAAGAATATTTAGCGCATAGGGCAAATGCTTAGGGGCGGGCGGCGTAAGTCACGCCCATGCCCAGTACCGGACTCTCGGATTACGGCGAGGAGTGGGAACATAAGTACGCATTTCGCCAAGACCTCCTCGGCACGCGTGATACAAGCGTAGAGGTACTGTTATACAACGACTCGACGGACAACATCGGTGACGCCGACGACGTGAGTGCGGTCACAACCGAACCCACGGACGGCAACTATACGCGACAGTCGTTTACGCTTGATAGTTCGGACGTGACAATCACGCAGGTCGGTGGCAATATCCGCGCCGAGGCCACCGTCACGTTTGACGTGGACGGCACGACCGGCACGGTTGACGCGTCGATGTGCGTGGTAGACTTCCAGAGCGACGTGGTGGATAGCGAGACGGGGCAGAACACGCACCACATTTACAGCGCGACGCTTGATATTGGCTCGCAAGACCTGAGTAACTTTACCAGTATCGAAGTGACCGCGCGGCTTGACCTCGCCTAACAATGGCTCAAAACGATCCGTATCTCCCCGACTTTGCCACGGTGGCGGACGGCGGGAGTGTAACGTTTGACGGCTCCGCGAGTAGCACCGGGACGGCGATTATCAACGAGGTGTACGGCGACTTTGACGTACAAATCTTTATTGAAGCGTCCAACGACGGCGGCACGTCATGGACGCAAGTGACACAACTGACAGACGCGAACGGCAACACGACCTTTACCGGGAGCTTCCACACGCAGTTTAATCGCGTGTACGTGGATAGCGGGAAGCGTCGGCTTCGGATTGATGACGCCGCGACTGGCGGCGAGGTAGCCGTCACGGGGGACGAACGCTAATGGGCTTCAAAGAAGCCGGATTGCGTGGGTCGTTGCGGAACGTATCAGTTGGGGCGAGTGTTATACCCGACAGCGTAGTCTATGATTTCGACGCCGACAGCCTCGGAGAGAGTAACCCCGGCCCGTGGTCTGACGTGAGGGGGGACGGACAGGTTGACGATTCGCGGGCTAACAGCACACCTAATTCCTATTACTTAACTTCGTCAGGTGGAAAGGGGTCCACACTCGCTGAGACGGCCACATTTGAGCCAAACCAATACGAGGATACATTTGGATTTGCGTATAATGAGACTGTGGATAATGGGGCCACCGTGATGACATTTATAACCAGTAGCGGCGACCCAATCCTTTACGTTGGCCCTGACAACCCGCAAGTTCGCGCCGAAGGGGCAACTTCCGTGACGCTTGAGGATACACCATCGCCCGAGTACGATACGTGGAGGGAGTTTGAGGTGTCCTTTAATTGGACTAACACAGATGCAAATATTACTTGGACAGACATTGGTGGCTCAACTGCAACACGATCACAAACAATCGGGTTAGCATCCGCTGCGACCTATGATATTGAGCAGATTCGTATTGTGGCGGGAAGTGGCTCAGACCATTGGGGCGGGCAATTGAACCAGGATTGTTGGATAGATGATACGGTCGTCGTTAGTGTTTGACTCGGTGTTTAGGTCTATCAATCCAAACGCGTGACATAACACAATGCCAACCGTCACCGAGGCCACGATTGAGTCCGAAACGGGCTATGACTATGGTTATAGCGCCACGTATGATTACGGCCTCCTTGACAGCACGCTCGCAGCAATCGCGGCGGCCGTATCTAACACAACCGCGAACTCGCTCGCGGTCGGAGACGCGCAAACCACGACCACGGCGAACGCGACAACCACGGCGACCACGATAACGACAGGCGCAGGCGCAACCCCCGCCACGGCGGGCGCGCAAACCACGGCGTCGTCAGCAACGACAAGCGCAGGCGCAGCGAGTACAACCGCGAGCGCAACCACAACCGCGGCGACCGTTGCCACGGACGCGACGAGCGACGTGCTGCCGGTGGAATATCAGGTGACACGCGACGGCGACACGGTAGAGGATGCTGTCTATGACGTGGACCCGCTTGTTGACACGGCCAACCCCTTCGGTGACTATGCGGTCATCAAGTTAGACGACCGCGGCGGAGACAAGTTTGCGGAGTACGAACGCGGCACGCGCGTCGACGTGGCCGTGAGTACCAACGCCGGGATCACGTTCCAAGACCGCTTTACGGGGTACGTCGTTGAACGCAGGGAAAACGAACAGGCGGGCGCGGACGCGCTTGAGGTGGAAGCGTACAGTTTTGACCAATTCTTGCGACGCAACACCGTTACGAACGACCAACGCGGTAACACGATTTCGCAGGCGCTCGCGGACATTATCCAAACCGACACGCCCGTCTCATACGTCGCGGGCAACGTGGACGTTGGTGACGATCAAGAGCTTACGCGCTCCTATCAAGGCGAGGCCGTCGAAAACGTGCTGCGCGACTTTGCGTTTAAGTCGAATAATGAGGAGTTTGGCGTGAACGACGCGCTTGAGTTCTTTTTCCGACCACGCGAGACGCGGCATATAGACCGCGGCATTGATAATACGCAATGGTTCCGGTACGACATTCCCGAACTCGGTAAAGAGGCGATTAACGAGGTGGAAGTGTGGTTTGATGACGGCGACGAAAGCGTCATCGTTGACGACGGGACCGACAAGCTGGACCTCCAAGACAATCTCGGCCTCCCGTCGCCCGGCACGCAACGCGCCGAACTCAACCGCCCGCTTGTCACCGACATAGCGGACGCCGAGGATATTGGGCGCAAGTATCTCAAGTTCCGCAACTCCACGCTGTCGGGGACGGTTACGACCTTCGGCTTGTATGACGCCGAGCCGGGCGACACGATTGATATAACGATTGACTCCCGCGGCATAGATTCGGAGTTTGTGATCGCGGGGGTTGAATATCGGTGGGGGGTTGACGAGACAATCCTAACGATTATTGAGCGGCGCGGCGACGTGGATGACATACTCACGGACCTCAACGATAGCGTCCAGCGCGTCGAAATGGAGGGCGCAAACCGTGACGCGCCGAGCAACCGCATTACGACGACGAACGCGACCGCGCTTGTGGGGGTAAGTGACTCCGCGGCTGTCGTTCAGGATACTGACTCGGGGAGTGTGACGGGCACGACCACGACGGAGTTTAGCCAAGACACAACCGGCGGCTATGACGCGAGCATTTCGGTCACGCTTAACGACGGCGAATCTGCCGAGATAACCGTGGAAGTGCTAAATAACGGGAGCGTAATTGACTCAGACAATACAATTGGGAGTGCGTCGGGTGGGTCGGCTACCTTTAGCGCGCAGGTGAGTGATTCGGGAGTCACGTTTGACGAGATTCGGTTTACGCATAGCGGAGATAATACTGCGACGTGGGACTATACTGTTACCGAACAGGAGGCGACGGCGGCCGACCGATTCGTCAACGACGGCCGGCGCGCAGTCCGCGACACGTGGACCGGCGACGCCGCGCCCGACATAACGACGCTTGTGGTTGGATCGGACAACGCCGGGCTGTCGCGCAGCAACGACACGCTCCGCAACCAGATAGCGAGCGCGAGCGTCACACAAGCGTTACCCAACGCGACAAGCGTGGAGTTCACGGCGAGTGTCACACAGACCGGCGTTCAAGAACTCGGTTTAGAGACGGCGGACGGGCGGCTTATCACGCGCGCGGTGTTTGACGGGGCCGTTGACCTTGAGGGCACGGTGACGGTGACGCTCACCGTGAGCAACGACGCGAGCGTGTCGCGTGGCGTGCTTACCAACGACGGCCAAACTGCCGTGCGTGACGTGTTGGCCGACAACGCGCCTGCGCTGCCGAACGCCTACGGCTACGGCGACAACGGAACCGCGGTGAGTGAGTCCGACACGGCGCTCGGCAACGAACTTGTGGACGTGTCGCTTACTCAAATCCTTATTCAGTCGGCTGATACGCAGGCCGAATGGCAAGATATTTTCCCCGCGCCGGCAAGCGACGATCCGTTTACAGTTGACGCAACCGACCCGGGGATGGAACAAATCGCATGGACGACAGAAGGTGAAGCACCTGATTCCGAACAAACTGGATTTGATGCAACCACAAACACCGGCGCATATTCAGGCGGTGATTATTGGAATGGAACGCGTGGCGAGGACATTAGCTCACCCGGCGACTTCGCTGTCTGGGAGTTTACACCCGCGCATGACATTCCTGCGGATAGTGTCGGCGTCCAAGTCCGAGACGCGTCGCCAACAACCAACGCGCCCGCGTTTGAATGGCGACTTATTGGCCCCGATTCAGACACACTTTTAGAGGAGTTGACGGTTGCGGGTACCGTTGGGTTTCAAGACTTGCCGGGGTGGAGTGATTTGACGGGGCGTGCCGTGTATGACGGCCCGAGTGAATATAACGGCCCGGCACTTGAAGCGGGAAGTACCTACCAGCTTCGCGTTGATATTACGGATTCAGACGGGAGTGCGGACGCGTATCAATATAATGTGGACGTGGTTGCGCCATATGATACGCGCGAGACAAGCGAAATCACGTTTGATGACACGAATAACGGATCGGGCGGGCCGCTTGACGGGCCACAAAAGTACCGTACAACAGACTTGCGTTCACTTAACACGTCCGACACGCGCCGCAACGTCACCGAGGCGTCCTTTACCAGCACGTGGAACGACGTGAGTAATAACCAGTACGTCGAACTCGCCAACGACAGCAGCACGTTCACGCGATTCAATAACAGCGACACGGGGAGCGTTACCTTCGCATCGTCAGATCGTGGCGTGGATACTAATCTCAACTTCTCCCGCTACACAAGCGACGCTACGACGACGCCGGCAACGGGCGACTCGGGGCAGCGGATAGACTCATGGGAGCTTACGGCAAACCCCGACGCGGTTGTGCCGGATAATATTGGGGAGACGCTTACGCGCGCAACTGTGTCCCCCGGCACGCTCACAGGTGAAACAATCCGCGAGGCGGGGCTAAAGAGTGGGTCAACGCTCCTCACGCGGCATATCCTCGCGGAGTTCTCTGTGGAAAGTGGCCAACGAATCGCGTCCGCTGAGACAAGTCAGTTCACGGGTGACAACTAAGATACGTTCACTTTCACCGCGGGGGGATTACCACTTAGTACCCCGCCGCCGTATGTGAAAAAGCCATGCGTGACAGCATGACACGGCGACGAGCCATTATTGGAACTGGTGCGCTCGCCGCCGCCACGACCGTAGGTATAGCGACCACAACTAATCAAGCCTCGGCCACCGTCACGGGTGAGTTCACGATTCCGGACGGCGAGACGGTGCTTGCCGACACGCAACTCCAAGACGTGCGGCTTGTGTGTAACGCCGAGTATGGGTATGAGTCAAACGCGCCAATCCACGGGCTGGAGCTTGAGCTTCACGTCGGCGCGACGCCGGACACCGTGGATATGATTGCGCGCACCGAGCGCACGGACCTCGGGACGGACTCGCTCACGGGCACCGAGGAGTTGTCGGGATCGCTCGTCAACGCGTCGGACTTTGCGCTGTCGGACTTTCAGCCGAGCAACGGCGAACTCCGGCGCACGGTGGTTGCGGAACTCCGCCTGTACGTTATCCGCAATGAGGAGGTGGTTGCCGAGGCGGCACAGACGGACACCTTTGAGGTGACGGTGAAAAACGAGGAGTTAAAAATTGATATGAACCTAAGCGGCACGGGCGAGGTGGAGTTCACGACCGGCTAACTCGTCGCGCGCCGGTCATAAATCTCGTCTATTTGCTCATACACGCCGTTCCGCCTGCCGACTCTAAGGACTCTTAAAGCCGGCTTGTCGAGTTGAAGGACCGCCCGCAAGTCACCGACGCGCACGCGGTAGAGGCCGTCTTGGCCTTCCAGCAAGCGCACGCTCGGGTGATTGGTCGGCTTGCGGTGCGTCGCCACGTCCGCAATCTCGTCGGTTAGACGCTCGCGTTCGTCACTCTCCAGCGCGGTGAGTTCGCGTTTCGCGGTCGTGTGGATTTGGAGCTTGTATTGTGTCACGCCCCGACATACACGCCCCGGTGTCTAAAGCGTCCGGGCTTCACCGTTACATTTATTGTAACGGGTGTGTATGTGACATACGCAATGGAAGCCAACAGCATCCGAACGACGCTTGCGGACGCGGCGCTCGCGGGCGTCACCGACGACCCCGACGTGACCGCGGCCGTGGCCGACGTGGAACCGGACGCAACGCTTACCGCGTGTCGGAGCGGCGACCCGCTCCTTGACTTTGACGACTGGATGGAGGTCCAGGCATGACGGACGCCGAAACGACCACCGTGACGGTGACGCGGCGCGACAACGAGGCCAAGAAGGTGGAGGTCGACACGCGCCGCCGGAGTAGCGAGTACACGTATTATACCACGTACACGTTCAACATGGACGGGAGTACCGCCGTGTTGGGAACGATAGAACCGGACGGCGAGAAGTTCAACGTTCAGGGCAACGCCGACACGGCACGCCTTGCGCGCAACGCCGTGTGCGATCTCCCGTTCGTTCAGGGCGTGGTCATGTTCCCGCGGGTGGAGCCATGACCACCGTGTACACCGTGCGCGACGACCGCGGCGTGACGTACCGCGTGTTTGACGCCGAGCGTGCCGAGCGCCTGTCGCGTGCGGGCCTCACCGTGACGGCCGTCTCGGGCGTATAAACCATATCCCGCGATAGCAATCCACCGCCGACCCGTAAGCCGGTGTCACACCCGGCCGGCGGCGTGCCCGCAAGGGCGCACCTATGACAGACCGAGACAGAGTAAGCGATTGGCAAGTGTACGACCCCGACAACGACAACGTGCGTGCGTTTGACGCCCGGAGCGACGCCGAGGACGCGCGTGAGGACATGGCCGACTTTGGGATTGACGTGGAGATGTACCCGCCGGGCGAGACGCCCGCGGATGACGCCGCCGCGGACGGTGGCACGACCGGCGACCCCGGCACGCCCGCGGCGCAGGCGGCCGACCCGCAACCCGACCCGGTGGAGCAAGTGCCTGACGATCCGAATCTCACAGACGACCCGTTTGCGTGGATGCCCGGCGACTTTGTGGACTCAATTGACGGGACGCCGACCATCAACCGGCGCGGGTACGCCGCCCTCGGGCGCAAGTTCGGGATTAGTGCGCCGGACGTGTCGGTTCAAGTCGGTCCCGAAGAGACAGACCATACCTATTGTCGCGTCAAGGCTACCGTGGAGGACGCGGACGGTCGGACGTATCAGAACCACGGGAGCGCGGGCGTCGAACGCGGCGACGACGCGACCTTGCTCTTAGAGTTGGCGACGACGCGCGCACGGAAGCGGGCGCTTGCCGGGGCGACGGGCGTCGGGCTGATTGCCGTGGAGGAACTCAAGAACGAACTATGACCGTTGAACTCACCCCCGACGAGTACCACGCCCTGCGTTCCCGCGAGCGCGACCACCTCATGGCCGCCGCGATCCACGCGGCCAAGCACGGCGCGATTCCGTCGACCCGTGGCCTCACCGAGTCGGTGGGGCGACTCACCGGGCACACGCCCTCGCCTGAGACGACGCAGGCGGCGCTTGACGGGCTTGCCGACGCCGGCCTTGTGGAGCGACGCAACGGCGAGCCAACGCCCAACGCGCGCGGCGTGGCCGTCACAAGCGACGGTGAGCGCGTGCTTGCCTACGGCGCGGCGCGACTTGACGCGGCGGCGACAGTCGAGTAGGCGGCCGACCTCTTTTTGCGGACGCGTGCGTATCGCGGCGTATGTCTCTCCCGACCGTGGTCGACGTGTTGACGCAGCACCCGGAGCTTGCCGTGGCGCTTGCGATTGCGCTCCGGCTTGCTCGTGCGTATCAAACGGAACTCACATGGAGCGAGTACCGCGAACTCCACCGCTTCAAGCGTGGCGTGTTCCCCCTTGCCGACCGTATCCCTGCGGTCGACAAGGCGATTCTCTTAGTGAGCGACAAGGGCGGCCGTGACGATCCCGAGTTCGTGCGGACGGTGGACGGCAGCGTGCGCGGCGTCGTTCAAGACCTCCAAGCTGCCGGGGCGACGCTCCACCTGATTAACTCACTCAAGCGCCGGCCGGACACGCACGGCGATCCGTTGAGCGCGGCGCACGTCGTGTGGACCGTGAACGGCGGGACTGAACAGGTGGAAGGGTATCTGTTCCGCAATAGTGACGGGACGGTTGACCTCTACGCACACACCGAGGCGGCAATCACGGACCCGCTCGCGCACCTCACGGGCGAGCAACAGGACGGCGACGCCTACGGCGTGTTGGCAAAAGAAGCGGCGGCTTAGTCCCACCCGGCCGGGCGCTCCAGCCGGACGCAAAACGCACAGTATTGGAGCAACGCGCCGCCCTCGCGGTCAATCGGGTCGCCGCAGCGGAGGCACGACTTCATCGTTGCCCCCGGTCGTTGCGGACCACGCGAGCGCGGTTGTACGCCTCGCGGTGCGGGTCCGACGTGGTGCGCCCCGGCAAGCGCGTGTCTCCCTGTTCCTCGTTGCGACACGCCCGGCAGAGCGTCCGGCCGTTGACGTGGAAGTAGCCCGGTCGGTCGCCACGGCCGCACGCGTCGCACTCAGTCATCGGCAAACACCTCACCGGATCGGTGCCACTCCGCGGGCGGGTCTTGTTCCTTGCCGGTGATCACACCCTCAGCGCCACACAGGCACTCATACTTTTCGTAAAACCGTCCTTCGTCACTTGCGGGAGTGGTATCAACACACACCGCATTTTGGTGGTCGCACATGACCTATCACACACTCTATTTGCTATCTACTTATAGTTAACGCATAGTAAACAACTAAGTAGGTGGATAGCATACTATCGGTCGCAATGTCGGAACTAATGCGAGTCCACGATTCGGTGCGCGAGCAAGCCGAGTCGTTGGCCGACGACCGCGGTATCACCATGAAAGAAGCCGTGCGCGACGTGTTCAAGGAGGCCGGATACAATGTCTAACCGCATGACAATCGCGTATGCCACGCCGGACGGCCACCGCACGCACGCCCCGCCCGAGGCGGCCACGCGCACCGCGGACGGCACGCCCTACGTGTGGATTCGGACGCATGGCGGCGACGTGACGCGGGCGTTTGCGACGGGTGAGATAGAATGAGCGAGCAAGACACCCTAACGGCGGGAAGTGTGAACACGGCCACACTCGCCGGCACGGTCTATACTGTTACGGTGCGCTGGATGGATAGCCCCCACCCGGAGTGTATCGGCGTGTTTCAAGAGGAGGCGGACGCCGACGAGTTGATGAAACGGTGTCGAAATAAGTGGTCGGACCCGAAACCAGTCGTGGCGTGGGAAAAGAACGCGGTAGAGATTCAATGACCCCGACCGACTTCCACGAACGCCTTGACCACGCCGGCCACCTTGCCGACAGCAAAGGGCCGGGCGTGTACGCGCTCGCCGTGGCCGTCCCCGATAGCGTCGACAGCATCCAGCGCGCTCGCCTGTCGGTCGCGGACCACCCGTTTCCCGACGACATGGCAGAACAGCTTGCCGCCGCCGAGCGCGTCGTCTACGTCGGCGAGTCCGGCCACGTCTATGACCGGCTCATGGACCACGCCCGCGGCGAGGTGCGTCGGGCGTCGTTGCTCCGCGCGTTTGCCGTGACGGACGTGGTTGGCGTGTGGCCGGGCGAGCGGACGGGCGTGGCCGAGCGCGACCGTGCGCGGGCGCTATCGGACGCCGAGACGGTGGCGTATGCGAACGGGGAACTGTTCTAATGGTTGACGGCCGCAGCTACGCGACGCCCGAGCGCGTTGACGCGGAGGAGTGCGCGGCGATCCGCGAGCGGCTGTTGGGCCATGAGTCCGTCGCGGAGCTTCGCACGTGGAACGGGCGCAACCGTGACACGCTCCGGTATCACGCGACGGGCGAGTGCGCGCATGACCACGACACGCCGCCGTGTGTCGAGACGCCCGAGGGCTGGACCGAGTGCGTGACGTGTGCCGACTGCGGCAAGGCGTTCCAAAGCGCGGGCGGCTTGGCGCAGCATGAGGGGACGTGTGTGGAGTCCGGCGTTACCCTGTCACAAGACTTTTAGTACCGGCGTGTATACGTAGCACTACCGACGGAAGCTCGCCCCGTAGAAAGGCCGCTTGGGCGTGGTCTTTCTACGCGACCCGCGCACTTTAACGTGCCGGTTAGAGGTGGGTTCGTCGGACCACCATGTCAGCAACGAAAAAGCGATACAAAGACCCGCAAGTGCTTCGCGCACTATACTGGGAGGAGGATCTGACCTTACAAGAGATAGCTGAGCGGTATAACGTCCACGAAAAGACCATTTGGGAGTGGTTTGAACGCTATGATATAGACCGTCATGGCTCAACGGGCGGAGATAACACAGGCCCGCGTGTGAATAAGGTCGCATACGGGGATGACGCAAGCGGATACTGCGTGTGGAGCGGGACGACTGATATGGACGGATTTTCTACCACGTTCGTCCATCAGTTGTTAGCCGTCGCGGACGGTGCCGATCCACACAAAGTATACTCAAGTGGTGAGTATCACGTCCATCATAAGAACGGCGTCAAGTGGGACAATCGCCCGGAAAATCTTGAAGTGCTAACGGCGGAGGAACACGCCAAGAAGCACCCGGACAAGCTTGAGAAGATTCAACAAAAAGAATACACGGATGAGGAGATGTTAGAGTGGATAAACGCGTTTGTCTCCGAGTTCGGATATGTTCCCACGGGCGGAGATATTGACGGATGGCCCGGCCCGTCTCGCCCCACGTATGTCAAGCGGTTCGGTTCATGGACGGAAGCGATTAATGCCGCAGGGTGGCAAGTCCCGAACCACCCTACAGACACAAACGGCCGCCGGATAGCGTGCGAAGATCCCAAACCGTTCGTGGGGGATGACGCATGACCACGCGGCAAATCGCGCGTGTGTGTGTCCACGGCCAAAAAAAGAGTGTAGGCGGTAGCGGTGAAAACACCGAATCGCATGACGGGGCGGCTACGCCGCCCCGTAGACGGGGGCTGCGCCCCCGTCGAGTCCGCCCAACTACTACTACTTACTATACATTAGGATTAGTTAGTAGTAGTATAGGGCGCGAGTGTACGCTTAGTGTATACAACTCGGCGGGTGATTGCCGTGTCTGACCGGGTTCAAGTCGGGCCGAAGGTGGACGCGACGCTCTGGAAGCGGCTCCGCGAGGACGTGGAGGAGCGGAAGGGAAGCGTCCGCGGCAACCTCGGCGACGAGCTTGATAACGCCATACGGGAGTACCTTCGGCATGAGGAGCGCCCCGTCGACCAACGGATTGAAAAGCGGATCGCCCGGATTGAGGAGGCGGTCGGGGCGGCCCCCACGGACGGGGGCACGGACACCGTTCCCGAGCGTGAACACACACACACGCGACCGCCGACGCCGACCGAAAAGCCGCCGTCCAACACGGGCACGGACAAGAAAGTCGCGTGGTTGGCGAAGTGCCTCCGCGATAATCACGGCGACGACTTCCAAGAGGTCACACGCGACGACCTCCGCGGCGTTATCAAACAAGAATACGGCTTCCGCCGTGACACCGCGAAGCGATACGTTGAGCATTTGGTTGACCACTTTGACCTTATGACCCATCCCGCAACCGACAAGGTGCTTGTCACCGAGGAGCGACACGCAGAGCTTGAGGAAAACATGAAAGACGGACTCCACAAAGAAGCACAAGACGAGTTCCCCGACGAGTATGAGGCTGGATACAATGAGTAAGACCGACACGCCGAGCGTCCGCCGTGTAATCCTCGGCTTGATTAGCGATTACGGCAGTATCACTCACGACTTACTCGTTGCCACCGCGCACGCCGAGACGGACGCGGACCTTGCGGCCGTGCGTGAGACGCTGGACGCGCTGGAGGCGCGTGGCGAGATATACCGCGTTGGCGATACGTGGAAGGTGACGGACGCATGAGTAGTACGCCTCAAACCAAAACCGACGCGTACAAGCACGTCAAAGAGTCCGGCGAGGACGTATCGCTGCGGCGCAAAGTCGCCGCGTCAATTGCCGAGACGCCGGCCACCACGTCGGAACTCTCCGACCGCTTCCCTGAACACTCAAGCAACGCGCTCCGGCCACGCGTCAACGAACTCCTCCGCATGGGCTGCGTTGAACGGTCGGAAAAGCGCACCAACCCGAGCGGCCACGAGGCATATGTCCACGTCCTCACCGCTCGCGGGGAGCGATACCTACGCGGCGAGGTCGACCCGGACCCACGCCCCACGCTGTCGGAACTCAAGAGCGACGTGGTGACGGTCGCCCGCGCGGTGGTCAACGGCGACACACAAGAGGCGGCGCTTGAGGAGGTCGTCAACGACCACGACGCGGCGAAGCTCGCACGCGATCCCGATTGGACGCCACCCTACGACATGACCAACGACAACAGCGACGACGGCCTGACTGACGAGGAGCGCGAGCAAATCAAGAACGACCCGGTGCTTGAACTATCGGACTTTGTTGAGGGCGACGCATGACAAGCGGCCACCTCCCCGCCGACAAGTGGGGCGACGCGGCCACGTCATGGCCCGACCGCTTCTTTGAGATTCGGGTCGGTAATGAGTCTGACCCCGAGCGCCTGCGCGCCGCCGCGAGCGCCGAGGCCGACCGTGCCGACCCGCGCCCCGACCGTATCGCGTGTATCAATCAGCGACTCACAAAACTCGACCAATGAGCGATATAGAACCCAAACCCGTAGGCACACACGCCATCGTAAAGTACCGACAAAGCAACGGCGCGAGTATCAACACCGTCGCCGGACCCGTCACGGAAGCGTTCGCAACGGGCGACGGCTGGACCATGAAGCTCAGTCCGACGCGGGACTTAGGCACCGTCCGGCTTGACGGCGACGCCCGCGGGGCGTTCGTTGAAGTGCGCGACAGCGGAGACACGTGGCGGCGTATCGGCGTTGCCGAGGCTATCCACACCAATGACTAAAGGCAAAAACAAGCCGCCGAGCGTGTGCCCGTACTGCGGTGAGACTGTCGCAAAGCTCCCCAACCACCTCCCGTGTGAGGCCGTGCCGCCGACCCGAGGCTATGATAATGACTCGTAAGACCCTTTCCGACGTTGACCCGGATCGCATCTACGTGACCACTAACCGCAGTTCCGGCACAAAACGGATTCACTTGGACCCGGACTGTCGCCACCTCCAGACCGCCACGAACCCGATTATCGAGAAAACGCCCGCCATGTATCCCGACAGCAAACCCGTGTGCCTGAGTTGTACCGGCTCGCCACCGAAAGGTCCGAACGACCGCAGCATCTACGAGGCCGCGTGTGCGGCGGGGGAGGCCGATGAGTGACGCCGCCCGCCCGGACGGGACCGACCCGCGCGTTCTCACGGTCCCCGACGACGCACCCGAGGTATGGATTGCGCGGGGCAACTCCAGCGCCCGTTCGTATCACACCAACCGCTGCGCCACCGTGGAGCAGATGGATGACCCCAAGCGCGTCGCCCAACCCGTCGCGGAGTGGAACGACCACAACAAATGCGGCCGGTGTGAACGACTCGACACGGGCGAGGACTATGAGCG
>Ga0102942_1000173_pt1 | contig 23215 bp, 29 predicted proteins | sample SalPon2_C_H2O_MG_FD_78171 | JGI IMG/M metagenome (GOLD analysis project Ga0102942, IMG submission 78171) | Salt pond water microbial communities from South San Francisco under conditions of wetland restoration - Salt Pond MetaG R2_C_H2O_MG | ecosystem: Environmental > Aquatic > Non-marine Saline... | reverse complement strand
TGATGACTGCTCTGTCAGATTCTTGGAGGTGTTTTGGGTGTATGTCCTGTGGTCCGAATACTCATGCCACTACCCTGGTGTCTCCTACTTCAACCCTCGCTGATCCAGCGGCTTCGTCCAAGACGCCTACTTCCATGCTGGTTTCTCTGAGGTCGTTGACTTCTCTTCCGTCTACCCTTTTTCCTTCTTCATCTACCCATTCAATATTCTGTTCGCTCATAGTTCTTCACCTGTCTGTTCTTCAAGCCATTCAGCCATTTCGTCTGTGAGGCCGTCTCTGTGAGCTTCTTCTTCTACCTTTTTGACTGCTCTTGCTGCTAGACTTGAGTTTTCTCCGTCAATCCAGATTCTTCCGTTCTGGCCTACGATTATGTTGCAGTTTGTCGCCTGGTTGATCTGTTTGACCATCGTACCTCTCTTTCCGATTACTCTTGGGACTTTGCTTGGTGCTATCTCGACGATTCTTCCGCCTTCAAGCTTCTTGCATCTCTTGTCAGTCATCGTAAGATCAACGTCCATCGACTTCGTGACTCCCTTCACTTTAACAACGATGGCGTCTCCTACATCGTAGAAATCGGTTAGGTCATCCTCGTCCAGATCAACATACTCATCTGTAGCATCTGCGATGTTCAGATTACCTTCGTAAGGAGAACCAAGATCGACACTCCACCGCGAATAACTTACTCTGGAGACCTCTCCGATAACAGTATCTCCTTCCTCGGGAATGTAACGGCCGGCCATAGGCCTTACAATTACAGAATTACCTGAGTACATCACTGTACCTAGATATTTTGAAATGATTTTAGTATTTTCCTCGTATGCTCCAGAGTCTACATCAACATCCTCATCTTCAGCGATGACATCTCCAGGAGCAACAATCTCATTCGAATCTTTCAAACGTGTCATGTATTATTACCTCAAGTTAGGTCTTCACAAAATAAACCTGTTCTTTATAAGTAATTAATCTGAGGCAAATGTTTTATACCTGAGTCTCAGACATCCTTCACTTCTGATTTACCCGAGGTCAACTCCTGCAGTTCCTCCATCAATTCCGTCAGGATGCCAGCTGGGACTTTAATTTTGGCGAAAAAGTACTCTGAACCCCACTGTTCTTCTATTACTTCTGCTCTCTCCTGAATCATGTTGTAGGCCTTACCTCCTGAATCGCTCGGCACCTTCACTGCGACAGTTTTTTCATCTAGAGATACAGGAATGATAGGCCTGATAGCTTCTATAGCCTCATCAAACTGGTCTTCAACCTTAGCCATTGCATCGGCATCAAAGCCTGCCTCTTCAAGAGCATTTTCAACCCGTTGAGGAGGATGAGGGTTGCCGGTCTTGGGGTTCTGCGCTCGGCGTGCGATCATAGAAATAACCTGTTGTCTTTTGTCCTTACGCATCTCTGCCTTCTGTTCTGTAGTCAGCTGCATATTCCCTTTCTCAAATATCTCTTCAGCAGCATCCATAATCTGCTTTGTTCCAAACTCTTCCTCGAGCTCTGATGGAGAGGCCTTTTCACCTTCGTTGGCGTCCTTGAATACATCTTGGACAAAAAGCAGTCTTGGCATTTCAGGATCCTTTCCTTCAAATTTAGCCTTTTTTGCTGGTTCAGGTTCTACAAGAATCTCGAATATGTTTTCCCCGTCATACCTTATCCTTATGGCTTCAGAGCTGTCTAGGCCTCCCTGATTTTCGCCTGATCCTCTATCTCCCGAGGCCTGTCCACCCATTTGATTCATAATTAATTATTAGGTCGGTTAGTTAACAGTTTTTTGATTAACTAAGTAAAATAATGAAGTAAGAAATGGTTTAGAGGTCTACACCTCTATCTTCAAGGTCTTCTGGAGAAAGCCTCTGGAATTCTTCATCCTTGTTAACTACCGCGAGCTCGATGTTTCTCAGCTCGATATCCTCCTCGCCTTCCTTCAATGCATTGACAGCAAGTTTGACAGCTTCGTCTTCTGAAAGATCTTCGGAATAATTCTCTTCTAGATGCTCTGAAGTATCTTCCCTGCCTTTACCGATAGCCACTGCGTTCCACTCGCTCAAGGTCCCTGAAGGGTCGGTCAGGTAGACCTCTGCCTCTCCGTCCTTGATTCCTCCTGAGATTGTTGATAGTCCGTAAGGCCTCACTCCTCCGTACTGAGTGAACTGCTGGCATCTGTCAGCGATGAACTTTGCGAGTACGCTTGGAGGGATGTTTTCATCGTAAGTCATCAAATGTTTCTGGGCCTCGTTTCTGGCCTCCTCTACAAGAGTTCTCCCATCTGCTACTAGGCCTGAAGTTGCTGCGCCTATATGATCATCTAGTTTGAATACTTTTTCAGGGTTTCTTACCTGAAGCTCTGGAGTGCTTCTGGTGGCACCGAGGACTGTACCTTCCCCAAATTTTATTCCCAGAGCTGTGGCTCCTTTCTTCACCGCTTCTTTTGCATACTCTACCTGGAAGAGCCTTCCGTCTGGGGAGAAGATTGTTTTTCCTCTGTCATACTGTTGTTGCTGTGGGTTAGTCATCTGCATTATTCGATTACACCTTTAGAAAGTTACATCAAAAACTGTTGTTGGAAGATTTATTAACCTGACCGATTTTAACTTTGTTGATGGACTATGATTTTCATACACATTCGACTTATTCAGACGGCCATCTTCTGAAAATAATGGCTCTCAGAGCCGATAAAATAGGCCTAGAAAAACTGGGGGTAACCGATCACTGTAATGTATCCGAAAGAACTGAGATGAAGCTCCAGAAAAAAGAATTAGGCTTCAATCTTGATAAAACATATAAACTTAGGAAAGAGGCCTTAAAGTCTATTAACAAGGAATTTGATGTTGAGATCTTGGATGGCGTGGAAATGGATTTTCATCCTGATGATCGGGAGGAAATAATCAGTTTCCTGCAAAAAGCAGAATTTCAGTATTCTATAGGAAGCGTCCACAGGATAGAAAACGTCAATATCCAGGTTGAGCCGTATTTCACGTCTTTTAGCAAGTCAAGGAGAAGATCGATTGTGGAAAAATACTTTGAGAAACAGAGACAGCTGATAGAATCAGAGATCTTTGATATCGTTTCACATATTGATCTTGTTGAAAGAAATAAACATCTAAGAGGCCTTTCTACTAGAGAAGACCACATGAAAGTAATTGAGGCCCTGAAAAATTCTAAAACTATTCCAGAAATTAACGCAGGCAGAATCAATAGAGGCCTGAAGGAATTTCATCCAACACAACAATTCTTAGAACTGTTTAAAAACGAGGAAATCCCGGTTACAATAGGAACTGATTCCCATAGCCCTGAAGAAATTGAGGAAAGAAATCCTCAGTTAAGAGAAAAGATTGAGAAAGAAGGCCTGGAACTGACAACTCCAGAAATCAGAGAGTTCAAGCCTTGATAGAAAGCCTTTTTTAGAATAGGCCTCCTCACAGTTATATAGATCGGTTATCGGACCGGTCGATTATCTGGACCACTAGCTCAGGGGTTAGAGCACCGTCCTTATAAGGACCTTCAGACAGAAGACTTGCTGAAAGGCCTGTTTGATGGCCTCGAGAGAGGCGGCGGTCCCGGGTTCGAACCCCGGGTGGTCCAAGAATAACATCTCATTACCGAAAAACTGTTCTTTCGATTTAATTATCAGATGTTAAAAGCTGAAAGCAATTGGATTAAAAGTTTTCACTTACTATCTCTTTCCTGTAATGAGTCTAAAGCTACTGGTCGCAGGGGATTTCCATGCTCGAGAGGAGCTTCTAGAAGCTTGTCGAGAAGAGCTTGAAGAAGGCGATTACGATCTCTATGTAAATGTCGGAGATTACATGGATCTTGACTTCGCTGAACGCTTATTTGAAGGCCTTGATGTTGCTGCAGTCGGCACAACAGGGAATAGAGACTTACATATGACCGAGGATGATCTTGAAGGCCTACCAGTATTTCACTTTCTAGAAGCAGATATCGACGACGAGTATAAATTAATTTTGATTGGCGGGGACTTCCCGGATGACGTACAGGAAAAAGTAGCTGAAATGGTCGAAGACACTGATTCTGAAAAACTGATAATCGGTTCTCATTATCCCCCGAAAAAACTTGGTGACAAGATTAACTCCGGTAGAAGAATTGGATTTGATCAGTTCCGTAGAATGATCATGAGGCACAAACCTGTTTTATGGGTTAATGGTCATGTACACGAAGATTTCGGCCAGAGAGAGCTTATGGGTACTAAGGTGCTAAATGCCTCAAGCCATGACAATGGTAAGGCCTACTCGGTCGTAATTGATGATGGAGAGGTAGATGTAGAGGAAGTGAAGCTGTTGTAAGGATAATTAAAGCTTGATAGCCAATTCAATATGAAAGGGCTCTTAGTTCAGCCTGGCAGAACGCTCCCTTGGCAGGGGAGAGGCCTCGGGTTCAAATCCCGAAGAGTCCAAACTTTACCAGTTTTGATCAGGTTGGAGGCGTTTGAAGAATACCTTTGTCAGTCCTCCATCTTATATTCGGGCCTGCGAAAATCATTCTTATTATGGCGCCTGAAGATCTGACTGTCGGTGAGTTCTCCAGCAGTGATTTTGTCATAGTCGAAACAGGGACTTCAAGAGGAGAGGCCTTGGAAAGGTTCAGCTCCTATAATTTTCATGACAAGCCTTCTATATACTATATTTTCGTCGAGGAAAAGGACAGGTTGAAAGGAGTGGCTTCAGTCAAAGATTTGATGAACTCCGATACTTTAGAAGAGGCCTTGGAGACTGATTTTGTAAGTTTTAGGCCTGAAATGGATCTGGAGAAAGCTGCCAGAAAATGCGCGAAATACGATTTTCAGGCCTTTCCCGTAACTGAGAATGATAGGATGGTCGGAGTCTTAAGGCTGGATGATGTACTGGAGGTTTTAGAAGCTGAAGAGACTTCCGATATCTTCAAACAAGCTGGTGTAGTGGACGAGGATCAGTTCTACAGAAGCGAGAAAATGATTCACGCTTCGATTCTGAAAGAGGCCTATGCAAGAGTTCCCTGGCTTTTATTCTCAATAATTGGAGGCCTAATAGCAGGAACTGTAATTGAAAGCTATGAACAGACTCTACAGTCGGTAGTAGTTCTAGCATTTTTCATCCCGTTGATCATGAACATTGGGGGAAATGTAGGCACACAGTCATCCACAATACTGGTTAGAGGAATGACCCTCGGACAGATACATGAGCAAAATTACTTCAAGTTCGTGGCTAGAGAAGGACTGACAGGCCTATCAATTGGAGCGGTCATCGGCTCGCTTTCAGGCCTAGCCGCTTATCTATGGCAAGGAAATCCAACAGTAGGAATAGTAATCGCTTTGTCCATGACGTTAACATGTTTCACGGCCTCAATAATCGGTTACATGATTCCTTTGACAGCTGAGAAACTAGGTAGAGATCCTGCCGCTATATCCGACCCGATGGTCACAACCATCCAAGATATAACATCTCTGCTCATCTATTTTACTGTGGCCATAACTTTACTAGGCCTCTAAAGGTGAAATAGAATGAAGTTTGAGGAGAAAAGAGACTTACTATTGGCGTGGCTCATACTAGGATTAGCCTTCGCTAACATCTTGGAAGGTCTAAGTATCGATTCTATACTCACAGCCACAGTTACAGCAGGCCTAGGTTTCTTACTACACGAACTGGCTCACAAAATTGTTGCACAGAATTACGGCCTGAATGCAGAGTTTATGGCGTATTATAGAATGTTAGCCTTTGCGTTCTTTGGTTCTTTCGTAGGATTTATCTTTGCGGCTCCTGGAGCAGTATATACTAGAGGTCAGAGAACTTTAGAGCAGCAGTTGTGGATAACTTCGGCAGGACCTATAACCAATATTTTGCTGGCGTTAATCTTCTTACTGGTGCCTGGACAGATTGGAAGTTACGGACATTCAATTAACTCATGGCTGGCATTGTTCAATATGATTCCATTTGGCCCTATTGATGGAAGGAAGATACTTGATGCTTATAGGCCTGTATACATTGGGATTGTTATAGGTTCAATGATAGTCTGGTTGTTATGAAAGGCAGTTACTCCTTGATAATTAAGGCGCCTGAGGGAGCAGAGATCGGTGCCTTAGGCCTGAGAGAATTTGACTCTGACTACCTAGTTTACAACGGTTCGGCTTTTGGGCCAGGCGGGTTAAAGAGGGTTTTCAGGCATTTCTCCTCAGACAAAAGGATTCACTGGCATATCGACTATCTTTTACAGGAAGGAGAGTTAGAGGCAGCGTTAATTTTTCCGGATAAGGATCTGGAATGTGAGTTAAGCTCTGAATTTTCTAGGCCTGTAGATGGATTCGGGTCTAGTGACTGTAACTGTAATTCGCATCTATTTGAGTTTGACAGTTTTGAAGAAGTAATTGATCAGGTTTCAGATCTGGTCTCTGAGGTGAAGGTAATGGACTCCGATAGGTATCGCAAGTACAAGAACCGAGAAAACCAAGAGTCCAAGGAGGATGTTCTCAGTAATTTGCCAAGTGCCGAGGCCTATCAGTAGAGCCGATATATGTGCGAAGAGAAAATTTTCTATCAGTTTCTTAGAGGCCTGCATAGATTTTAATATCGAGGCCTAATTTTATTTATGGAATTATTCTGGTTTGTCTCAGGTTTTATGTTTGGAGGCCTGATAGGTTCTGGAGCCGTGCTTTTCTACATTAACAGAAAATTTACTAGATCAGTTCAGAGGTTTGAAAATGAAATGGACCTGATCGAGGATCTCCAAGAAGAAAATGAGAATTAATTGAACTCTAGGATTCATACAGTTGGTAGCCAAAGTAGACCTGATAGAGTCCTGCAAGGCCTACGAGCAGGTATAGAAGTGATTCTGCCTGAGGAGCTCCTCCCAGGCTGTTGAATATAAGATATATCAGGTTGTATGTTTCTGCACCTGCGTTAGTTAGCCGGCCTAGACCGACCAACCCCCAGTTGACCGCGCCCACGAATACAAGTATCAGTGACGCCCAGTCGATGTAATCAAGTTTATCCATAAGGATTTCACAACACTAATCTTTTTCTCAATTCATTAAAATTTACTGGAAGGTATTACTCCATCTTGTCAGCTGTACGCTCCATTTCCTCAGCGATTGTACGCAGTTCCTCGATAAAGGCCTTCGAATGCGCGGAGTACTCTTCTTTTATCTCTACGTTTCTCAAGGCCTTTCTGACATGAGCTTCTTTCACCTTGTGCATAAGTTCTGCTTCATCCATTGTCTCCTCCATAACCTCGGTCAAGAGGCCTGAAAGCACACAGTTCACGACGTGAGGCACGTCTCCGTCTAGAGTCTGTTCCTCGCTCATGTTTTCTCTGAAGATTCTGGCGATTCTTCCCTCGGAAAGCGCAAGGTCAGAGTTTTCGAGTTCGCCGTAGTTATCAGGAATCATCTTCTCCAAGTTCATACCTTAATCGAGAAGGTCTACATTTAAATCTATAAGCCGGATTTGAATTTACTAGGCGGCTATAGTGTAGTCCGGTTAATCATCACGCCCTCTCGAGGCGTAGACTCGGGTTCAAATCCCGATAGCCGCATTGTAATATTCTCCGGCATTTGATATCCTCCGAGAAAATCAAGGATTTTCGGACGGGTTCAAATCCCGATAGCCGCATTCTATTTTACAAATAATGAAAGGAAGGAAAAGAATTAAGTGGAAACGCCTTTAGGCCTTTTTATTCTCTTTATACAGGCTGTGTGGGCATAACCTTCCTCTGCTGTAATGTAGAGGTCGTCCTTTTTTACTCTTTCATTGCAGATCAGACATCTTCCAAGTTTCACTTTATTCTCATTAATAACTTTTTTTGTTTACATCTATAAAAAGATTTCTAGAGGCTGATTTATCGGTTTTTGAAGTACTTGTAGTAGGCCCAGATCGGTAAGTAAGCCCCGATTATAAGGCCTAGAGCTGCGGGAGCGGAAAGAATACCTCTGTACTGCAGGTAAGGTGGTAAAATTATAGGTATTTGAAGTAAGAATACTGCTGAAAAATGCTCGAGATTCATAATAAAGAAAGGGATTTAGGGGTTTGACTTGAAAAAATCAGGCCTTGCGGCCTTCTGATTTCCAGTCGTCGATAATGTTGCGTCCCTTGGTAGATTTGGAAGTTGTTTCACTTTCGTTTACGTGATTGTTTGCTCTGTGAATACCTTCCTGAGTTCTAGCTTCAGCTTCGTCCTCCCCCTCGAAGACTTCACCGCAATAAGGACATTCTACTGTTTCTGTCATGAATAAATCACCTTGTAGCACGCGATCAAAACTTTTCGTGATCAATCGGATAGAAAATTATCCATCGATCGGCTACATTTTTACAAGAGATAGGCTAAACCTTAAATATTAAACGGTGCAGAGAACAGATACCAGGCCTATTCAAAAAACTTGGTTTCAGAAGCTGTACACAGTGAAATGTGTAAGGAAAGGCTGTGAAAATGAGACTATGTTAGGCCTCTGCAATAAGTGTTCTCATCAAAGGGTTATGGATCGGAACAGTCCCTGATAAAACCACAGTTAAAGCATTTCAGTTCACAAGCTACGAATTCAGTCATTGATTCTCCACAGTTCCAACATTCCATTACACATAACCTTTGGATTCTAAAAATATTTAATCAATATTTAAGTAGATTAAGATTGTGGAAGGCCTTCACTGAGGCCCGGGTTCTATCGTGTATTCTTGAGATTAAAAAGTGAATCAACATCTATGAAATTTCCCACAAGATCAGAAGCAAGCACAGCTAGAGAGGTATAAGAGGCTGTAAAATCAAGGTAAATATAAGTAACGACTTTCATTAGTACAGAAACTGTTAAATGATGTTAAAACGATATCAGTACCATTCAGGTTCAGATATTTTAATATCGCCATAGACTTTGACCTGGCAGCCTAAACGGTAAGGGCCTTCAAGTATTTCCTCTCCCTGATACCGACGCAGCGTGTTTTTTTCATCTTCCTGCATCTCGCTAACATTTTCCTCTCCATCCTCTATCTCCACCCGACAAGTGGTGCAGTTACAGAAACCTCCGCAGGCATGCATCCATTCAACCCCTCCCTGTAACAAGGCCTGAAGGATGTCTTGCCCATCTTCTGCCTCGACTTCTTCCTCTCGATCTACTATCTCAATGGTGTGTGTCATAGTATCAGGCCTGCGATCAGCGATCCCAGTACTATAATCCACAACAGCACTGAGAAATGGTTGACGTATTTGCGTTTTTCGTCTCCGATGAATTCCTCGATTAGGGTATCTACTATCTGGCCTCCGTCAAGAGGCTTTGCAGGAAGCAGATTAAACATTCCAATCGCTAGGTTAAGGAATCCCACCATGTTCAGAAGGCCTAGGAACCACTGCCAATCGGCAGAATATGAACGAGTTATTCCTATGAAACCTGTTTCAAGGCCTTGCTGTTCGCCAAGAGCAAAACTGAAATCTCCTTCGGAGGTCTCAAGCCTCACATTGTCTCCCGGTGATGTTCCCTCCAGAATCCCTCTTAACTCTTCGAAACTATCTACTTCCTCCCCATTTACAGATTGAATGGTTCCTGAAGTCAATCCGGCCTCTTCTGCAGGGCTTCCGGAAATAGCACTGTAATTTATTGGTCCAGAGTAAAAGTTTGGAAGCAAAAACAGTATCAAGGCTAGATAAGCCCCGAAGAAAACCGCAGAGGTAACGTAATTTGCGAAGCTTCCTGCACTCAAAACTTTCAGCCTCTGTCTGTAACTTCCTTGATCCCACAGGCCTTCGTTTTCTCCATCTTCTTCTGTGCCTGGAAGCATTTTCTCTCCTTTAGGCTCTACAAAGGCACCGGGGATAACTCCCATTACAAGCCAGCCAACAGAGTTGATCTCGAAATCCTCGAGTCTTGCAATAATACCGTGAGAGGCCTCATGGACAACCATAATAATTCCTACCGATATCAGCCAGTACTCAACAGGTATGAAAGATGCTCCTGCCTGGAAGCTTGGCTCACCGCTTAAACCTGGGAGTATAGCCGAAGGCCCTCCCTCGGCTGAGCCTGTGGAAAGAAAATTGTTGACAATCCATCCTATCTGTAAAAGCATCAACGGCATACTTACTACAGCAAAAAATACCCCGGTCCAGCCATAGACATTCCAGAAACGCGGAAACTTACTTGCTATCCTGTCAAGTAATTCTACACCGTTCTCCGTACGCCTGACAAATAAAATAGAGCTTCTCTCAATGTTTTTCCTGTCATACCAAAGCAGTGCTGAAAGGCCTGCCACAAAAAATATTGAGAAAACAAGTCGGGGATTGATTCCTTCTAGCATGTAATTCAATGAGACAGCGAGAAGTTAAAAACCTTTGAGACCCGGGCAGGAAATTAAAGCGTTCAGGCCTGAAAAAATTGTTATGAGCGAACCACTTTTCTGGTCGGATCAGCTAGCGGATGAAACAATAGAAGAATTCACTGAAAAAGACACTTATGTATGTGCTTCAGGGATTTCACCTTCTGGAATCGTCCATGCAGGAAACTTCAGAGAAATAATCACAACAGACTTCGTCGTCAAATCTCTCAAAGAAAAAGGAAAAAATGTAAAATTCATTTACTCATGGGATGACTACGACCGATTCAGAAAAGTACCTTCAAACGTTCCCGATGAATTCGAGAAGTATTTAGGCCTTCCACTGACTCATGTACCAGATCCTGAAGGCTGCCATGATTCTTACGCAGAACATTTCGAGTCACAGCTGGAAGAAGAGCTTGAAGGCCTTCAAATGGATATAGAGTTCATCAGGCAGACCTCGAAGTTTGAGAAATCAGAGTATGCAGATCTGATTAAGAAAGGCCTAGAGAAAAAAGACAAAGTCAAAGAAATACTTGATAAATACAGGAAAGAGCCTTTAGAACAGCCTTATTATCCGATTAGAGTATACTGTAGTGAATGTGAGAAAGACTTTACAGAAGTAAAGGACTGGGATGGAGAATATACCCTGACTTATTACTGCAACGAATGTGAAGAGGAAAAGACGTTGAACTTCAAGGAGCAAGGCCATGTTAAACAGCCCTGGAGAATTGACTGGCCTATGCGCTGGAAATACGAAGACGTACATTTCGAACCTGCTGGTAAAGAACATTCAGCATCGGGAGGATCAAGAGACACAGGAAACGAACTAGCAGGGAAAATTTACGATAAAAAGCCGCCAGTCCATCAGATGTATGAATTTGTAACAAAGGACGGCGCTAAGATATCTTCGAGCAGTGGAGAAGACGTATTCACAATCTCGGAGCTCAAAAAAGTTTACTCTCCTGAGATGATAAGATTCCTTTTCTCAGGTACGAAACCGAACAAGGCCTTCGAGATTCCGTTTGCATCAGAGGAAATTTTCCAGAGATATGATAAATTTGACAGGATTGAAGAAGCCTACTTTACAGAAGAAGTAGAGAATGAGCGACAGCTAGAGCACTGGAAACGTGTCTACGAGCTTGCGATGGTCGATATACCTGAAGAAAGGCCTGTCAGAGTTCCATTCAAGCATCTATCTTTCGTGGCTCAGACAGTTCCAGAGGATGAATGGAATCCTAAAGCCATTGAATCATTGAAAAGAACAGACCATGTCCCAGAAGATATCTCCGATAGAGATGTTGAAAGAATACTTTCTAGACTTGAAAGAGCAAAAAACTGGGCTCGAGAATATGCACCACAAGATTATGTCTACCAGATTAATTATGATGGAGAAGGAGACTTTGACGAAGATCAGTTAGAGGCCTTGAAGCTTCTCAAGGAAAAAATTGAGGAAGGCTATGAAGATCAGGATGACTTCGATACCAAAATCTTTGATGCCAAAGGAGATTCCGAACTTGGAACAGGAGAATTCTTCAGTACAAGCTATCAGGCCTTACTGGGGAGAGATCAAGGACCTAGACTTTCCAGATTGATAATGTCGATCGGTGATGAGAAAGCAATAGAGATAATAGAGGAAATAAAAGGATGATTGGCAGGACGTTTCAAACCAACCTGGTTAAAGGATTTCGTTAAATTCTAACTTCAGTGGCTTAATCTTTTATCAGAAAGAAAAATAGAAAAAACAGAGGTTAGAACAGGTTTTCAAGTGATTCCAGTATATCAGCGAAGAATCCTTTAGAATCCTCTTTTTCTGTCTCTGATTGCTGGTTTTCTGAAGGCTCTGGACTGGTTGTGCTTCCGTTAACGGCAGTAGGCATCTGCTTCTCCTCGATCTTTGTGTCGTTGTGATATACTTCGAGCAGGTATCCTTCACTGGATGTGAAGTTCGCACTGTACTCGATGTTACCGATGCATGTCGGTGCAATATTTGAGGTTTCTACACCGTTCAAACGCAGGATGTAATGCTTATCCTCTACTTTCTCGATGTTGTGAGAAAGATTGTAGTTCGGGTGCTGTGTCTGGAAAACTCCGTCAACATTTACCGTGGTTTCATCAGGCGAAACTTTCAATGAAGTAATTGAAGCATTGTCAACTCCTTGGCCTCCACACCTGGCTGTTTCCTGTTCAAAGTCAATGCTATAATCCCTCTCCGCTGATATAGGTACAGGTTCAGCAGTTGTCTTCATCAACTGGGGTCCACTACTATTTGGATCTGTAACGGTGTTGTTGGGGTCGTAGATTGCTGTAGCCGATAAACTCATCGACAAAACCAGCAAACTGAGTAAAATCGCTCTTTTCATAATAAACAGAAAATACTCTTCACCAATTATAAATAGCTCTAAACTGTTCGCAAACAAACGAACAAAAAAACAATATGTGCAAGCGGAGAGCCTAAAAAAGAAATACAGGGGTTTAAATCAAAGACTCTATGGCAGGACGCGGATTTGAACCGCGGTCTGTACCGTCCTGGGGCACATGATAGTCCACTACACTACCCTACATAATCTAGAGAAAAACTTAAGATTTAATTTAGCTCTTTCACTTCCTTCACCTCTTCCTTATCTCCTTCTCTATTTTCGACCTCTATCAGGCCTTTTCCTAGGAATGAGTTCCCGATAATTATTTTTCTCTGGACCCCGATTAGATCGGCCTCTGCAAATTTTTCTCCTACAGATAGGCCTTCGTCATAGAGAATTACTTCCTCGCTCTCTTTCAATTTTTGATGGATTTCCTCAGCTTTCTCAACGCATTCCTCTTCATTGACGGCTATGATGACCGCGGTATCGAAAGCCGATACTTCGCTGTTCCAGGTTATCCCGTTCTTGTCGTTGTTCTGCTGGATTATCGCTGCTATCGACCGGGAGACTCCGATTCCATAACAGCCCATCTGAACAAATTCTTCGAGGCCTTCATCGTTCTGAAATTTCAAATCCATTGACTCGCTGTACTCTGTGCCTAACTTGAAGCAATGGCCTAGCTCGATACCGTTCGCCTTCTCCAATTCTGAACTGCATCTAATACATTCCTCAAGGCCTAGATCTTTACTACCGAACTCACAGCTCACACATTTTTTGTAGGTATCGCTTCCAGCCTCGGATTCAGCGATGAACTCTCGGGAATGATCTCCTCCCATCGAACCATTATCAGCTCCAACGATCGAATACTCAAGGCCTAACCTGTCAAAGATTCTCCTGTAGACCTCTATCATTTCCTCGAACTTTCTGTCGAGGCCTTCTTTATCTCGGTGGAAGCTGTATGCGTCTTTCATCGTGAACTCTTTCGCTCTTAGAAGGCCTTTCCTTGCGTGGTCATCTCTGAACTTTCTTCCGATCTGATAGATTGTCAGGTCTAGATCCCGATAACTTCTGATATATTTGCTGACTAGGCCTACTGAGGCTTCTTCATGTGTCGCTGCAAGGCAGAAATCCTTATCATCGCGGTTCTTGAAGTGGAAGAATTCCTCGGCTTCAAAGTTTTTCCACCGGCCGCTTTCTTTCCAGAGCTTGGAACTCTGTAAGAGATTCATCCTGACTTCCTGTGCGAGTTTGTCCATCTCCTCTCTGATAACTGATTCTATATTTTCTAAGACCTTTTCTCCAAGATGGGTATAGCCGAAAGTTCCTGAACCATAACTGTGGACCAGGCCTGATCTAACTGCCAGCTCTTCACTTCTGCAACTGTGGTTCTCCGTTTCTTTCGAGCTAGTTATGAATAGTTCGCTTCTTCTCATAGAAGACCGCCTTGAGAAGTTTGTTTAAGGTTTTGAGCGTCTTTACTGGAACCGGCTGAACGTAGTGAATGCCGTTTATGGTGATCAAACTTCCAGAAGTTTGTGTGGAACGCGTCCACCTGTAGTTGAATCTAGCTTCATATCAATCACGTTAATTTGGTTATGCCAGCGACTCAGAAAACGTTCTTCATTGATACTTAGGTTGTGGAACGCAGAATTTTGTGACAAATTCTGCTCTAGCACTCTTTCTCCTCCGAGAAAGGTGCGGAACATAGTCACCGGACATTGTAAGTAAATCTAGGGAATTAATTCTTTTGTATCTTCCGGTTGAGATAAAGAAGTTAGTCAGAAAAGAAATTTTCATGAATCAAGAGAAAGGCCTGAGTTATACAGCTTTCACGCTTTGTGGTTTCCTGTTCATGGTCTATGGCATTCAGGTCTTCTTTAATCTTGAATTGGCTTATAGGCCTGGAGTAGAGTATTACCGTTTTCTGACTTCGATATTTGCACACTCTGGAATCGATCACCTCACCAATAACCTATTCTTTATAGGGCTGTTCGGAACTATATACGAGATTCAGACTGATTCCAGTACTTTTCTGATCACTTTTCTTGTCTCAGGTCTACTTGCTAATCTGACTGCGTTCGTCTTCTATCCTGAAACGTTTATTCTGGGTGCTTCTGCCGGTGCGATGGGCATCCTGGCGGCTCTGGCGGTTTACAGGCCTAACCAGATTGGACTGGGTCTTGGTGTGCCTATGCCTATGTGGGCAGTACTGTTTGCTTACATGTTCATTGATCTTGTGGGTATCGGGGGAGCAAATACTACTGCGAACGAAGCCCATCTCGCAGGCCTTCTGGTCGGAGCTATAATGGGTTACAGGATTAGAGATGGAGATGAGGGAAAGAACGAGGGTATTGAGGAAAGTGATGATCTTGGTTTTGAGAACTGGGATGAACGCATAGAGGCTTGGGAAGAAAAATGGATGAAATAATCCTTTTCTTTTAGAGGCCTGGTATCACCGAATAAAGTATGTATGAACCTGAGAGGATTGCTCCTATCCCGCTTCCAAGATTTACCAATAGAAATGTCAAAAGAATTATTCCTACCTGATTGTTCCACAGCTCAGTGAATTCATCTACCTGTGTTATCCTTTCGAGGTCCTCTACTTTTGGACTGTTGATCTTTGCCTCTGTATATGCTGCTACCAGGCCTGCTGGAAGCGCAGGGTTTACCGATGTTAGAGGGGACGCGATGAAAGAGACAATCCATGTGACAGGGTGTGATCTGGCGATTATTGCGCCTATCATTGCGAGTAAACTATTTGCTCCGATCCATATTCCAAGGTTGGTTACTCCCTGATTCATGCTTGAGTAGAAGCTGAAGCCCAGGCCTAAAACCACCAGTGCTGTGAATCCGTAGTTGGCTATCTTCATCCATGGAAGCCGGTCTTTTTCCTCAAACTCTGGGCTCTCTTTTCTTTCCTTCACGAGATCTTCCTTGAGGCCTGCGAGATGTGCAGCCCCTACCACAATTACAGCTGACTCAAAGTTTTTTTCAAGTATTTTTTCCGCCATGAACGTGTTCCTCTCGTCGAGGAAAACCTTTTTGAGTTCGGGAAACTCATCCTCCATTTCGTTGATCAGTGTTCCAAGCATGTCTCCATCTTTCAGAGACTCCACATCTATTTCTTCGTCTTCTGAAGGCAGTAACATCGAGGCTATCAGTTTCAGTTTGTCGAGAACACTAAGCGAACTTATGGCCCGGTTCAAAGTCTTATTTATATCTTGATCGATAAGAGCGTACTCTATACCGAGTTCCTCTGCTTTATCCACAGCACCCATTAACTCCTCACCCGGTTTCATACCCTCCTCCAGGCCTAGTTTTCTCTGGTATATCGAAAGCACCAGGTTAAGCAGAAGCAAGTTGCCTTTTCCTTCTCTGATGGCCTCACTTATCTCGAGATCCTTCCAGCCGGAACCATCTCTCAGCGATTCGAACCTGCTCTGATCCAGCTCCACCCCGACAAGATCAGGCCTTACATCTTCTATAGTCTCCCTGACTTCTTCCCTGCTTTCCCGCGAGATATGTGCAGTCCCGACTATCGTGATCTCTTTGCCATCTATCTCCAGCGTTTCCTTCATCTGTAAAAACAGAATTAGGTCTCAGGTTTTTAACGTATGTGTAAAGCTATACTAGATCAGGAACGAGTAACTTTTTTGCTAAGAGAAGGGTTTATCCCGGACTGATAGATCGCATTCACAGTATCAAGGTATGAGTCAAAACTCTCCATGGTTCCATAGTCGATGTTCAGGCCTTCATCCACTTCAAAGCTGTGCCTGAAACATCCGTTTTCTATCTCGCCGAAACTACTGCGTGAGTTCATCTTCTGTTCCTTCAACCTTTTCAAGGCCTTTTCAGGAGCCCAGACCTTGATATCGAATCTGGTATCTCCTTTAGATTTTATCTCAGCAGTAAAGCCCAGATCAACGGTATCCTCTATTCTAATCTTGGAGGCCTCGAAAGATTTTTTGATCGGCACCTTTGGGGAGTAGATATCCGCTACTTTCCTCCAGGATATTATGCCTAGTTTCTGCATTAGCTTTCTCTCGAAGTCTTCGAATCTGCATCCGTACCCAGAACTTTCCTCGCCTAAAACCACGTAAATATCATTTTCCCGGGCTATCTCCTCAAGCTTTGAAATCTTTGATTCTCTGTAGGGAACGTCTACAAGCACAGAGCGGTCTCTACTGCTGTGTTCCAGCAGAAAGTCGACCGGAAGATTTTCACGATCTTCAAGAGGATGTTCCCTCAGTTTCAGATCCGTAAAGGAGGATTCGATCTCCTGAAGTTTTTTCCTGGAACGGTTCATACTTGAACGAAACGAGTTCAATGAACGATACAACATGCGGGCCTGACTATGAGGCAGGACCTCTTTCTCCGCCATCTGAGCCACATCCCTCACAACTCTATCCGTCTCGGTATAGATCAATTCTTTTCTCAGGTACTGGTGAAGTGACTTCACACCTATGACTTCAAACTCTGATTTCAAGGCCTCAGGTGCTATAAAAACTCCTTCTATTTTGTGTTCGCCCAGTTCTGAATACTCCAGGCCTACATCTAATGGATTATTTTTTATCTGTTCGATGTATTTTTCCATTCGTTGCTCGTCTTCATCATCTATGGTTCTCTTGTTCTTTGCGTCGAATATCCAGACAGTCATTCTTTCCCGTGAGACTCGGGCGACGCAGTCAGGCCTTGACTGGTCGGATAAAGTACCTGTTCTCTCGAAGAAGTCGAAGAAGCCTTCGTATTGCTTCAGTGCGTCTAGTACATCTGTCTGGAATACCTGCCAGTCCATTTACTCGATAACCTCGTAGTCATCTATCTCCCCGTCCCCATCTAAGTCTAGGCCTTTCACAACTAAATAGTCTTTCTCGAAATCTTCTTCTCTAAAGGCCTTCACTGCAGCCCGGGTACCGGTGTTTCTGATCCCGGCTACAAGTATCCTGCTGTCTTTTCTGGAGATGATCCCGATATCCGGGTCGCTGTAAGTGTTTTCAGGAGTTGATATCTCCCTATACGGAAATGATTCTCCTGAGAAAAAGGCCGGGAACTCCTCGTTGAACCTCTTGGCTACGGTGTTCGTCAGGATCCCTCCTATAATCACCATGTTCTCATTGAAGCGGTGATCTCTCACAACCTCAGTATCCCATACAGTCCTGAAATCCAGTCTATGCATCCCCAGCTTCAGGCCTATCTCTCCTGCAAGATGTCCATCCCGTGCTCTGACCTGGTCTTTTCCGTGTTGATCCGGTGATCCCACTACTATCAGGCCTGAGTCGGAATCGAAAGTTTTCTCCAGCAGTGAAGATTTCAGAGGTTCATCTCCGTAAACGAGTCTGGAAAAATCCGGTTCAAATATAGAAGCCTTTCCACCCTTTACCTCGTCCCTGCCGACCTCTCTCAGTATTCCTGCTTCTCTCAGCTTTTTGAAGTGATAGTGGGCCTTCTGTTTGCTTATACCCAGTTTTCTTGCTATAGAGGCTGGATAATCCGGTTTTTCATCCAGTAGTTCAAGCATTTCTCTTCTGGTATCGTTTTCCAGAGCCGAGATCTTTTTCTCGTCGAGGCCTTTTTCCTGCATACCAACTTAACCGGTAAAAAAGTTTTTATACTTCTTGCCCAGATTCTCTCATCTAAGATGTCAAAGATAAAAACAATTTTATACCCGTCTAGGCCTCTACAGCAGGTTATAAAAACTTCTGAAGTGAAATAAAAGGATATATGTGTGGGATAATCGGTTACAAGGGCCAGGATGGAGCGACTGATAAAATACATAGAGGCCTGAAGAAACTTGAGTACAGAGGTTACGACTCCGCAGGCATCGCAGTATCCTCTAACCCTTCAATAAAGACGGAGAAAGGTACTGGAGACGTAGACCAGCTTGAACCTGGCTTTGATGGCGATGCAGGTATCGGACACACCCGATGGGCGACTCATGGAGGCGTAACAGACGAGAACGCACATCCACATGTCAGTAAATCCGGTAAAGTAGCTGTAGTACACAACGGCATAATCGAAAACCACAGGGAACTACGGGAAAAGATAGGAAAACACCACTTCACATCCGAGACGGATACAGAAGTAATTCCGCATCTACTGGAAAAACACCTTGAAAGAAACAACCTGAGAGAAGCCGTCGAAAAAGTTATCTCGAAGCTTGAAGGCTCATACGCAGTTACAGCTGTCCTTGAATCTGGAGAGATGATCGCATTCAGACAGGATTCTCCGCTTGTCATAGGCCTGAAAGAGGAAGAATACTTCATTGCTTCGGATGTCAACCCTTTCATCGAACACACTAAAGACGCGGTATTCCTCCAGAACGGAGACTACGCTATAATAGACGAAGGCCTAGAGATATACAACTCGGGAGAGATGGCGGATCGAGAAGTAATGGAGATTGAATGGGATGCAGAAGAGGCCTCGAAAGAAGGATTCGACCACTTCATGGAGAAAGAGATAAGAGAACAGCCAGAGACTGTGAAAAGAGCGGTATTCCAGGACAAATCGGATGTAGAAAAATCGGTGGAGATGATCGAAGACGCCGATAGGGTATTTCTGACCGCGTGTGGAACCGCGAGCTTCGCAGCTGACATGGGAGCAAAATACCTACGAGAAAAAGGAGTAGAGGCCTACTCCGAACAAGCCCACGAATTCGAGTACCAGGCCTCACAAGTAAATGAAGAAGACCTAGTGATCGCGGTCAGCCAGAGCGGAGAGACCGCAGATCTTCTATCGGCTCTGGATGAAGTTGAACCGCCAGTTCTCTCGGTGACGAACGTTGTAGGATCGACACTGGCAAGAAACTCGGACCACAATATGTATATCAACGCAGGCCCTGAAATCGGAGTCGCATCCACGAAAGCATTCACAGCCCAGATGACAGTACTCAAACTTCTAAGTTACTCGATAGACGAAGGCCTAGAATACGCAAGAGAATCACTGCTCGAGACCGCAGGAAAAGTCGAAGAGATGCTAGAAAAGAATGAGGAAGAGATACTCAAACTCTCGGAGTATCTGGCGGAAAAAGAAGACGTCTACTTCATAGGAAGAAACAAAGGCAGAGAACTCGCAAAAGAGGCCTCACTTAAACTAAAGGAGCTGTCATACATTCATTCAGAGGCCTTTCCCGGTGGAGAGTTCAAACACGGAACCCTATCACTCATAGAGGAAGGAGTACCGGTCGTAGCGTTCACGCTCGATGATAAGACCAATACTCTGTCCAACGCTGTAGAAGCCAGTTCCAGAGGAGCAGAACTCATAGGAGTAGGGACAGAAAACCACGAGGCCTTCGATCACTTTATCGAAAGTCCGGAAGACGAGAACAGAGAGATACTCGAGATCATACCATTCCAGTTCCTCGCTTATGAGACAGCCCTGAAAAGAGGAAACGACCCCGATAAACCAAGAAATCTGGCCAAATCAGTTACAGTAAAATAAGGTATTATAACTAAGCTCAGAAAGCCTAGTTGTGAAGCTTTTTCTATCCAGACACGCTGAGACCGAACACACCAGGGAAGGCATAGTTCAAGGTCATTCAAACTCTAAATTAAGCGAAAAAGGCCTCAAACAGGCCGAAGCACTCGCTAAAGAATTTTCCCAGCGGGAAATAGACGCAGTATACTCAAGCGACATGAAAAGAGCAGCGAAAACAGCCGAAAAAATTGCCGATCCCCAAGGCCTGAAAGTAAATAAATCCAAAGACCTCAGAGAGGTTGACAGATCAAGTTTTGAAGTAAAACCATTTGAGCAAATGGTAAAGGAGATAAGGGAATCAGAGACAGAGGACTATCTATGGAAACCAGAGAATGGCGAAAGCCTTGAAGAAACCAAGAAAAGAGCTGTTGAACGAGTTGAAGATATCAAAAATAATCACAGAGGAGAAAAGATAGTAGTGATTTCACACGGTGGAACCATCGGAGCCACAATGATGGGCTTAATGGGTAGAACAGCTAAGAACAGCTACAAATTAAAACAGAGCAACTGCTCAATTAACAGACTGAAATGGGATAAGAAAAGACGGTGGCAAGTAGAGAAGGTAAACGAAACCTGCCACCTGAAAAATATCTAGATAATTCTTACATCAAAACTTCTGTCCTCAAGCCTGGCCTTGAACTCCTCAACCTCAGACCGAGCATCAAAACCGTAAGGCACAATTATACGGGGCTTAACCTTCACAGCCTCCTTGATAGAGGCCTCATCAACCTTCAGAAAAGCAAGGTCGACCTTGTTCTCCAGCCAAGCCACATCACCATTCTTCCCAGGCCTGGATGAAAAATAGAAGCTCTTAGAACCCATCTTAAACCAGTAACTCAAGTCTTCTCCCTCAAAAGCCCTGATCATAACACCAAAGATATCGATTATATCACCCGGACCCAGAGGCTCGAAATCACCGTCAACACTCAAACCTTCCCTACCAACGATGACCTCGCCATCACCTATTCCCTCAGAAGAAAGCAACTGGATATCGGAAGAACTGGGAGAATCAACACCCACCGAAAAACCATCATCGCTGACAGAGAAAGAATCTCCTTCACGCAGAATCTCAAAACCCTCCCAATTCATACAAACAATGATAGGCCTAAAAATCTTTTATCAATAACCTCTAGACGCCACTCCCATTAAAAACCTTAACCATCCTAAATTACAATACAAGGCCTCTAAAAGCGGGGGTAGCCAAGTGGTCAAAGGCGCAGGGTTTAGGACCCTGTCGGGCAGCCGTTCGCAAGTTCGAATCTTGTCCCCCGCATTACTGACTATTCGTTCACTTTATCACCTTGGGTTTATTTTATGGACTCGGATAATTGATTCCAGATGAAGCTAATTTAAAATCATTATAAGCCTGGAAACCGAATAAGTTTTTATGTTAAAAGAATCTATGGTGATGGGATTTGATCCAGGCCTATTTGCAATCGCACTTGCGACGATGGTAGGCCAGACATGGGCTATTGTACACGTACTGGATGCCGAAAGACCTACAAAAGAGAAATTCCTCTGGGTGCTTTTGGTACTACTGACAGGACTGATAGGTGCTGGAATCTATTACCTAACAGAAGTAAGGTAGAGACCAGGAAAACGGCCCTGGAAAATAATTTACTTCTTTTTTCTTTTATCTCCGCTCTCTGACTCTATAAGGCCTTGAAGTAGATTTCTCACCTTCTGAAGATTCCATATCTCTTACCTTTCCCAGACCGGCTGATTCAAAGGCCTCTTCTATACTTCCGAAATGATGTTGGAACTGGGTTTCTGAATGCATTCTGTTTTCTTCATTTATCTGTCTTGCTGAGGGAGTCTTCTCTAGAAAATCATTGTCCTCGTTCATCTCATGAGTTTTAACTAAAAGCTCTGCTTCAAGAATGTCTTTTCCAACACCGGTCTCTTTCGTATCAAGGCCTGCCATCAAAAGAGCATTGTTCCAGTCCCCATAACGGGATTTATACGGCATCTCACTTGGGAAACCTTCTTTTTCACGAAAATCGGTTTGAGTAGGAGGCTCTCCCATTCTTTCATACTCGGATCTCAGATATCCTACCAGCTCAGGCCTATCATAGCCTCTCTTTAGATGCTGTTTAACCCTATCATGGAAAAACTCTATATCATCGTTATCCCAGGCAACAAAGTATCTTCTATCATCAACTTCCCTCAAAATCCCTAACTCATCTTCAAGTTCATCATAAACCCTTCTCTCATCCTGGTCTCTTACAGAAACATAATTTCCTTTACCATCATAGATACCTTCCAGTACATCCAGGCCCTCATCTGTCAAAAAATCCCGGTCTTGAGAGGTCTCTGCCGAGACAATCTTCTTGCTGAAATACTCCGCCTTCCGCAAGTTCTCAAGATCAAAAACCGCCATACCAAGTGGAAAAGTTTTACAGTTTTATAACGATAGAAATCATGGCAAGCCCATCATCCACAGATACTGTTGAAACCACAATTTTTAGATTGTAGACGGTTTCCCCATCAGGTAATTTAATCTTGGGCCTTCTATTATCTTTTTGTATGGGGAACGGGGGAAAGACTAAAGCCAGCGGCGTATTAAAAAATTATCTTGAAGACTCTGGACTTGTAGAATTTGAAGATGGAGAGGCCTCATCCGGTTTTGAGCATGTAAGGCCTGAGGATAGGGATCCTGATGGTTTCTTCGACTATGTTTTACAGAGTTTCGTGGATTTTGGCTCGGAGGAAATGGGAGGGCCTCACGTACTTGAATTCAGTACCGACAGAGAGGTATTTGATACTTATACAAAAGTCCAGAGTATCGATAGCTCTCTTCTAAACGGCAGTCTAATGGACAGATACGGGTTCGACCTTGAAGATCCGTATATGCGTGAAGGATTCAACGCAGGTAAAACAGAACTCGGAAACTCGATCAGTACACTGGTCGATAGGATAGACTACGACGGCAAAGTCAATACCCATAGAGGAAATGAGTACAGAAAAGGCCTTACAGAAAAACAGGTAAATGAAGCGATTGAAAAAGTATATGAGGAATGAAAAACGATTTCCTCTCTGAACCCTTCTATATCGACAAGTATCTTATTCAATCAACTCTATGGAAAAGGCCTTCACTTCGG
>Ga0102942_1000172_pt1 | contig 23277 bp, 29 predicted proteins | sample SalPon2_C_H2O_MG_FD_78171 | JGI IMG/M metagenome (GOLD analysis project Ga0102942, IMG submission 78171) | Salt pond water microbial communities from South San Francisco under conditions of wetland restoration - Salt Pond MetaG R2_C_H2O_MG | ecosystem: Environmental > Aquatic > Non-marine Saline... | reverse complement strand
GGAGAAGTGGCAGAGGCCTGTACTGAAGGAATTGAATCCGTAAAAAGTCTTGAGCTTGTTCTTGGCAGGCCTATAAAGTCTATGCTGGCGAAGAAAGTTGAAACTATAGAAGAAGGCTTTGAAGAAGTAGGTGAGCCGGCGGCTATAGACTACAAATACGATGGGATGAGGGCACAGATTCACGTTGAAGATGGCGAAGTTACAGTTTTTACTCGACGTTTAGAAGACGTCACAGAACAGTTCCCCGATGCTGTAGAGGCCGTGGAAGAAAATATAGAATCAGATAACTGCATAATCGATACAGAGTTAGTTGGCTACGATCCTGAAGATGGAGGGGTGATTCCGTTCCAGAAACTTTCGAAGAGGATTAAGAGAAAATATGAGATCCAGAAACTGAAAGAGGAGATCCCTGTTGAAGTGAGGCCTTTTGATCTAATTTATCTGGATGAGCCGATTCTTCAGAGGCCTTATAGCGAGAGATGGCAGGAACTGAAGAATATAGTCGTTGAAGAAGAGAAAACGCTAAGACTTGTTGATCACAGGGAGACTTCAGATGAGGAAGAAGTCAATGAGATGCAGCAGAAAAGTCTTTCTGAAGGTCATGAAGGGATAATGATGAAGTCACTGGAAGCAGAGTACAAGCCAGGAAATCGAGTAGGATACATGGTCAAGTTAAAGCCAGTAATGGAGACACTCGACTTGGCCATAGTCGGAGCAAAATGGAGCGAAGGAAGAAGAAGCGACTGGCTGGGACGTTTGTATCTTGGATGCTACGACAAAGAAAACGATGAGTACCTCGAAGTCGGAAAAATGGCTACGGGATTAACAGATGAACAGTTCCAGGAAATCACAGAGAAACTCAAGCCACTCATCATAAAAGAAGAAGGCAGAAAAGTCGAAGTCAGGCCTGAAGTAATAGTAGAAGCAGAATACGAAGAAATACAGGAAAGTCCAACTTACTCATCAGGATACGCACTCAGGTTCCCGAGGATGAAAAGCTTCCGAGACGACAAAGAAAAGCCCGACTCACTGGAAAAGATCAAGAATCTTTACGAAGAACAATAAATTCTGCTTTTTTATTTCATAATTTGTTTAAAGGCCTCTACACAAAAAATGTACTATGCCGAAGCTGAACTGGGACGCCAACGATTTCAACAACTCACAAGACAGTTCCGGAACGACATCAGATCTAATTTCTCACGGCGGAAATCTACAGCAAGGATACAGGCATGGATCATTGACTGAGGGCCTCGTCGCATACTATCCAATGGAAAAAGGCGAAGGCGAAGTACTGCATGACGGAGCGTTAGATAATTTGGGACAAATTGACGGTGCGAGTTGGACCTCAGGTACGATAGGATCTCATAACCTTGATTTCAGTGGAGAGGATCATTATGTTGGAGTACCTTCGCTTGGAAAAACTCTAAGTGGAGAAAGAGGAGGATTTACATTATCTACTTGGATAAAATTCGAGAGTTTTGGTAATAATTGGCATCCTATAATGTGGTTAGAACAGAATTACAGCGTCAGATTAAGAGAGGACGATGGTTCCAGGAGATCGGATGGCAATAGGGGAGTAGGTCTTCATATAAACGATGGAAGCGGATGGACTTGGAATGCAAGTGTCTCAACATCAAGTCTATCAACAGGAACCTGGTATCATCTTGTCGGTATATATGATGATTCGGTTGGGGAAGTAAGATTCTATTTAAATGGAGACCAAAAAGGAAACGACTCAACTGGAAGACCAAATTCCAGCTCTGGACAGAACAGCCTAATGGCTGAGGCAGAGAATGATCGTAGATATAGAAACGGAAAATTAACAGATGTACGTATTTATAATCGAGTTCTTTCTGAGCCTGAGATAAAAGCACTGTTTAATGAAGGAAATGTAGTTCAATCTGGCGTACTGAAAAAGGAGAAAGATGTTCCAGGACAGAGTGAAGGCGGAATCAGCCGATACAAACTAAACAGGAACACTGATGACAGTTGGGGAGACAACCACGGAACCAACAACGGTGCCGACCTCACAGCCACAGGAGTATACGGACAAGCAGCAGAATTTAACGGAAGTGGGGATTATATTCAAACTGATACATGGAACAATCTTGGGTTTGGAGACAACGCGGTTCATACTATATCTCTGTGGCTTAATCCAAATGATGTGTCCTCAAATTATCAGAGAGTTTTCGGAACTCAAAAAAATAACGCCGGTTTCGTTCTTTTCGAAAATTTAGATTCAGCAGGCCAATTAGAGATGTTTTACGGAGATGGCTCTACCGTTAGTCGTCTTGAAGCCAATGATGTTTTAAAACAAGGAAACTGGGTACATGTTGCTGTTTCTTATGATGATAATAACTCTTTCAGATTATACGTCAATGGCCTCCTTTATGGAGAAAAAAGCAATTCATATACTGGATCATCCAATAACCTAAACTTTGGTACAGATGTCTCAAGCCAAGCTTATCTAGATGGAAAAATAGATGACGTCAGAATATATGACAAGGCCTTAACTCCCGTCCAAGTAGAAAAACTGTATCATAAAGGAGCTTATAGAATTTCTAGAGAAAGCACTTTGCAGTAGGGAGAATATGTGGAGAGGCCTTTTGAGAGGCCTCTGGGAATTTTATTGTCTTTCTAGCCACTGGATGAGTGTTTTTCTGTTTTTGTCTCTTCTTTCTGCTGCGACTAGTGCGTCGTAGCTTGGATTGTTCATGTTGGAGATTGCTTCTTTGGCTTCTTCTACTGTTCCGTCCAGGATTTCTGAGTAGTCTCTCTGTATTTTTCTGTTGTTTCTTTCCTGATTGTTCTGTTCCTGTGACTGTTTCTTCTGCTGTTCTCTGATTGTCTTAGCTGTGTTTAGTTGTTCTTGTAGGCCTGATTTCTTGTCTTTCTGTTTTTCGCTTCTGCTCATCTTCCATTCGTCGCTTTCCAGCCATACGATGAAGGCTCCTGTTACTATCAGTAGTGGGCCTAGGCCTCCTAGGATTATTGCTGTAAGCTGGTCCATGAATGTTATTGATGTGTAAGCTCCTGTTGCGATCATTAGTGCGCCGACTAGTATCTTTGCTGCTGGATGCATTTGTATCACAGTAAAGTGATTACAGATTTTTCTTTTATTTGTTTCGGAGTGATTACACTCAAAAGGCCGACAGGGTTTATAATATTTTGCTGGGATTTTATCGTATACGAGGAAGATAACTGTGGGATATTACAAGTACGCAAGGGGAAATTACAATCAGCCGAAGGAGAATCTTGACGAGCTTTGGCAGGAAAGACTTATTGAATGGAGAAAACAGGACGCAGCAGTAGAAGTAGAGAATCCCACACGGCGTCCAAAGGCCCGTGAAAAAGGATTCAAAGCTAAAAATGGCTTCAAAATTATAAGAGCAAAAGTCAACAAAGGAGGAACAAAGAGGAAGAGGCCTAAAGCCGGTAGAGCGCCGAGCAAGACAGGTCAGAGCCGTTACAGTTCCAAGAAGTCCAAGCAGGTAATAGCAGAACAGCGTGTCTCAAGAAAGTATTCTAATCTAGAAGTACTGGATTCTTACTGGGTGGCTGAAGACGGTAACAGAAGATGGTTCGAAGTAATCATGGTCGATCCAGATCATCCAGAGATCCAGAGTGACGACGACTTGAACTGGATTTGTGACAACAGAGACAGAGCTGAGAGAGGCGTTACTCCGGCAGCAAAAAGCTCTAGAGGCCTTGATAACAAGGGCAAGGGAGCTGAGAAGATGAGGCCTTCACAGGCTTCCCAAGGAAACAGAGGAAAGTAAAACATCCTCTCCACATTTTCAACATCTCTTTTATCTATCGATTCTCTATAATTTTGTTATGAGTCTAGTCGATCCCTGTCTGGAAAAAGAATTAAGGGAAAAGGCCTCTCAACTAGGCTGGAAAACGACTGAATTCAATTTTGCTGTACTTGACTCGGATGACTGGGGAGAGCTCAAGAAGGAAATTGGAGAGGAAAGAGAACAGAATGAGTTAATCCATTACAGATTCAGTGATTCAAGTCTTGACAGGAAGGCTTCAGAGGATCACAGGATAGACTCGGTTATCATCACGGATCAAGCTCCTGAAGAAGCCACTGTAAAGAATTTATCTGACAACAGTACAGCCATTACTCTCGACTTCAGTAGTTTACTGGAGACATCAAGAAAGAGGAAAAACAGCATATTATCTGAATGGCGCCGAACGATTTTCTTGGCAGATAAACACGGTATTGAACTGTATGTTACTACGGGAGCAGAATCTGAGTTCGATCTCAGGCCTCCAGAAATGCTTAAAAGCCTCATCAACTCGCTGAATACGGATTTAGATAATCCTGAAGATAAAATCACAAATAATAGGGAAAAAATGGAGAGGAATTGACATGCAGCCGAGTCAGAGGCCTTCATACAGATATATGAGGATAAAAATTCATTCAGAGGCCTCGGTCAGTTTTGAAGAACTTCTGGACGAGTACTGGGACAAAGTGCCTGAATTTGTTGGATTGAAGGATTTCAGTGATGCAGATGCATGGCTAATCAAGAACAGGTTTGATCGAGAAAATCAGAAAGCAGTTCTAAGAGTCAAAAGAGAGTACAAGACAATTTTTGAAGCAGGAATGATCTTTATGGAATCTTTTGGAGATAAGAAAGGGTTCGTGGAAGTTGAGAAAGTTTCCGGAAGCATTTCATCCGTCTGAGATTTTTTCTAGTTGGCCAGTATCTCTATACCTTCTCCCAAGTCACTGAACAATAATTTAAATCCCTGTACTGACTTCCCTATCAGGCCTTCAGGTTCCTCACTGTTGTTTTCACTTGTTTCTCCATTATCTGTTTCGTTTACAGAGGCCTCTGAGGTATTGTCTGTACTGTTATTTGTGCTGTTGTTTGTTTCGTTGATCTCCGGTACAGTATTATTGACTTCGTTCTCTCTTTCAGACTGTTCAGGTTCTGCCGGCCCTCCCAAAGCGTTTATAGCGATGTAACTTGAAGTGATAAAAGTCAATACAAAGTAAAGTAAAAGCGCATACCTAGTTGATTCTTTCATTCTATCCTCCTAAAATACTATAGGGGTATGGATTCATTTAAAAGAGTTCCTTTAAATACTATTTATAAAGGATTTAAACTGTTTATATACTCCGATAAGGCGGAGAATCCTTTCCCAAGGTGATCAAAAAATGGTTGATGACGACGATATAAGCATTCAGAACGTGGTTGCATCGGCAACTTTCGATCAATCACTTCCTCTAGACAGAATCGCTATATACTTAGAAAACACTGAATACGAGCCTGAGCAGTTCCCGGGTCTGGTTTACAGACTTGAAGAGCCGAAAGCTGCAGCGTTGCTTTTCGGTTCCGGAAAAATCGTCTGTACAGGGACTCAGAGTCCTGAGCAGGCCAAGGAAGCTACTCATAAGATAATCGAGGAGCTGAAAGAGGCTGATGTAGAGATAACAAACAAGCCGGAGATCACGGTGCAGAACATCGTGGCCTCTTCACAGCTTGATGCAACTTTGAATTTGAACAGGATTGCATTTGAGCTTGTTGGAACAGAGTATGAGCCTGAGCAGTTCCCGGGTCTGGTTTACAGACTTGATGAGCCTGAAGTTGTATTCCTTCTGTTTAGCTCCGGTAATCTTGTTTGTACTGGTGGAAAGACGTACGAGGACGTCAAGGAAGGAATCGATAACATGGTCGAAGATCTTAAAGAGATCGGAGCCATGGAGTAAAGGTCTGAAACGGCCTTTCTTACTTAATTTTCTTTTTCAATCTGTATTATGTTTTTAATTTTAACTACTTTAGCATAACAGTATGTCGCACTTTGAACTACTGACAGTGCACCCTGATCCAGAACTGGAGGCCTCTAGTTGGGATGAGGATTTGGAAAGTATAGAGGATTTTGCTAAGGATAGATACGGACTTTCTGATAATCCTTACGATGATGCTCCTTCAGTACATGGAAGATTCCAGAGAAGTTACAGAGAAGGAGATGAAGAGGCAAAAAATGCTGTTGCAGTAGATCATAGAACAGACAAAGATACTGAGACAGTCATCAATGTACTTTTGAACAGGACTCCGGCCGAGTACGTTACAAAAATCAGTCCTCTGATCATGAGTGGGATGCACAGGGAGAGGTATAAGAAAGGGATGGAAGAGATCTGGAAACACATACATTCTTCGGAGAGCCTGATGAAGAGGGGAGAGACGTCAGAAGAGAGATAAAATGTGATTTCGATATAGAGCCTCACATACCGTTCTTCTAGAAAGGAAAAATTCAGGATTTTCTAGAGGCCTCTACTTTTTCACTTTTATCACTTTAGACATAATATAGAACTATGAAATACGGGGAGGCGGTCAGCGAGTTTGAGGAGTTTTTCTCCAACAAGTACTACGATCAGGTTAATGAGGTAGTACGTGATGGAGAAGAGTCTATAGTCGTTGACTTTCAAGATATGGATGCCTTCAATTTTGAATTAAGTGATTACTTGAAAGAAAATCCGGATGAAGCCGTCTCCGCCGCCGAGGAAGGAGTTCTCGGCGTTGATCTGGTTACTGATGAGGAAATTAAAGTAAGGTTCGGCAACATGCCGGAAGAAGACTTTGTTTTACTTAGGAATCTTCGTTCAAAGCATATCGGGAATTTTATACCTGTTGAAGGGATGATTAAGAGAGCTTCACAGGTGAAGCCTGAAGTAGTTTCGGCGGAGTTCCAGTGTACTAACTGTGGGGAGATAGTGGAGAAAGAACAGGATTCTTCCAAACTAAAGTCTCCTTACAAGTGTGAGGCCTGTGGATCAAGAAAGTTTGAAGTATACAACAAGATAATGACAGACACACAAGTAGTTACTGTAGAGGAGAATCCTGAGTCTCGTGAAGGTTCTGAACAGCCTCAGAATCTTTCTATTAGGCTTGAAGGAGATCTTGTTGATCCGGATTTCCAGAAAAAAATTATACCGGGAAACGTCGTCCATATTACAGGAGTTTTACGTGAGAGGCCTTTAAAGAAGGATTCGAAGAAATACGATATTTTCTTAGCTGCTAACAATGTTGAGCCGACGGAACAGGAGTTCGAACAGATTGAACTGAGTGATGAAGAAGAAAAAGAGATAGAGGAGATGGGAAAGGATCCAAAGATATTTGAAAGGATTGTAGCTTCGATTGCTCCGTCTATTTACGGACATGAACAGATAAAGAAGGCTATAGCCCTCCAGTTGTTTGGAGGAGTTAAAAAATCGAGGGAAGACGGTGTAAAAAGTCGTGGAGATATTCATATACTACTTATTGGGGAGCCAGGAACTGGAAAGTCTCAGTTATTGAAGTTTACAGGAGAACTGGCTCCTAAAGGACGTTACGTTGTCGGAAAATCAAGTACAGGTGCAGGATTGACTGCTTCAGTTGTGAAAGAAGAAAGTACAGGAGAGTTCTCGCTGGAAGCTGGAGCTGTAGTCCTCGCACACAAGGGAATGGCAGCTATCGATGAGATCGATAAGATGGCCGCAGAAGACAGAAGCTCACTGCACGAGGCGATGGAACAGCAGCAGATATCTGTTTCCAAGGCAAATATTCAGGCAACATTAAACGCCCAGACTTCTATCTTGGCGGCTGGAAATCCAAAGTTAGGGCGTTTCGATCCTTATGAGCCTATTCCTCAGCAGATCAACATAGGGGATACCTTGCTATCCAGATTTGACTTTATCTTCCCTGTAAAGGATAAGCCGGATAAAGAGAGGGATACGAAACTTTCCAGTCAGGTGCTCCAGAATCACCTGGATCCTGAAGAGACCGATGCTGAGATAGATCAGATGAAGCTCAGAAAATATATCGCTTATGCTCAGAGGACGAGGCCTGAACTTACTCAGGAGGCTGCTGACAAGATTCAGGATTTCTACATCAGCATGCGTTCCCGCGGATACGACGAGGAGGGGAACAGTGTTCCGATTACTGCTCGACAGCTGGAGGCTCTTGTAAGAATTTCAGAGGCCTCTGCTCGTGCCGACTTAGATGATAAAGTTACTGAGAAGGATGCGCAGCGTGCTATCGATATCCTGAAGTACTCTCTTGAACAGGTCGGTGTTGATCCTGAGACAGGAGAGTTCGATGCTGATATTATCGAATCCGGGGTATCAAGTTCTGAGAGAAACAGGCTTCAGACTGTAAAGCATATCATTAATGAGATGGCTGGAGACGGTGAAGTTGAGATCGAGTCCGTACTTGACAAAGCGGAGGAAGAAGGATTTGATAGGGATGAGGCTGAGGACGTGATTGAGCGTTTGAAGCGTGACGGAGAGCTTTACGAGCCTGAGCAGGGATCGATTCAGAAGATATAGTTTCCCTATGGCTTTTAATCCAAGGAGTTTCTTTTCTATATGTATGGAGAGGAAAGGAATCACGCCTGTGTTTGCTGTAGTACTGCTTATCCTTGTAACTATAGGAGGTTCTTCAGTTATCTATGAAGTATTTACGCAGACTCAGGCTCAGGCTCAGTCATTTGAGCCGGATATCAATCTAAACTCAGACAGTTTCAGGATCGAAAGCTGCTGGAACACGACAGCAAATTATGAAAATATAGCATTAAGCATACGTTCAGAGGCCTCTGATTCTATTAATGTTACGGGCGTACCTTTCAGGATTGAAGGAGAGGATCTAGTTAGAGGCGATAATATCACGTTCAGTAAAGATATAGTTGATCCGCAGGAGACTTTCACGGCAACACTGATGAATGATCAGCCTTTCAACAGTGAGACAAGGATCGATATTCTGACTTCACAGGAAACAATCAATTATCGTTGTTTCAGATTGCCTGATCCTTAGAGGCCTCTGGAATATCCTGAAGACGGTTCTTGTTTCTTCCATCGGTAAAGATTCTTAAGAGTAAAAATTCTTTACTTGGATATGCCACAGCAAAGTAGACAGGTCGCAAAGATTACTACAACACGTGAACTTAACTCGGGAAAGTATTTTCAGCAGGAAGGATTTGATCCGAATTATCTTTTGACACCGGAAGGCAGAAGACTTTCACGTGGACGGTTAGTGGCTACAGTTGTAGATACTTTCATCAATGAGGACGAGACATATGCCTCTTTGACAGTGGATGATGGAGAGGATACTATTCAGATCAAGTTCTTCAACGAACTGGAAATGATGCAGGACTTTGAGGAAGGAGATATAATCGAAGTCATTGGAAAGATCAGAGAGTACCAGGGAGAGATTTATTTCAATGGAGAAATCTTGAATGAGAGGCCTCCTGAAAAAGAGTTCCTGCACAGATTAAGGTACAAGAAACACGTCGAGGAATGGAAACAGATCTACAGCACTGTAAAGCAGTTGAAGGAATCAGGAAAAAGTCAGGACGAAATCGAGAACGAGATGGCTGGAAAATTAAGTCCTGAAGAAGTTGACTCTGTTCTTCAAAGCTTCGGAGAACACTTTGACAACGTTGAGACAGAGGAAACAGTTGAGAACTTGGAGAGAGATGTTCTTGAAGCTGTAGAGGAGCTTGATGAAGGAGAAGGAGCAGATTACAGCGAGATACTGGAGAAAGTAGAAGATGCTACAGAGGATCAGCTTGAAGATACAATCAACTCTCTACTGAGCGATGGAACTTGTTATGAGCCAAAGCCAGGAATGATCAAGAAGCTTTAGAGTAATTATAATGAGTCTCGAAGGCAAAAAGATAGTTTTTGAGGTATCGGATACGAGTTTTCAGAGAGAACTGGATGAGGATACTCCTCAAGATGTCTTCATGGATCTTCTTTTTGAAGTTCAGTCGGGAGGAAACAAACTTGAGAAGCTTCTTTCTGAAGGTATTCTAAAAGTGAAGTGCAGTTCTGAACTTCTGCCCGATAGTTTTGACTCTTATTCTCTTGAGTATGTGGAAGAGGTGCTTAATTTGTTTATTCATCTCGATGAAGAATGTCTCGTTAGAGGGGTAAGCTTTGAAGATGAAAACGAGTACAATAAAAGGATGAAAGCTGTTGAGAAGACAGGTAGGGATAAAATGAGGAGTTTAATGAGTCGGGAAGAAATCCAAAGTCTTAAATCCCAGAGAGTTGATCCTGAACACGCTATATGGGCCACAAAGAATTACAGAAAAGCCTGGGAATACACAGAAAGGAGTAAAGTCCCAAGAAGAGTACTGCTTTTTTACGGCAGCAATAAATTGGAGCAACCGGCTTCTGTAAATAAACCGTATCTCTTTGTCTCCAAGAATCCTGAGGAGGCCCTTGAAGCAGTCGCTGTATTTAAATACAGTTAAGAAATTCATGTTCTAATTTCTGTTTATGACTGATGATTATGAAGATCTTCTAGATAAAGGCCTCAATGAGGTCCCTGATGAAGTAGATAGTGACGAGCGTTTTGAGCTTCCGGAAGTTGATACTAGAAAAGATGGATCAAAAACTATCGTAGTGAATTTTTCGGAAATCTCTGACAAGCTTTCCCGTGATATCAAAGAATTGTCCAAGTATATGCAGGATGAGTTAGGTACTGCAGGAAGATTGAAGGACGGCGAGCTTGTTTTGAATGGAGAACTTCGACGTGGGAATATTCAGGGCCGTCTTGAGAACTTTGCGGATGAATTCGTTTACTGTCCAGAATGTTCAAGTCCTGATACGAAGATCGTCAAGGAGAAAGGTGTTGAACTCTTGAAGTGTCAGGCCTGTGGAGCCCGTAATCCGGTATAAAGGCCTCTTATTTTTTCTCATTTATCTCCTATAATTTTTCCTCTTTAGTGATGCTCATTTAAAAGAGTTCAAGAGGATTCTATTTTTATTCACAGAGGTGTCAATTATATGCCAGAACAACCAGAAATGAACGAACAGCAGATCATGCAGATGTTCCAGCAGAAGCTGGGCAACCTTGAACTTACAGTTCAGGCGCTGCTTAACATCCTAGACGAAAACGATGTCGTTGCACAGGAAGACATCAACGAGAAGGCTCAGGAGATCGTCGAGGAGATGCAGGAACAGCAGGCAGAGATGCAGGATCACGACCACGATCACGATCTAGAGTAATCGTGGAATTGATTCCTTAACTGCTAAATAAATTCTACCGCCTGTTGCAAAACAGGCATACATATTATCCATTCTAAAAAATTTTGATGTCTTTAAACTGTTTCTTCGCCACTTTTATCGCGTTTAATAACTTCTCTGTAATATTTGCATCTTTCAAAACAGTTCTCATCGTCTGTATGGCCTTTAGCTTTACAAGTCTCTCTCCCGTGAGTTATCAGTGAAATATGGAATCCGTATTTTATCTCATCAGGAACAATCTCATCCAGTATTTCATGAGTTCTTGTACGCGTACAACCTTCAGGCACGAGCTCGAATCTCTGTGCTATTCTGTGAACATGTGTATCTACAGGAATAATCGGCATCTTGAAATGGAAACAGAGAATTACTGCTGCAGTTTTAGGGCCGATACCCGGGATGTCCGTAAGCCATTTCTTTGCCTCTTCCACACTCTTGTCTTTTAGGAACTCTATACTGTATTTATCTGGATCAGAGGCCTCTTTACTTTCTCTTATTATCTTCAGCCCTTCCTGTATCCTTTCAGCCTTTGTAGGTCCTAATCCTGCTACTCTTATTGTGTCAACAAGCTCTTCGTACTCCGCGTTTTCAACTTCTGTCCAGTTTCTGTACTTTTCCTTCAGCTTCTTGAACGCTTTATCGCGATTAATATCGTTCGTGTTCTGCGATAGAATAGTCTCTACAAGATAGTCTGTCCCAGACATTTCACTAGGATCATCAGGCTCTCCATAGCGATCAAGAAGCCCTGTATATATCTCTCTTATCTCCTCTTCATCAATATTTTCAGGATTGCTGTCTTTCATATCAAAAACCTTAATTCGAAGTTATAAAATAAGTCTGCGGATACGGGTTTGGAGGCATCGAAACCTCCCAGATAACTGGCCTCTATGTCTTGACAGAGCCTCCTATCGCCCAGAACGTATATTTCCTCTTTGTTTAGATCGTCAAGTTTTTCATTGACTTTTTTCACGTGATCTCTTATCTGTTCGTCTCTCTTTCTTTCAAATCTTCCCTGGGAAAATCCGCCTTTCTTCTGCTTTCTGTTTACACGAGTCTTAACTCTTTCAACTTCCTCAAAACTTCCTGCGGCCTCTCTGAATATCTTCGTTTCGCCCATAGAAGCCAGTATCCAGTACTTCTCTTCTCGAATGAAATCAAGCAGTTTGGATGTGTCAAATTTTTCTCCTCGATTCCACGATGTTCTGAAGAAGGGCCTAGTCTCCAGCATCCAGTTGAAAAATCCTTCATCAGTAAATATGGCAAAATCTTTCCCTGATTTTATTTCCTTGAATACTTTATTTGAAACAGAGTTCTTCAACGCTTTAACGTCTTTAAAATCTTCTCCAGACTTGTAGATAGTTATTAAATCCTCTTCATCTGATTTAATGCTCTTTATCTTTTCGAGGTCTTTCTTTACTTCTTTAAATGAAATCTGTAGTTCATAGGCCTCTGTCTCGTCTTCATGCTCTTCTTTCCTTTTTTTATCTTTGTTCTGAAGTCTCTGTTTCAGTTTATTCAATTTTTTCTCTGCTTCCTGTTTCTCAGTTGAAAGTTTGCTCCTTCTTTTTTTCTCGGCTTCAAATCTTTCCCTGAAGCTTTCCTTTTCTTCCCTCAGTTCTTCTAATTCTTCTTTCTTCTCTTCTAATTCTGTTTCAAGGCCTTTCTTCTCCTTGATGTAAGTCCAGGGAGTTTTCACACAGAATGTTTTCCACTGCAACGTTTTTACCGTTTGAGGTGCTGTAAATAGCCCTCAATACGGGAAAACCCTTTTAAATTTCAGAATCAGTCTAAGAATTAGTTGATTGAAAATGACTGAATTGACAGTTGAGGAACTGGACCCAGAAGTAGATGAAGTCGAAATCACAGGAGAGATTGCAGAACTCCCTACACCAAGAGCAGTATCCACAAGATATGGGCAGAAAAGAATAGTTACGGCAGTATTTGAAGACGACACTGGAAAAGTAGATCTCACACTCTGGGAAGAAGAGATCGATGCCATAGAAGAAGGATCAAAAGTAAAAATAGAAGGTGCATACGTCAGAGAATGGGCAGAAGACATACAACTAAACATCAGTAGAGACGGCTCCATAGAACAAGTAGAATAATAAATAATATGTCTCGAAAGGCCTTTAAAAGGCCTAATAAGTTCTTTTTTCTAAAAATTAAATCTAGTCTTTTGCTAATAACCTTTTTCTTTATACTTATTGAACTATAACACAGTAGACGAAATGTGCAACAATTTATCGAAAAAACTTACAGGCCTATTTTTGTTCTTCCTACTTATAGGCCTCTCAACTGCTTCCGCACAACAATATGAGATAGAGGCCTTTGAGACAGTGGGAAAACATACTTGGGATGTTCCAGACGATGTGGATGAAGTAGATGTTCTATTAGTAGCAGGAGGCGGCGGCGGAGGCGCTGCCAGAGGGGGTGGAGGAGGAGCCGGTGAATTAATTAATAAGACGGTTGATCTGTCATCGAATGACTCTGTCGATATTACAGTAGGTGCTGGAGGCGACGGAGGGATTGATCAGAACGGCATAAATGGAAATAACAGTTCTTTTGGGCATCTGGAAGCTCTTGGAGGTGGGGGCGGCGGAATGGCCTATGAAAACGGTAAAGACGGTGGATCAGGTGGGGGCGGAGGTACTCATAATAATCCGGGAGGTACTTCTCTTGCTGAAACAGGTATCGGTTCATCAGGAGGATACGGGCCTTCAAATGTAGGTCAGACGGGTTCTGCCGGAGGTGGAGGCGGAGCGACAAGTCCTGGTCAAGAGCCTGATGAGACAAGTGGTGCATATTATCAGCTTGGTCATGGGGGATATGGGATGGACCTTAGCTCTACATTTGGAATAGATTATGGTTACAATGGAAAGTTCGCAGGAGGAGGTGGAGGAGGTGTAGAAGGCTACTGTGGAACAGATACATCAAACGTGGATTCGGATAGAGCATTGGGAAGAGCTGGCGGAGGAAATTCAGGTCTCCTAGATTATGGAGGAGCCTGTAACGACGGTGAACGATATAATTTCATGGATGGAACTGATGCAATGGCTAATACCGGATCTGGTGGAGGAGGTGGAAACTTTGACAAAGGAAAAGGCGGGAAAGGAGGATCTGGAATAGTGTTAATCCGTTACAAAGGCGATTTCGCTATCTGTGACAGGAGAGGGCCAGTAAACGAATGTATCTCCAATTCTACACATGAAGTTTCAGGGAAATCGTTCAATATTTCCTCTATTTTTGAATCAGAGGCCTCATCTGTATTTGAAGCACTAAGCTCTAGAGCTACTCTGAATCTTTCCAATTCAACTTCTCTTTCTGGAGTCTGGAAAGGCTCGTTTGATATTTTGAGCAGTAGTTATAATCCACGTTTGAAGGCTGGTGCAAGTTTCAGGCCTGGAAATGGGAGAATTCTGATTAACTGAATTTTTTTAGATGGTTTTTTCAAGTTTGTAGAGGCCTTTACTGTTATGGGTGTTGAGGATCGTATCGAGGAACTGGAAGAGAAACTCACTAAGACTCCTGTGAATAAAGCCACTGAGAAGGAGAGAGGCCGTATCAAGAGCCAGATCGCCAAGTTAAAGGAGAAGAAGCAGAAGCTGGCGAAAGGTACAGGAGACACATCTGGATACGCCGTTGAAAAAAGAGGAGATGCAACAGTCGCTCTAGTCGGATTTCCAAGTGTAGGAAAATCTACGCTTCTCAACGAATTAACGAACGCGGAAGTAGACACAGGAGCATATGAGTTCACGACTCTGGAAGTCAATCCTGGGATGTTGAAGCATAAAGGCGCAAATATTCAGATACTTGATGTTCCGGGCCTTATAGGAGGTGCAGCGGACGGCAGAGGTGGAGGCACACAGGTACTTTCTGTTGTAAGGAATGCTGATCTTATTTTGGTTGTTCTTGATCCTGAAGAGATGCGAGAAAAAGAAATACTTGATGAAGTATACAAGGCAGGATTGAGAATGAACAAGCAGCCTCCGAACGTTAGAGTTGAGAAAAAGGATAGAGGCGGAATAAATGTTTCCTCAACAGTTGATTTAGATATACAGGAAGATACTATAGAGGATCTTATGTACGAAAATGGCTATACTAACGCTGAAGTCATAATTAGGGAGGAATTAGATCTTGATAGATTCATTGACGCTCTTATGGATAACAGGAAGTATCTTCCAGGAATAAAAGTTATTAACAAGTGCGACATAATTGAGGATAGATCTGAATTCGATGATTATGATCTGTTGATTTCTGCAGAGACGGGAGAAGGCCTGGATGAGCTTAGAGATCTTATTTTCGAGAAGATGGGGCTTGTAAGAGTTTACATGAAGGAGAAGAACGAGGAGCCGGATAAAGAAGAGCCATTAATCTTGAGGGAGGGCGATACTATCGAAGATGCACTGAAATTTCTTCCAGGAGATATGATGGATAGATTCAAGCATGCCAGAGTTACAGGGCCTAGTTCAAAGTTCCCTGAGCAGAAGGTAGGGCTTGAACATGAACTGGAAGATGAGGATATTCTTCAACTTACTCTACGTCATATTTAGAGTCTGTAAAAGAGGTGAAATACTCAAACTTTTTAGATTTCTTTAATGTGGCTTTGAGGCCTGTATAAACTGTTTTGAACTGTTCTGAACGATTAGCGTCTTTCTCACTGTTATGTTTATAAGTCTTAATTGGGACATTTGTTAATATGGTCGAGTCAGATTTTCTTGACGACACCGGACATCAGATTCCAGTCCAGTTTAAAACAGAAAGGTTCTTGAACAGAGTAGTCACGGCTGCAAGAGGAATCCTTGGATAACAATCTGGACAACTCCTATCACTTTTCTTTACTTTTACTTCAGACGTATGCTGATGGCTGTGTTTGTAAAATTTATTGGGAAAATAGTCGGATTGAACAAAAAATATTTAGAGGCCTTGGAGGCCTACAGTAGTTGATTAAGTTATTCTACTAGAACTGCGTTGACTACGCCGTCCTGTCCTGGTCTTGAAGTGATTCGGGCCTTCCCTTCTTCAGTCTTGATGACTGTGCCTTTAGTTAGGAGACTTCTTCTGACGTAGTTTGCGTTTGCAGGATTCTCAAGCACTGATTCTATCTCTGTCTTCTTTACTTCGCCGTTCGCAGAAAGATTTACGCTCTCTGTCCTTTTTACAGTATTTTTTGATGTATTTCCTCTTCCTTCTCTCTTTACAATTCTTTCTTCTCCGAGCTCCGGGCTTGTGAATTCGCTTCCAAGATCATATTTCTTGGACTTTCTGTATTCACGAGTCTTCCCTCCGGATTTTTTCGTTAAAGATCTGTCATGTCTTACAGCCATAGTTTATCAAATCCATGTAAAATTATTTAAATCCGGATGAAGACTTTCGCTTAATTTCAATTAAATATGCGGGCTGTTCTCTTGAAAAATCCAGAGAATCCGGCACCTTTTATATAATTTGGTAGACCTATCCAGTGTTACAGGTGCAGCTTTTAGATGGCTAACAACAACAAGCGTCCTTTTGACGTACTAGATAAGGCAAAGGAAGGAAACGTATTAATTAAACTCAAGAAGTTCGGAGGAGAAGAGACAACAGTTTCAGGAGAACTACAGGCCTTCGACAAACACCTAAACGTATGGCTACAGAACGCCACCGTTAAAGGCGAAGAAAACACTACAGAATACGGCAGATTATTCGTCCGAGGAGACAACGTACTCTTCGTAAGCCCGGAGTAAACAAAATAACAAGAGGCCTCCTAGTGAGGCCTTAAACTTCTGGGTCCGTAGCTCAGTCTGGCAGAGCACCGGGCTTTTAACCGTATGATAGATCGCTCCGACCTCACGGTCACTTGCGGTCCACTCCTTTCAGGAGTCCGGAAATCAATTCTATTTTCCGGTAAAGAAAGATACCCGGCCGTCGTGGGTTCAAATCCCACCGGACCCGTTAAACTATTCTTTTTTATCGAGATAATTCAAAAATAACTTTGTGAAGCAGCTCGAAAGCAAAAGATTTAAATTGTTGTTCTTCTATAGTAACAACATGAGGTGTATGTTTTGAATCCGGTTGATGTTTCGACTGATTTGAAGAAGGAAGTAGAGGCATTGATGAACGGCGGTGAGAGTGTTGAAGGTGTTGAGATGGAATCAGGCCTGTATCGAGGTGAGAGTTCTCATCCTAATCCAAATATTGATCAGGGTTCATGGAAAGGAAATGTCGAAGGTTATAATTTAGAGGATTACTCTGTTACTGTAGAGGTCTGTCCTAGAGGTTTCCGGATTAATATTGATGCCGAATACGATGCACTTCATGAAGTAGTTGGAGAGATAGATGTCAATCACAGTGTCACTATTTACGATGAGGAAGGATTAAACTTCTTCGAAAACGCAGATTCTGTAGATCTCTTAGATGATAGACAGTATCTAGTGGATTACTCAGTGGATGTCGATAATAGATTAGATGAAGATCAAACTGAGGCTCTTGAAAGTGAAGAAATGTTTACAAATGCTTATCTATCTGAATCAGAGGCCTCTAATTCTCTTTTCGGAGGCAGAACTTTACAGGATCCAAAGTTCTTCGGATCGGGTGGCAAATCGAATTCTACAGTTTCTGAATCTCAGGCTGCGGTTTTGACTGCTGAATGGATGCTTTACAACATGAAAAGAGAAGGATCGTCCATGAATGCCTTTTTCGAAAATGGAATGGAGAGTGAAGGAAGAAATGATATTGGCATACGTTGGATAATAGAGAACTTTGTTTCCGATGAAAAGTATCCTGGAGGCATTCCAACTGCATCATCACAATTAGAGGTGGAAAGGGTTGAATGAGTTTAAATTCGATAAAACTAAGTTTTCAGGGCGTGAGCTGAAATGAGTCATGATTGGGGTAAAGGCCCTGTATATGTTAACAAGCTTGCTGAGGTATTGACTGACAGTTTTGAGGGAGAGCCACTGGGACCTGACATGGTGAACACAGGAACTAACACTCCCAGAACCTATTCATTGATGAAGGATGTCTATACAGGTGATATGACATTCCGTGATTTTAACAGCCAGACCCCTGATTGGGCAGAAGGAGTTGATGAAGGCAGAGTTGAAATGCTGGCTGCACCTTACGGATACAGGATAGAGATGGATATTGATCTTGAGGCTCCGGATATCGAGGGAGAGGCCTCTCATTCGGTAAGTATAGTTAATTATACTGATGAGGATGCGTACCAAGGTGATACATCTCCTCGTGGACAGTGTTTCGTGTCATCTGAGCTCATAAGAGATGGAAAAAGGAAGCGTGATGCTTCAGTTGTGGATATGTTCGAAGATGGTGAGACAGATCTGTCTGTAAACAATCCAATGTTTATGGGTTCATCTCAAGGAGTTTCTGAGGCTCAAGGCCTTATATTTCTGGCTGAATGGGCAGGCTATCAGATGAATGGGTCTTCAACGTTCAGATACGATCCTCTCACTAATATCACTCATGAAGAGTCTATGCGGCCTAGTGATCTGGATCAGGAATGGGCCTACAATCATTTTTTGGAGCAGGATGAGAGACAGGTGTCTTCACTTGCTTCCAGAATGAGTTTGGAAGGTCAGAATGTCTATGCGCTTGATATCGAAGATTTGAAGCCTTCTGGTATAAACCTGTTCCAGTCTCCGCTTGAAGAAGTAAGAGAGGAGTTAGCAGGGTTTAAAGAAAAACATTCCGACGATGAGGGGATTGGAGAGGATGATATAGATTTGAGTCCTGAGGAATGTCTGGAAGAGGCGAGAAGGATGATGGATGATTTAAGGGACGAACGCTATCCTGATGGAGATGATCTCTTCGAATAACAGTTAGTAATAATTTTAGGTGATAAGATGGGTTCAAATCAAGAAAATGAATATGTCGATGTCTCGTCGGAGCTAAGATCTCTGATTAGAGGTGATAAGGAAAAGTCCCTAACTCAGTTAGATGAAGCACTTTACGATGCCAACGTGTCTAAACAACATCCTAATATCGGTGTTGGTACTTGGGAGGACAGTGTGGATGATTACTTTTTGAAAGACTATGAATCTGATATACAGGTTCATCCTGAAGGGGTACACGTAGTACTGGATGCAGAATACATGACTGACTTCCCTGAGGTTGAAAGACCTTTGTCAGTGGAACATAGAGTTGATATATATGATAGAGATGGAGCTCAAACATTTGATTCGGGTGTCAGTTTAGGCCTTGTGGATGATCAAGAATACGTTGTAACATGGGAGATTGATTCTGTTTTTGAGGAAGAATATGGGACTAAGATAGCTACATTCGCTCCTAATGGGCTTTCAGTCGAAGAATCTCTAGAACGAGGAATTGCACCTGTTTCACTTCAGGATCCAAGATTCATGGGATCAAAAGAAAGAAGAAACAGTACTATCTCAGAGCCACAGGCTCTTATGTATGTAGCTGAAATGGCTAGAGAGGCCATGAATAATGGAGGAATCGCACAAGATGATCTTATTCAGGAAAGATTTGAAGTACGAGGATTTCCTAGAGAGGACATGTACTGGCATAAAGCCAACATGTTCGAAAGCGATATGCATCCTGGAGAAAAGCCTACAACAGCATCGGATATAAAACTCCTGAAAGATCAATTCAATAGATAGAGGCCCGTAAATTCATGATTGTAACTGAAATACTTCTGCCTTTGACAATTTTGCTACTTTTAATAGGAATTGCAGGAAGCATAATTCCTGGCCTTCCAGGTGTACTGGCCTCTATCGCCGGTATTTTTCTTTACTGGTGGGGAACAGGCTATACTGAGCCCGGAAAACTTTTCCTAACGATCACAGCTATATTGGGTTTGACAGGCCTACTCGTTGATTGGTTCTCCAGTGCGATCACGGCAAAAGCTGGAGGAGCATCAAATAAAACTTCAGTAGCTGCTGGTGTGGCAGGTTTCTTCGGCTTCTTCCTTCTTGGAGGTCCTGTAGGTGTTATAATTGCTTCAGGCCTCGTAGTATTCCTTAGGGAATACATGCGTACAGGAGACATGAAGCAGAGCAGGAAAGCCGGAATCTACTCTGCACTAGGAATACTTGCCTCAACTTTCACACAAGTATTAATCACAGGAACAATCCTGATAGGGTTCGTTATCTCGATTTTATTGTAAAGTGAAGAAGTTTACCAAAAAAGTACTAACGAGAAGGATTACTAATACACTTTGTTGTTTCTCCAACACTTAAATTTTCGGGTAGATAAAAAAGTGAGTCTGACGCAGTAATTGCTGGGGAGGATAGAATTGAGAATCGAAACTGAACCGGAAAATGCGAGCGAATTAACGCAAAAACTTGAAGAACAGGACTGGACGGAAAACACAGCATACCTTAGAGGAGAGGAAAGAGTCTGGTACTCTGATGAAGCAAGACTATACATAAGAGATGCATCAGACAGTCCGACAGATTACGACACAGAGCTTCTATACCTGGAAGGAAGATTCAATCCTGAAACAGTAGCAACAGGAGAAACAATAGAGGAAATAACAGATAGAGTTCTATAAACCTGAATTAATAAGAGAAAAATTCAGAAAATTAATTAGAGGCCTCTATACAAGTTCGTCCGGGAATCCTACTACTTTTGTTTCATATTCTCCTCCTTCTCCCGCTGGATGGAATCTGTACTCTTCAGCAAGTTCCAGAAGTTCATGTACTGATTCTTCATCCAGGACTTTACCTTCCCAGTCATCTGAGAGGCCTCTGGCTGCCACATCTGTAATTTTTACGTCGAATCCTTCTCTTATCAACCAGTTCATGTACTGATTCTGATCAAATTGCCATAGAGGTGTGAAAACTTTCAGCCCTACTTGATCTGCTACTTTGTCTACTCTATCACGCTGATAAGTGGACTCTATAGCCCCCGCTATTACTCCTTCAACGTCGTACTGTTTATGGGCTTTTTCCAGGCCTTTTCTCAAGTCATCTAATTCTTTTTCTTTCTCTCCTTCGGTATCCTGTTTTCTCAACGGTATTCCAAGTGTTTCTGCCTGCCAGTCCAGATCTTTCTCCGTTTTCTTTGAATCAAACATGTAACTATCTCTATTCTTTGATCTCAGTGTCAAGAGGCATGAGATATCATTGTTTCGACGCCACATGCGGAATAGCGCTGCATTCGAGTCTTTTCCTCCTGAAGTCAGTGCTACTAACTTCTTGTTAATGGAGTTCCTGTACTGATTTGCGTATTGCTGTTTCTGACTGAATTTGGAATTCTTCGTCAAAGTGTCAAGAGCCTTGTCAAAGTTTGAGCCGTACTGCGCCGCGACTTTTTTCCGCCAGGCCACATCTTCAGGTACGCCGAGCTTCTCCGCGGCTTTTCTCAGGACGTATTTCTTGTATTCCTCAGTTCTCTTCATATCTACTGGTATCGTAAGTGCGTGTTCAATCAGATCTTCATCAAGAAAAGGAACTCTCAGTTCACGCCCATTTCTGAAACTTACGACGTTGTCCCTGTACAGATCTTCGTGAAAAACACCTCTCAAATCTGAAAGACATTCCTTGTTAAGATATCCTTGCTGGCGGGCATAGCCGGCGTAGAGCTGTTCAGAACCAAAGCCTGTAAAAACAACTTGCTCACTTCCTGACTGATTCAATGAAAAATGGAAAGGAAGTGCTACACCTAATTTAACGACATTCGTAGTCGAAAGCCAGTCCACAAGCTCTGGCAAAAAATCCTCTACTTCTTCCAGAGAGGCCTCGTATCTTTCAAGCTTAAAGCCCATCTCATCCGCGACTTCTTGAGCTTTTTCGTAGTCACGAGGTGCCGAAACGTTTCCATGCTGAATTCCCGCTGTGTAAGCTGTGAAGTCTTTCCCAAGTTCTTGAAGTGCTGCTGCAACAAGAGTAGAGTCCAGGCCTCCTGAAAACAGTAATCCAACATCTCCTTCCGGAATCCTCTTCTCCACGGCTTTGAGAAATATTTTTTTGATCTCTTCAGCAGATTCATCTACATCCTTATCTGAATAATCGTCCGGGAGCTCGAAGAATTCTCGATTTTCAAAAGTGATTTCCTGCGTTTCCAGATTATATCTGAGAATTTTCCGTGGATGAAGTTCCCTGATATCCTCGTATCCTGCCTTCTCCAGAGCCTGTTTCTCAGAGGCAAAAGCAAAATCCTCGGGATTATCTGCGTACCAGACAGGATTCACACCTAATTTATCCTGTGCAAGAACCAGTTCACTATTTTTCACGTAAGCAAAGGCATATATGCCGTCAAGTTCCTTCAAGGCCTCTGTATCTTTTTTATCAAGTAATTTTAGAAGAGTTTCAGCGTCATTCTCTGTTTCCCATCCGTATTTTTCGTTTAATTCCGTCCAGTTGTATATTTCGCAGTTTGCAGAAAGGACTCCTGTTTCTGAGATTGGCTGAGAAAGCTCGCCTACTACAGAATGCAGGACATGGCCAAGATAGTAATTATTTACTTCTGAAGTCTTACAGCTCTGGCCTCTATGCTCGAGAGCTTCAATCAATTTATCTGATTTTTCTTTATCCCAGGATCCTGTTATCCCGCACATCTTAATTTTCACTCTCCAGCAAGGCCTCTGTTTTTCTCGCCCAGTCTCCAAAAAGACGCTGAATAACTACTATCTCACTATCTGTATCAACATTGTGAGAATAATAATTCAGAAAATCATCCTCAGGAGAATCAGTAGTTGAAATCCACGTACCGTTGTCCCCAAGATGAACACTTGTAACAAGCATAGAATCGTCCCTGAACCTGTAAGGCCTCTCCCAGTAAACATCCTCGTCCTCAAGCAACTCGGCTCCCAGTTCATTCATCTTTCCCTGATACTCCGGAGAGTTCAATGCATAGGCCTCTTCAGCAAAATCTCCGCTAAGCCTCACAGAAAATCCTTCACTACCGAAAACTGGCTCCCATAAAACCCTCATAAAAACAGTAAACAATCATCAACTGTTTTGTACATAACACTCAATCAAGAGGCCTCTCTAAAAGAAAACTTATAACTACACAACTCTCTAAAGTAAAACAACATGTCCATCCGCTGGAACGCAGAAGAACTCACAGATCAAGATTCTGCTGGTGTGGCTGATGATTCGAAAAGTGATTTTTCTGGAGGTCTGAAGCAAGGCTATGAGTTGGGAAGTTTGACTGATGGATTGATCGCTTACTATCCGTTTGACGGTGATGTTAAAGACAAGGCCTTGAATAACGACGGCATAGATAATACTAGTGCAGGATACGTTAGTGGAAAGGTAGGAAGTGAGGCTAAGGACTTTGATGGAAACGATGATTTTGTTGAT
>Ga0102942_1000171_pt1 | contig 23328 bp, 24 predicted proteins | sample SalPon2_C_H2O_MG_FD_78171 | JGI IMG/M metagenome (GOLD analysis project Ga0102942, IMG submission 78171) | Salt pond water microbial communities from South San Francisco under conditions of wetland restoration - Salt Pond MetaG R2_C_H2O_MG | ecosystem: Environmental > Aquatic > Non-marine Saline... | reverse complement strand
TAGGCTACGAAATAGACGAAGTAAGATACTCCAGCAAAAACTTCGACAAATACATAGAATACGCTGAAGACCTAATAAAACTGGAGAAGGCTTATGTCTGTCAATGCAGCCAAGAAGAAGGACAGAAATACAGGAAAGAAGGAGAACCATGTCCTCACAGAGACCAGGCCGCCAAGGAAAACATGGAACTATGGAGTCAAATGAAAGAAGGAGGTTTGAATGAAGGGGAAGCTGTTCTTAAAATCAAGACAGATATGAATCATAAGAACCCGGCTGTAAGAGACTTCATAGCCTTCAGAATAATAGAAAACCCCGACCATCCTATTACAGGCGACGAATATCGTGTTTGGCCGATGCTTGACTTCCAAGGAGCGATAGAAGACCACTTAATGGGCACAACTCATATTTTCCGTGGGAAAGAATTGAGGGCTTCAGCTGAACGCCAAAAATATATTTACAATTACTTTGGTTGGGAATATCCTCATGTAAATCACTGGGGGGATGTACAGATTTCTGGATTTAATGCTCCAGTAAGCAGTTCCACTCTCAAAAAAATGATAGAAAACAGTGAATTGGATGGTTGGGATGATCCGAGGGCGCCAACACTTCGAGCACTACGACGGAGAGGTTTCCAACCGGAAGCAATCAGAAAATTCTTCATTGATATGGGTGTAACAGAGAATAATATTGATGCAAGTATAGAAACGCTCGAAACAGAGAACACTCGTGTAATTGATGCTGATACGGAGAGAAGATTTTTTGTAAGAAATCCTGTGGAACTTGAAATCTCAGAGGTTCCACAAGATACTAAAGTAGAGATAACGAAACATCCTGAAAACGATATGGGTGAGAGAAACTTCCCAATCAGAATCGAAGATGGGAAAATTACTGTTTTAATAGAGGAAGAAGACTTAGAAGATGGCCTAGTCCGGTTGAAAGGATTATGCAATGTTCAAATTGAAGATGGTGAAGGAAAATTTGTTGAAGGAGACCACGCTGTTGTATTGGAAAATAATGGAAATATTCTTCACTGGGTTCCTGAAGACTCTGAAACCGCAGAAGTCCACATGCCAAATGGAGAAATGCTTGAAGGCAGAATAGAACCATCAAACTATGAAAAAAATCAAATTTACCAATTTGAACGCTTCGGCTTTGTTAGAAACAACGCAGAAAAAGTTTTCTACTATGCACACCAATAAAAAGTGTTAAACAGCCTATATTCTTCTCTGCACATTTCTTTATACGTCGTTCAATCTACCCAACGATTGGGGGTATGATAGTGCGTGAATAAAAAGAGGCTTGGTCTTTGTGTAATCTGCGGAAGTCGTGTTCACACCGGTGAAAGCCATGTAGCAGCTATCGAGGGGTACTGCCACAAAAACTGTCTTTCCGCCGCAGACATAATCAAAGCCTAAAAAATGTTCTTCCACTTCACTTATTTTTTCTTTAACTGGTTCTTGACAACATCTCTGACACCATTTTTGAAGGAGCACATTGTTTTTAATATTTTTACATACATCAACAAAAATAGGTGAACATAATTCTATGACAGGACTAGGAGGACAACCCGTATTCATAATGTCAGAAGACGCAGAACGACAAACCGGAGAAGACGCACAAGAAAACAACATAGCAGCATGTAAATCTGTGTCAAAAGCCGTGAGAACAACCCTCGGTCCAAAAGGAATGGACAAAATGATGGTCAACGGCGTAGGAGACCTCGTAGTCACAAATGATGGCGTAACAATACTAGAAGAAATGGACCTAGACCATCCAGCAGCCAAAATGATGGTAGAAGTCGCACAAACACAAGAAGAAGAAGTCGGCGACGGAACCACAACAGCAGTAGTACTAGCAGGAGAACTACTAAAACAAAGCGAAGACCTACTCGACCAAGAAATCCACCCAACAGTAATAACCAAAGGATACCGGCTCGCAAGAGAAAAAAGCGTACAACTACTCAACGACATGTCAGAAGAAGTACATCTAGCAGACGAAAAAACGCTGCAAAAAGTAGCAATGACAGCAATGACAGGAAAAAGCGCAGAAACAGCAAAAGACTACCTAGCACAAATAGCAGTAGACGCAGTAAGAGGAGTAGCAGAAGAAAAAACAGACAGCTACATAATCGACAGAGACATGATCAAAATAGAAAAAAGCCAAGGAGGCAGCGTAGAAGACACAGAACTCGTACAAGGAGTCATCCTAGACAAAGAAAAAATACACAGCGGAATGCCAGACAAAATAGAAGACGCAAAAATCGCAGTAATAGACTCACCAATCGAAGTAAAAGAAACAGAAACAGACGCAGAAATAAACATATCTGACCCAACACAAATGCAAAACTTCGTAGAACAAGAAGAAAAACAACTCAAAGAAATGGTAAACGCAATAGACAACGCAGGAGCCAACATAGTACTCTGCCAAAAAGGAATCGACGACATGGCACAACACTACCTAGCCAAAAAAGGAATCTACGCAGTAAGAAGAGTAAGCACCGGCGACATCGACAAACTAGCCAAAGCCACAAACGCAAACACAGTAACAAGCATCACAGAAATAGAAAACACCGACCTAGGAAACGCAGGAACAGTAGAAGAAAGACTAGTCGGAGGCAACAGCATGACATTCATCAGTGACTGCCCAGAAGCCAAATCCGTCAGCATCCTAATCCGTGGCGGAACAGAACATGTAGTAGACGAAATCGAAAGAGCAATGGAAGACGCAATCGGCGGCGTAAGCTCAGCACTGAGAGACGGCCGAGTAGTAGGAGGCGGAGGAGCAACAGAAGTAGAACTAGCACAAAACCTCCGCGACTACGCAGATTCTGTTGGAGGAAGAGAACAACTAGCAATCAACGCATTCGCAGACACCTTAGAAATAGTACCGCGAACACTAGCAGAAAACGCAGGATTCGACCCAATCGACACCTTAGTCGACCTCAGAAACAAACACGACGCAGGAGAAACCTGGAGCGGCATCAACGTAACAAGCGGAGAAAGCCAAAAACTATTCGACGAAGGAGTAGTAGAACCACAACAAACCAAAACACAAGCCGTCAGTAGTGCTTCCGAAGCAGCAGAAATGATCCTTCGAATCGACGATGTAATCAGCTCATCCAGCACAGGAGACAACGAACCAGGAGCAGGAGGACCGCCAACCGGTGGACCAGGCGGAGGAATGCCAGGCGGCATGGGAGGAATGATGTAAACTTTTCTCCTCTCATTTTTTCTATCTAATTTTTCTTGATAATTCTGAACTAAATTTCTTCTTGGTTGAACCATTCCTTATTTATACAGGGAGCGGAAATTAAATGTTATTGAGGTATTTCAAACAATGTCTGATGAAGTTGAGCTAGGTGGAAAACAGGGTGCCGGAGACGACTACGAAGTTGTACCAGTAGGTCCTCTAAGAAAACTTGAGCGACGAGTAGACGAGTTACAGGAGCAAAATCAACAAGGCGGTGGAGGAACGAATGACGAACTTGTACATGATGTACTGGACATAATGAAGTCCAATCAAAGAATTGTCAATGAAATGACCGAATCCACTCATGAACTAAAGAACAGTGTTGAGGATCTTACGCATAAGATGGATGAAGTAGTAGACAATATGAATACATTCATGGATCTTCTTACAGAAGCCTCGGAAATGGATATGGAAGGAGAAATGGTAGGAGACATGGAAGGAAGAATAGCAGACGCCATAGGCAGTAAAATGGACGAAGTAGCAGAAGAAATGAACCAATCCAACCAAGAAGTAGTAGAACATTTAAAAGAAGTAAATGAAAGCTTGAGAAAAAGCTATGCATCACAGGAAAAGGAAGGTCTAGTGTCAAGAACTCAAAATAATAAAGGAAACCAGCAGAAACGAGGTAATAATCAGTCTCCATCTAGGCAAGCTAATCAACAAGGAATGAAGCCTTCCCAAGAAACCCCTCAAACCTCCGAAATAAATCAAAATGGTTCTACGAATCAACAACCAAGACAGGGCAATCAACTATCGTCAGGACAAAATTCCATGAATGAATCTCTAAGCCAAGATGACTCAGGTTCAGATTTGGATTTAGGCTCAGACAACAGCGACAGATTAAAACGCCTAAGGGAAAAATTCAACAAGGAAAATGAATAAACTCAAAGGAGTAAGCCCGGTTGTAGCAGAGGTTTTATTGGTAGGTATAGCTGTATCTGGAGCTGTATCGGCTGGAGTCTTCCTACAAGGCACTTTAGGCGATGTTCAAGAGGGTGCTGAGAACAGGCTTCAACAGGAAGATAGAATTGAATCGACTTCTATAGACGCCGACTTTGGATATAACGGCACTAATGGATATTTCATCGTTGATATAAGGAACACAGGTTCATACACATTATCTGTGGTGGATGGAGGGAACAAGAACTGGAATATGTATTTGGAAGGAGTTCCTAATAGTTGGTCATTTATGCAAGGTAGTAGTTATGTTGGTGAAAATGAAGTTTTATTAAATCCTCAGTCAACTATCACGATAAACACTACTTCAAAATTTCCTTCAACAGGTAATTCTAAGGAGGTAGAATTCTCCGGACCATATGAAATCAGCACCAGCTACCTTTGCTACAGCGAAAACGGCGGATGCGCAAACTAATAACCTATATAAAGAACAAAATCTTAATATTTAACATGAAGAATTATGGCATGAAGGGTATTACACCGGTTATCGCAATCGTTCTTCTACTACTTGTTACAGTAGGAGCCGTTGGCGTAGTTTATACACAGTTCCAAGATATTGCAAACTCCGGAAACACGGAATTTAACACTCAGGCGAGGCAGATAGACCTCCAAATTACCTCAATGACGGAAAGCTCAGATGGGGATATTAGCCTGACCATAACCAATGGACAAGGTTCTGTGGGTTTTAATACTTCAGAATTCCTTCAGGCTCAGTTTTACCCTAATGGGGCTAGCTCACAGGAAGCTGTTCCTTTCAGCGCTCTAAATATATCCAATGTAGAAGTTGACTCTGGAGACAGTGAAGGATGTTTTGTTGGATCAGGACAATTGCTCGATCCAGGACAATCAATGACATGTGACACCAATGTTAATTTCCCATCAGCTTCGGAATATATCGGTATCGTAGTTCAGGTCCAAGGTGGAGCAAACAGGTGGAGTTCTGAATGTTCGCCGAGAACCACTACAAGTGTAACCTGTTAAACCACATTTTTGTTCCTATTTTTTGTCAGACTTTATATTTGGCTTTGATTAATTCTATATTATGAAAGGTCAGACTCAGGCTGTTACGGCGGTAATGGTCACAGGTATTGTAGTGGGAGCTGTTACTTCGGCTTATGTTTGGGGTGCTCCGATAGTTGAGAAGAGGCAGGGTCAGGCAGATATAATGCAGACTGAGTCAACTGTGTTAGATTTGGAAAATAAAATTAGATCTATTTCTCAAAGTGGTAGTGGAGCCAGTGAACAGGTAATTCTAGACTTAGATGACGGTAATGTAAACCTTAACGCTGATGAAAACTATATTGATGTAATTACTTTTTCCGATAATTCGCCTTATCCTGTAGGTTCCTGGAACATGTTAAGAGGTCAGAGCAGGCAAGGTGTTTCTTTCGGTGCAGGAAGCTATGGTATACAGGGAGAAAATGTTCCTGGTATAGTAGCTGTGAAGAAAGATTCTGGAGGAGGCTCAAGAATAAGATATAGGGTGGAATTCAGGAATCTGAGAGCTACTACTGCTTCAGGACCTGAACTTAGATTAGTTGATTTGAAGTCTAGCGGTGCTCAGACTGCAAGTGGAGATGTAACTATTCAACTAACTAACCAAGGAACTGAAGAAGATACTGGGAGCGATAGATTTGAGATACAGGGAGGCGAAGATATTCGAAGAACTAGGAGATTGGTTGAAGTTGATTTAAGGTGAATGATAATTGGAGAATTTCAAAGGTCAACACATTGCGGTAGAAACTGTTTTCATATTTGGCCTAGGCTTAGTCGTAGCTATTGGAGTGGTAACATTGTTTAATGACTACGAAAACGGCGCTTTACAGGGAACTGAAGCAGAGCAAGCTAATGTAGCTGCTTCCAAAATACAGAAAACTTTTATCAGCTTAAAACAGAGTGATGACAATTTGCAGCTTTCCAATGGCACTAGACACATTAATCTTCCTGATAGATTGGCAGGAGAGGACTACTCGGTGGTAGTCGAGAACGATTCTATGGAAATTTCTGCGGGGGGAGGTTCTTATTCCAGTAATCTCTATGGTTTGTCGGAATATTCAATTTCTGGATCTGTAGAGGGAGGAAGCGTAACTATTTTCAAAAGAGAAGATCAAATGATACTAAGGGAGAGTTAAAATGGGTTCAGCTAATATTTTGAACATAGTTCAAAGCCTGAAGAAGGTGAAGCATCCGGAATGGTTTGAGGAAGAGGAGGAAGAACAAGAAGAAAGTCTAAAGGACCAAGAAGGGGTTGTAGTTCCTACTCCAGGAAGATTTAAGGAAGAGTACATTGAAGAAGCAGCGGATGATGAAGACCTGACAGATGTAGATGTAACCTACCCCTTGGTGCCGGAAGACCCCGATGATGGAGAAATAGTCTATGCATGGGCACATATCAAATGGCATGAGGAGAAAGGAGAACTTATCTACAACATTATAGAACCTGAAAAAACCCCTGAACTAGATAGAAAAATCCAGAAGATAACGGATATAATGGAAAGAAGTTTTGACATAGACTTCAACCAGTTAGAGGGCGGTGAGGCAGATGAATATCTTACTGAAAAAATCGATATGATAGTAGACAAATACGATATTTCTCTAACGGACAAACAAAGAGAAATAGTCAGATACTATGCAAAAAGAGACTTCGCAGGACTAGGAAAACTTCAACCACTTATGAACGATACAGAAGTAGAGGATATCTCATGCGATGGAGTAGACATACCAGTCTACGCCTACCACAGAAATCCTAAATACGGCTCCGTTAAGACTAGTATAGAATGGCATAACCAAGAAGAACTTGACAGCTTCGTTATGAAACTAGCTCAGAGATGCGGTAGAAGCATATCTGTATCCAGTCCGCTGTTAGATGGTTCGCTTCCAGACGGGTCTCGTGTTCAAGCTACACTGGCGACTGATATCGCCAGGAAAGGATCAAACTTCACCATCCGCCGTTTCACAGAGGATCCATTAACTCCTATCCACATGATGGACTTCGAAACAGAGAATGCACAAATGCTGAGCTATTTATGGACTCTGGTCGAACATGGGAAATCCACTTTAGTTTGCGGAACCACAGGAGCAGGTAAAACCTCTCAACTTAACTCTCTGTCACTTTTCATTCGTCCGGAAAAGAAAATTGTCTCGATAGAGGATACCCCAGAATTAAGGTTGCCTCACGACCACTGGGTTCCGGAAGTCGCCCGTTCAGGGTTCGGATCTAGTGCTGAAGATGGTGGAGAAGTATCAATGGACAACCTGTTGAAAGAGTCGCTTCGTCAGAGACCAGAATATATTATAGTCGGTGAGGTTCGTGGAGAAGAAGCATACATCCTATTCCAGCAGATGGCTACAGGACACACAGGACTCTCCACAATCCACGCAGACAGCCTAGAAATGCTTATGGATCGTCTAACCACCGACCCAATCAACTTGTCTGGAAGCCTGATAGAAACACTGGACTGCATAATGCTTATAAAAAGGATTCGACGAGATGGAACATACATCAGAAGGATTACAGGCCTTTATGAAGTTCTTGGATATGAAGAGCGTACAGGTATTGATGAAAACAAAGTATTTGGATGGGATCCACAGTCAGACGAATATAAATTAGAAAACGCTTCTATATTATTAGAAGATATTGCTGAAACGAGCGGTATTAGCGATGAGGAGATCAAGACAGATTTAAGAAATAAACAACATGTTTTAAACTATATGCAGGATGAACAAATCAAGCACTATAGGAAAGTCGGCGATATCATATCTCGTTACTATAGTGATCCCAAGTCTGTGATGGAGGAGGTAGGGCAAACATTTAATTCCGAGACAGAGGAAATTAAAGTAGGCGATGCTTGAACAATACTCGGACTTCTGTTATGATCAGGTAGGAGGGTACGCCCTCAATTATCTGCAGCACTTTGAAGAGCTACGAGAGCATTTGAATAAGGCTAATATAGATATTACGCTACCTGAATATGTCAGTATGCTTTTCTTCACGACAGGAGTTACTGGACTTGGTACATTTCTGTTTTTAGGTACTCTTTTTACATTGTCAATGGGTGCTTCTGGTATCGTCTTTGCGTTATTCATATCCATAATATCTTCTCTCTTAACAGGATTTGGATTCTATCTCTACCCTAAAATAATGATGAAGAGCAGAGCCTCAAAGATACGGGACACACTACCCTTCGCAACAATGTACTTAGCTACACTGTCAGGAACAGGTACATCGCTCCCAGAAATATTTAAGAATCTTGCAGAGGTAGATGAATATGGTGAAGTATCAAAAGAAGCAGAAAAAATAAGTAGAGACATAGAAACATTTGGAATGGATGTGGGAGAAGCACTTGAAAGAGCAGCAAACAGGACTCCAAGTGACGACTTTAAAGAACTAGTCTGGGGTATAAACCATGTTATAACCACTGGAGGTTCCCTAAAAAAATTCCTTAAACAAAGGTCTGATAAATTAATGGACGACTACCAGAGAAGAATCCAAGACTTCTCTGAAACACTTTCACTACTCGTAGAAATGTACATAACAGTCATAATCGTAGGATCAATAATATTTACATCAATGAGTGCCGTAATCAGCTCAATATCTTCCAATATATCCCCAAGCTTACTTGTAAACATCCAAGTTGCCTTCATATTCTTCGGAATCCCTATAATATCAGGTATGTTTATACTACTCGTAGACGGAATGTCGCCAGGAGGTATAAGATAAAAAATGGACTTCTTCCGAAACGAAGAATACGAACCAGGCAAATCAATACAAGAAAAAGTAATAATAGGATCAGTAGCAACAGGAGCAACAACCATAGTAATAGGAATGCTTATCTACATGCTAGGGTCAATAAGACTGGGAGGGTCATTACTCTTACTAGGAATACTTATAGCCGTACTCCCCTACGGAATAGTCAACTTCCTAAAAAACAGGCAGGTAAGACAACTTGAAGACCAATTCCCATCATTCCTTAACGACTTAGCAGAATCAAAGAGAGGAGGAATGACACTCCTAGACGCATTCGAATCAGCAATGGATACAGACTACGGAAGACTAAACAACGAAGTCGACAAAGTATATAAACAACTATCTTGGGGAATTCCCTTCCCACAAGTAATGGACAGATTCTCCCAAAGAATGAAACCCTCTCCAGTAATCCAAGAATCACTTTCGATCATTATCCAAAGTTTTGAAAGCGGAGGAAACATCACAGATACCATAGAATCAGTTTCAGACAACGCAGCAAACCTAAAAAAAGTAATACAAGAAAAAAGATCAACCTTGAAACAACAACTAGTCATAATGTACATAATATACTTCCTCTTCATAGGAATAACAATAGGTATATATGTCATGCTTTCACAACTGCTTGGCCTTGGATCACAGGAATCAGGAGCACTCTCCGGAATTGGAGAAGTTCTAGGCGGAGGGGGCGGAGGCTCATCAGGACCCACAAACTTTTGCGGCCAAGACATATTCGCATCAAAACCCTTCTGCTCAACCGCAAAAATATTCGGATTTATACCAACAAATGTAACATCTCTCTCAAGCGAATACGCCACCAACTACGCCTACGGAAAGATGGCATACTATAAATCACTGCTTTTTACAATGCTTATGATACAAGGAGCGTGCACAGCAGCAGTATCTGGGCAAATCTCAGAGGGAAGCCCATCAGCAGGAGTAAAACATGCAATAATAATGATGCCGATAGCACTAATCGCATTCATGCTTATAGTCAGGCCAATGGGACTCTAACATTATGAAAGGACAAAGCACAATAGAATTCCTTGGAGGAGCACTCCTATTTCTTTTAGTAATAGCAGGATCACTATCTATAATTTCACAGGATGTAAACCAGTTCCAAGACCAGACAGAACAATCATCCAAAAACATGGAAATATACACACTTACCCAACAACTAATGACCTCTCCAGGAAAAAAACCTTCAGGAAAAAACTGGGAAGACAACACACAACAAACACAACAAGTAGGCCTAGCAAACGAATACCTTACACTTCAATGGGATAAAATCAAAGCACTAAGCACCACAGGACAAAACAAACTGAACTATACACAATTCAGAAACATAAACACTGTAAATAACCAATATAGGTTCGTTTTCACATGGATGCCTATAGTAGAAACAAGCAAGTCATTCACAAGAACGGAACCTCCTTCAAAAATCACTGAACCAAACTCAAGCCTGTACCAAAGTGCAGAAAACAGAGTACACTACGGAACCTTAAATTTAAACAGTACAGAATACAAATTCTCGGTGACAGCACATAACGGAGTATACAACACTACAAGAGTCTCCACAGACTGGAACTTTTCGGGAGAAAATCCTGAAGGAAACGGCGACGAAATAATATTAGATGGGAAAGATTTTACAATCAAAAAATTCCAGAACAGGGAAAGAAGACCTGGAGCATCAGTAATACTGGAAAGAGAAATAAAAACCTTTGGAGCAAATCCCAGAGAAGTAAACACTCCTATAACAAAGCTTAACAGGTTTGCCAGCCTAGAAGCCTCAGGTACAGATACACAACCAGTAAGAATAGAGGTGCTAGCATGGTAAAACAAAAGGGATTCGGATACGCAGCAGAAGCAATCCTGGCAGTAGCCACAATACTATTATTTTTGTTTGGAGCTGTTGAAGTAGAGCAGGGACAACAATGGAGCGAATTCAGAGAACAAAGCTCAGCAGAAGACCTCACATACACTCTAAAACAGACAGGATACACAGACCACGCAATAAAGAACGCAGAAACAGGATCACTTCAAACCGCATTCTCAACACTTACAGAAAGAAGTACAGAAGTATCAGGCCTAGTCTCAAACCTTCCGATAAATGAAAACAGGATAGCATTCTACACTATAGATAACAAAAGACACACACAGCAACTTGACGAGGTAGAATCCGGAGATCCATGTCAGGATGACTTGGAAGAGATTTCCTCCCGTTCAGAAGAACCAGTACTCAGATCAGAAGGAATAGAATTACAAAACTCCAAAACCAACACGACTTATATCGGAGACCTTGATCCTCGAATCTCAGGGGGGAACGGAGAACAAGACTATGACTCTTTATGGGTTGATAACGGAACAGAATGCCAGTTCAGCGACGAAGAAGGCCCATATAACCTAGAAGAAATATTCAAATGGGAAGACGAATACTATGATATCAAATGGATTGACGGAGACATTAATGAGATGAAACTTTACCAAGCGACTCAACCAGTAAACTTTCGAGAAAAACTAGATGAAAGAGTAAATAGTATAGAAACCTATACTACCGTTGACACTGTAAACTTCTCAAGACTAGGTTCAAGAACATATCAAACAGCAGTATTCAGAGAAGATGAAGCATTGGACGATATCAACAGCACAGAAGAAAACAGGAAGATAACTGAAGACTTCCTCGACACAGGTTCAATACTTTTCTTAGCTAACCTCAACTCAAATCACTTTGATGAAGGCAAAATCCTCGACGAAGCAGGATTCAAACACCTTTCAGTATCCTATGAAGGAAGTTATTCAGGAGGAGAAACTCAAGGAGTCTTCAACTCAAATCCAGGCTCCCAAGAAGTCCTAACCTATTACAAAGGTCTAGGAGGACCTACACCGCTCTCATTACAGCCTTCTACAAAAGTAATTTCCGATACTGAAGACACAACAGAATCAGGAGACGCATTACTCAAAGCGAACGAAAATTACAACTTCTCAGAATGGGAAGATCAAACAACAAGCATGAGCTCTGTTCCGCCTTCCGGAGTGATAGGAGAACCTGACAGCGATTGCTACTCAGAGACAAATAGACCCCTGACTGAAGCCTCAGTGTCTCTTAGAAAAAATAATTATGACATTATAAACGCAGAACTAGGTACATCAGACACCTACTGTCAAAACAATAATGATAGAGCTATCAAAATTGATTTTGATGGGAACGGCTATAATGACAATGAAGATGGACCTTACCTTAACGGAGAATTTGTCAAAGTAGATAATGTTACCTATGCAGTCAACATCAAAAACAGTGATTCAAACCCTGGCTGCGATGAAGGCGACTGCGTGGAATTCAAACTTATAGGAGATCGTCAAGTTGAACTAGTTTCAAGAAGAACTGGATTCACAAATATTTCAGGCCAGAAAATAGCTTTAACCGGTTACGAAAACAGTTACAGCGACCAAGATCTTACATTACTGACATCAGCGATTTACTGGCTTAGAGGAGATCAAACCAGTTTCCAAGGAAACCAAGAACCAGGAGGAATAAATTCCAAAACAATCTCAGGTATAAACAACCGAACATATCTGCCATATGAACTTGACTTGAGGTGGAGCCAGTGAAAGGACAATTCCTGGCAATATCAGCCGTAATAGCAACCCTAATTACTCTTTCACTATCTGCATCAATATCCGAATTCCAATCACAAAACTACCAGACTGAGCAACTACCGCAAACACTAAACTATATCAAAACCGAAATACACAAAGTAACAGAAGACAACGACATAACAACAAAAGAAGAAAGAAACTTCAGAGAAATGCTAGGATACATAGACAACTACGAGGCACAAGCAGAATTCCAAAGAGGAACCAACCCATGCATACAACTAACACTAAAAAAACCAGACAGCAGTATAGAAATGGCATGCATCAACTAAAAACTCTGGATGAACTCAACTTCATCATCCTCTAGCTCCAACTGGCCCTGCAAACCATCATAATATTCAAGGAATTGAGCAAACATCGGCAAGCCCTGTTTGACATCCTTCTTAGACATATGCAGCTTCTCACCCATCTTTGAACCAATTGAATCCAACTTGTTCCTAGCACCTCTACTAGATCCCATTCGCCTGATCTTCGAAGGATACTGATATTTGGTCCAGCCACTATACTTCTCATCCTTAGAAAGTGCTACTCCAATTGTTGAAAACTGGAAGACATATTTCATTAATTTCCAATTCATCCTCTTACGGATCCTGCCGTTGTATAGGTCTGCTTCGGAAATCCAGTAATAGGCACGAGCTAAATCTTCCTCTCTCTTATATTCTCTAGGCGCATTCTCGCGTATCCACTGTAGGAAAGTATCCGCATCTTCATCCAAGTTCTGAGTAGCTTGATTAGCTGTCTGAGCAGTAGTGGTCTTGAAAACTATCTTCAACGCATCAAAAATATCTTGACGGTCATCTCTAGATGCCTGCTGCTTAACATCTTCTACAGTTAATTTATCCTTTCCAAGTGCCAGCGCTTGTAGGTCGTTGATTGCGCTTCTCATTTGTCCTCCTGCACTTCGAGCAATACGCTTTGCAGCTCCATCTTCATAATCAATACCTTCATTTTCAAGTATTTCTCTGAGATGGGCAGCGATGCTGTTTGTATGAACTGAATCAAGTTTAATCTCTTTAGATTTGTTCCTTAGTGATCGGATGCTTTGATTATAGGCGTCATTGGCTGTCATTATTATGGGGAAGCGTGTTTCGTCTACTATTGTTCCTATTTCTTTGACTCCTCCTCTGTCGCTGTTGCCACTCATTCCGTCGACTTCGTCTATTAGTATTAGTTTTTTGCCGCCGAAGAATGATGCTTGGCGTGTAGCCTCCTTCAACTCAGACTTTAATTTCTTCTTAGTTCTTACATCTGAAGCATTTGTTTCAACAAGTTCGTATCCAACCTCGTTGGCTAAAGCTTCGACTAATGATGTTTTGCCTGTTCCTGCTTGTCCATGTAGAAGTACTGGTTTATCTCCCTGTTCCCAGTTTTCAATCCATTCTTTGAGTTCTTCCTTCTGGCTTGATGCGCCTCTGTATTCTTCGAGTGTTTCTGGCCTGTATTTTTGTACCCACATAATACTTCTAGTTGTGTTCTAAGTCTGCCATTTTAGCGAGGAAAGCTTCGATTTGAATATCTGCGGATCCGCCTTCGCTTATCCGGAATTCGAATTCTCCCAGGTTTTCGATTATTTCTAGTTTAGCTCTTTCGCTTATGTCGAGGTCGAAGATTTCTCTGTGAACTGAGTCAATCACATCCTGCCCATCTAGGCCTCTGTCGATCATCAGGTCGGCTAAAGTGTCTCTGGCATCCATAAAGTTACCATCCAGAGAGTTGTTTAGGATTTCTCTTATTTCGTCTGGCCTGAGTGATGCTGCGATTCCGTAGATGTCTTCTTCTTCGATTGCGTCGTTGTTGATGGATGCTGTTTGTAAAATGTTTGTTACACGCCTTAGGTCTCCTTCTGCTACTCTCATTACTGCTTCAACTGCTTCTTCGCTTATTTTAAAGTCTTCGTCTTCTCCTAGTCTGGTGATGTAGTTTTTGACATCTTCTTCGTTTAAACGGTTGAATCTGAAGACAGCACAACGGCTTTGAATTGGGTCGATTATCTTTGAAGAATAGTTACAGGATAGAATAAAGCGGCAGTTTTCTGAGAACTGTTCCATGGTCCTTCTCAGTGCTTGTTGGGCGTCGCTGGTTAGTGCGTCGGCCTCATCCAGGAAGATTATTTTGTAATCTGCGCCGATGCTTTTAGTTCGTGCGAAGTTCTTGACTTTTTCTCTTACTACATCGATTCCTCTTTCGTCTGATGCGTTGGTTTCCATAAAGTTTTGTTTCCAGTCGTCGCCGTACAGGTCTTTGGCGAGTGCTATGGCTGATGTTGTTTTTCCTGTGCCTGCTGGTCCGGCAAACAACATGTGGGGTACTTCATCGTTTTCTACAAATGCTTCTAGTCTGTCTACTATGTTTTCTTGTCCGACAACTTCGCTTAGTGTATCTGGCCTATGCTTCTCAGTCCAAACATCAATCATGAACAATCAGTCTGATTTGAAGCTTTTATGCCCTCCGACTCCAAAAATATAGTTGTGAAGATAGCAGTTACAGGCACTCCAGGAACCGGAAAAACCACTGTAGCACAAAAACTAGCCGACAAAGGATACGACATAATCCACCTAACACAGTACTTTGAAGAAAATGATATCGGTGAGAAAATAAACGGAGAAAGAGAAATCGAAATAGAGGAAATGGTTGAAGAGATTCAATCAGAAGATCTCTCCGAAGATGTAATTATCGAAGGGCATTTAGCACACTATATTCCTTCTGATATCTGCGTGGTTTTGAGGTGCCGTCCGGATGAACTACGGGAGAGGCTTTCAATCCGGGATTACACTGATGAAAAAGTAGAAGAAAACATTGAAGCTGAGAAAATAGATATAGTGCTTAGCGAGGTAGTAAAGAACCAAAAAACTATTATAGAAGTAGATACTACAGATAAATTAGTTGATGAAACTATAGGAGAGATAATGGAGAAAGTTGAGAAAGGAGTGAATGATTATGGGAATGTGGATTGGACAGATTTTATTTGATTGAGGTAGGAAGCAAACAATAGGTTTTAAGTTAAATCTATTACAAAATAATGTTGGAATGGTGCATTATCATTTTATTTAAAGGACAGTCGGCAGTTGAATATTTGACAACTTATGGATGGATGCTTTTGGCGGTAGGCATAACAGGTTCAGCTATCTATACGACTGTTGATGCTGGTTGCGAGATAGAGGTTCGTGGATCTGGATCTGACCTAGCTGTTCAGGATTCAGGTTTAACACAGGATAACGCATTCTCAATTATATTTAGGAATACGGCAGCTGACCTCATTGAGATAAAATCAACTTCTTTTGATGGGTATGAAAACAGTAGTACTGTAGAGATTCCTTCTGGAGAAGAAGCATCATATGTTGTCTCAGAGGTAAGTACTACTGCAACCTGTAACGAATATGACATGTCAATAATCTATGATTCAGGTTCGCTTGAAAACCTGCAGCAAAACTTAACTGTTTCAGCACCTTTTGAGGCAGCACAGATAATAATTCAAAAACTTCTTGCTTCAGGAGGCCAGATAGAATCAATTGAAACAATTGAAACAGTACTGCCAAAAGACAATGCAACAATGTGCTTCGGAGAAAATTGCCCATCCACAGATGGAGGAGAACTAACAGAATCAGAGAAATATATTAACATTTCAGGCGATACAATGCAAGGAAGCTTAGAAACAAACAGTTTTGAAGCAACCTGCTATGGCGACCAATGCGGAAGTATTAAAACAAGCGACGACGGATTCATAAACACGGAAAATAATACTATGACAGGTACACTAAATGTAACGGAAATCAAACCTATAGATAACCTCTGCTTAGGAGGAACATGCAGCAGTTGATAAACAAATGAAAAAACAACTTACAATACTCGCGATTAGTCTAGGACTTGTAGCAAGCGTCGGAGCAGACATGGAATTCCGCAGCTCAAATCCAATAGATGTATACAATCAATTCGATATGAACTCAAACAGTATAACAAACCTTGCTGACCCAGGAAGCGACTCAGAAGCATTAAACCAAGGTTACGCAGATGGGAGATACTTAATGAGAAACGGAGATACACTACAAGGAAACCTTGACACAGATGGAAACGAAATAATAAACCTTCCAACACCTGATGCAAACTCAGACGCAGCCACCAAAGCATATGTAGACAATGAAGTATCAGGCATTGAAGGCAGTCAAGACCTTTCAGATGTCCTAGCGGAAGGGAGCACAGCAAACCAATCAGTAAATCTAGGATCAAACAAAATCACCAATCTAGCAACACCTTCAGCCAATAGCGACGCAGTAACAGTAGGATACGCAAACAGCAATTACTTCAACAGAGAAAACGGCGACTCAGTAAACGGTTCAATAGACTTACTTAACAACGATATCAAAAACTTAGAAAATCCAGATAGCCCACAAGATGCAGCAACACAAAGCTATGTTCAAACATATGCGGACAGCAATGATGAAACAGGGACAGACAATCAAACCCTTTCGATAGATAACTCAGTAAACGGACAAGACAGTAACATAACTATAGAAGATGGCAACAGCGTCACGGTACAGGACTCCTACGAACCTAACACCAACACACAACTTGATGATCAACAAGCCGAAAGTAATGTGGACATGAATGGTTACAACATAACATCTTCCGACGGAGAAATGTGCATTGGTTCCAACTGCTAAACCAAAAAACAAGAAATTAGAGGTTAATTACAACATGACAGATGACAACCAAACAAAATTTGAAAAAATCGCCAGTAAAATCGAAAAAAGATATACAGAAATATTCCTGGCATCTCTTATAGTCATAGCTGCAGTCTCGGGAGTTTACATAACTCAAACAACTTCAAGTGCAGATCAAGTTCCGGAAGGGTATGCAGAAACAGGAAACGATACAGTCTACCAATCAAACGAAGAAGCGGCCAAATACTTTAACATAACTGATGTAGGAGTTTCCCCAGCATCCCAAACAGTCAATCTTTCCGAGTCAGTCGGCTTCAATAACCAACTTGACGAAGAAGTCTCCCTGAGCTTTGACAGAAGCAATGACACAGTAAACATAGAACCAAGAAGTTCAAGAACACTACTAATAAACGGAATCACATACTTCGAAGTCCAAGGAGACAACTACTCAGCTCAAGGAAGAGTAAATGTACAGTAATTTTTCCAATACTTCAAATCCTCTTTTCTCTTTAAATATTATTCATCAAATAGCGTTGCACAATAAGTAGCAACAGAAAATATACCTACAGAAAAAGATTGGTAGAAGAGATAAATTTATTCAGTGTTATCCTGTATCCATTCTTTCAACTTTTTCTTAGGCATTGCGCCGGATGTCCTGGCTACCTCATCCCCATCTTTCAAAATCAGTAGTGTAGGCAGTGCTCTGACACCAAACTGTGTACCTATACTTTGTTCCTCTTCCATATCAACCTTGCCAAAACAGACATCATCCATCTCTTCACTGACTTCTTCGAATATAGGTGCTAACTTCTTACACGGACCACACCACTCCGCCCAAAAATCAACAACCCAGTAATCACTAGAATTTTTAACATCCTTAATACCTTCAGAATCAAGTTCAGTTGGCATACCCAAAACTAGGTTAGACAATTTTAAAGGCAAAATGGAAAAACCCAAAAAAATTAAAGGTCGTACTCCAACAGATTAATAAGCCGTCACTCCCCCTAGTTAAATATAGTTAGGTTTTAAACAGAGGTCTAAACAAAAAAACATGACTAACAAAGAAAAGAAAGAACTCTCCAGAAGAAACTTCATCAAGAAACTAGGCGCAGGAGTAATAGGACTAGGAGCACTCACTATGTCGCCTGTATCCGCCCTAAATGTAAAAGATAATGATTTTGATGTGTTTACAGGTGCAGATAGCTCCAGCCTAGAAAAATATTTTTCCATCAGTCAGGGAGGTCCCGTCCGGGTTCAAAATACTAACCTAGAATTACCTACAGATAGATCCATAGAAGATGATCAAGGCAACAACAGGTTTTCACTGAATTCTGGAGATACAGTAATTAATAATGAAGCAGGCCGTCAAGCCATATTGTTAAGAGATGGTTCAAGACATAGAATTGAGGCTTACTCAGATACCCCCTTAATTATAAGAGATAATGAAGGAGACTTCCAAGGAATTAGATACAACACCAATTCATCATCTCCGGGCACCCTACAACTTACAAACGCAGACCTAGATATAAACACGAATTCGATTAAAAACCTTTCAGACCCAAACAATAATCAAGACGCAGCAACAAAAAACTACGTAGACAACAATTCAAGCAGTGCAGAGGAAGCACTAGCATACGACTTCGTACTCTAACAATACAGGTGATAATAAATGGTAAACGCAACAGTTGAGAATACTCCGATAACAGAGGCGATAACATCAGGTAACAGTATACAGGTTCCAAATGGAGAGGTATGGGATGTAACAATCACGGCAGAACCTTCATCAAGTGCGAATAAACAATATGATTCTCAAGTAACAGATAGAACTTTAGTTGAAATAAATTCAGTAACTATAGCAGGCAGCAAGTCACAAAGTGATACCAATTATGGTGGTTACTCAGGAGGAAGTGGGGATACAGTCCCATTTGGTGCTGTTCTAGAAGGAGGTACAACTATTGGTGCCGTAGGCGGAAATGCACTTGTCACAGGTTATAAAGTTCAAGAATGACTGAGCTTTTTTTCTTGGGTAAGTTTCTGTACATTTCCATCGTTTTTCTCCGTCATTTAAGCTTATATAGGACTTGCTAATTTTAGATATATAGATTTACTCATCTTCATTACCCATGTAGACAGTTTTGATTGGGTATGGGATGTCGATTCCTTCCTGATCGTATTTTTCTTTGACGCTTTGTGTTACTTGTGAGGATGCTTGTACCATGTTTGCTTTACTGGGTTTGGTCCATCCACGAAGTTTCAAGTTAACCGAAGAACCACCTAACTCGTTCACTAATACTTGTGGTTCCGTTTCTGTTTCTACCATTTCTGATTCGTTTAGGCTTTCGTGTGCTAGTTCGACTGCTGTGTTGATGTCGTCGTCGTAGCCGATTCCTACTATTACCTCGAATCTTCTTTCGTCATATGCTGTGTTGTTAATTACAACTCCGTTATATAACTGGCTGTTGGGGACTATTACTTTTCTTCCGTCGTATGTTTTGATGTCTGTGGCTCTGACTTTGATGTCTTTGACTGTTCCTTCTTCTCCTGCGGCTTTGATTTGATCTCCTACTTTGAAAGGTTGACCAATCAAAATCAGAATCCCTGTTATGAAATTGGCTATCACATCTTTCAATGCAAAAGATAGGCCTAACCCTATCAATCCTAGTGCTGTTCCGAATGAACCCACAGGTACTCCTAATACTCCAGATGCTATTACAATTGTGACAGGGTAGATTGCGTATGCTGTTACTTTTTTGGCGCTTATTGCTGCGTTTTTATCTCCGCCTCTTTCTTTGATGGCTTTGTCAACCATTTTGTTCGATATCTTGTTTGCAAACCATCCTAAAACTACTATTACTGCTGCTACTGAGAGTGTTGTTAATGTTATATTGAGTCCTAGATTTGAGAATTGGCTTTGGAAAGGAACTGCTAATGTCAAAGGGGCCATGGTAGGAATTGAATCACGCCTTCTTAAATCAACTTGGAAATATTTACGGACTAAATGTACTCTAGATTCACAGCATTACAAAATCACTCACAAAAAGACCAAGAAGAACTTGAAAATAGTACAGCAGCAATAGTAGGTTTAGGGGCAACAGGGTCAGCAATCGCAGAAAACTTGGCAAGACATGGAATAAAACTTATAATAATTGATAGAGACTATCTAGAAGAAAAAGATACTTACTCTTCGAGCATCTACACGCCAAAACAAAGTAAAAAATCGCTTCCAAAAGCCAAAGCAGCAGAAAACTCCTTAAAAAAATTTACCGAAGTTGAATCACATGTCGAAAGCCTTTCACCTGAAAACATTCAATTGCTTTACTCTGCTGACATCATACTAGATGGAACTGACAATTTACAGACGAGACAACTTATCAACGACTACAGCAAAAAAGAAAATATTCCTTGGATCTATACTGCGGCAATAGCTGAAAAAGCGTACTCAATGCCGTTAATCAACAAATGTTTCAACTGCATGATTCAGAAACCCGAAAAAGTTGCTACTTGTGAGACTGATGGTATTATGCGGGAGGTTGCGCAAAAGGTGGCTGCTAGCTCCGTACAAAAAGCAGTAATGTATCTGACAGGTGATGATGTTCCTGAAAAATTTGAACTTGTTCACGAAGGGAAGACCCTTGATGTTGAAAGCTCAGGCTGTAAAGTATGTAGAAAGGAAAGTTTCCCACATCTCGAACAATTTCAAACTACTAAAACAGTATGTGGTGAAAACAAGTATCAATTAGAGAAAGATTTAATCAAGGAAAACTTTGAAAATATTGAAAAAGCCTGTAATGTAATTGCTGAAAATGATTTTCTTTTAAGAGGACGATATGAAGGTTATGAACTTACTTTTTTCCGTTCTGGCAGAGTAATCGCTGAGGCAGAGAATTCTGGCCATGCCGAAGCACTGATCACTGAAGTGGCTGGAATTTAAATTCTAAAAGGATAAAGATTCTTTATGTCGGGAGAAGAAGATAGTTCAGAATATCTTTTCACACTTGTTATCACATTAATAGGTGTTTCAGCTACACAGTTAGTTAATTTTTCTGATTCAACTACTTTTGTATTTTTACTGTTTCTACCTTTATTGTATGGCTATACTGCATTCATATCGAAAGATGGGTTTCAATACTCGTCTCTGACAAGTCTTATGGCAGGTTTTTTCACTGTTTTAGGAGGTTTCACGGCTTTAATGGCTGTACTTTATGCTTTGGGAAATATAATGGTGTCTAAATTTGCTGGAGGCCAAAGATTCAGAGACTACTACGGTTCGGTTTCCATGGCGCTAATTCTGTCAGGATTGGTGGTAGGCACAGGAATCTTCACTTTTGCAGCATTTGATCAAGACTTTAAACAAGAAAATGTGGAGAAAGCAAGTAATAAGATGGCTGAAACAAGTCAAAAAGCTTTGTCCAATACTAAAATAGCTGAACAGCAAAGAGAAAATCAATTAAGGTTCGTTAACCAGACAAGCGAATCAGCAGTAACTCTTACAACAGAAAAAGTCTTCAACGAATCAAACCCATCACAACAGGTAAGAGATGTACTTGGAGACGCAGAAGAAGACATTCCCAAACAGATGTACAAAAGAACCCTCAACAAAATCCAAGAAGAAGACCCCAGAACAAAACAGAGACTAGCCAGAACACTTGAAGAAGGTATAGAATCAAACTTTATTCTCGTAATACCCCTAACAGCATTCATATTCATCACGCTACAGCCATTAGTAGGCCTGCTAACAGCCATATCTGCGGGAATATTCTCAAAAATATTTTCCTAAATAAAAGAATCCAACACCACTATAGAACATGCCTCAGATAAAATTCGCAGACGAGGACCAAGCCTCTGAAACACTGCCAGAAGACTTCGAACCATATGTAAAGGAATGGTTTAATGACCAATTCCCTAGTTTAAGCCCGCCGCAAAAGTATTCTTTCGACTTGATACATAATCAGGAGAATTCTCTGATTTGTGCGCCTACAGGCAGTGGTAAAACTTTGTCGGCGTTCTTGTCGACGATAAATGAGTTATACAGGAAGGGTAGGGAGGATGAGTTGGAGGATCAGGTTTATGTACTTTATATTTCTCCTTTGAGGGCTTTGAACAATGATATTCAGAGGAATCTGAAGGAACCTTTAGAGGGTATCAAGGAGAAGGCGGAGGAAGGAGACTATGATGTGCCTGAAGTCAGGTCAGCGGTCAGGACGGGTGATACTACTGACGCTGAAAAAGCTAGGATGCGAGAAAAACCTCCACAGATACTTATAACAACTCCAGAAAGCTTGGGAATTATTTTAAACTCGCCTAAGTTTGGTGAGGCGTTGAAGAATGTTGAGTATGTTATTACGGATGAGATTCACAGTTTGGCGGAGAACAAAAGAGGAGTCCACCTCAACCTAGGTATAGAAAGACTAGAAGAGTTGGCAAACACTAATCCTACTCGTATCGGTCTTTCAGCGACCCAAGCACCGATAAAAGAAATTGCCAAGTCACTGGTAGGATACGATGTGGATGAAAATATAACTATGGAAGAGGGCGAGTATGAAGAAATTGAAGCTGCTGAGGAGGCAGATGAGGATGAGTATGAGACGCGTGGATGTACTATTGTTGATGTTGCTGCTTCCAAAGAGATCGACCTAGAAACGGTCTCTCCTGTCAGAGACTTGATTCATACGCCGGCTGAGGAAGTACAGGAGGCTATGTACGACCAAATCCACAACTATGTTCAGGAACATGATTCCACGATAATATTTACAAATACAAGGAGTGCTACGGAGAGGATTGTGAATAATCTTCAGAATCGTTTTCCGGATTTCTACGATGACAACATAGGTGCGCACCACTCCTCAATGAGCAGGGAGAAAAGACTTAATGTTGAAGAACGCCTGAAGAAGGGTGAAATGCGTGTCGGAGTAACCTCCACTTCTCTAGAGCTCGGAGTAGATATAGGGGCAGTAGATCTTGTGCTACAGCTTGGAAGTCCGAAAGGTGTTGCCAAAGGCATTCAACGAATAGGGCGTTCAGGACACCAGATAGGTGAGAAAGCGAAAGGAAAGATGATTGTAACTG
>Ga0102942_1000170_pt1 | contig 23376 bp, 27 predicted proteins | sample SalPon2_C_H2O_MG_FD_78171 | JGI IMG/M metagenome (GOLD analysis project Ga0102942, IMG submission 78171) | Salt pond water microbial communities from South San Francisco under conditions of wetland restoration - Salt Pond MetaG R2_C_H2O_MG | ecosystem: Environmental > Aquatic > Non-marine Saline... | reverse complement strand
TCGAAGGGACCGACCAGGAGGATGGCGACGGGGATCATGTAGAGGAAGTAGCGGGGGTCCTGCTGGCCGGTGACGACGACCTGGTTCTGAGCGACCGAGATGCCGAGGACGGTCAGCAGGCGGGCGATGGCGAGCTGGGCGAGGACGAGGGCGACGACGCCGATGGCGATGAGACCGACGGTCCGAAGCGTCGGGACGCGAAGCTGGACGAGCTCCCAGTCGCGGGTGATGGCGAGGTAGCCACCGACGCCGACGCCGAAGCCGACGAACTGGAGGACGGAGGCGACCACGCGGAACTCCAGTGTCCCCCGGTCGACGACGCCCGCGGCGACGAGGGCGCTCGCGCCGAGGCCGACGATAGCGGTCGCACAGAGGAAGGCGCCGACGATCAGGAGGACACCCCTGAACAGGTCGCGGGCGCGCACGCCGAGGGGGGCGCGAAAGCGGGTCACGTCGTCGGGCAGGCCGCCGATCCGTTCCCGGAGGGCGTAGTAGCCGACGGCGCCGGCGAGGCCAAGGACGAGGGTGCCGCCGGCGAGGGCCAACGGTCGATGGTGGCCCCGAAGCGACGCGTCCTGATGGACGAGCGTCGCGAGTACCAGCCCGCCGAGCAGGTGAAGCATCGCCGCCGCGGCGAGTTCGTTGACCATAGTGGAGGGAGTCGCCCCGGAAGTAAGAATCAGTCGGATCGGTGGCCGGCTACTCCACGAGCAGTCGCCGCTTCTCGCCGACCGCCGCGGCCTCCTCGAAGTCGCCGCCGCCGAGGAGGCCGCGGGCGGCGCGTTTCCCCCACTCCACGGCGGGCTGGGTGAACGTCTCGACGCCGGCGAGTTCGCCGTACAGGACACAGGCCGCCTCCATGCCGTAGAGCAGTTCGCCGACGCCGTGGGCGTCGAGGCGGTCCACCTCGACGCGGACGTTCGGGCAGTTCGCGGCCGCGAGACTCGCCTCCGTCGCCTCGAACTCCGCGTCGAGCAGGTCGCCGAGGCTCCCCCCGCCGAGGTAGGCGAGGCCGTCGAGGTCCGTCTCGGGGATGGGCACGTCGGGCCCGTCGCGCGGGCGGACGAGCGTGACGAGTTTGTCGCGGGGGCCGGCGCGATAGAGCTGGAGTTGTGAGTGCTGGTCCGTCGCCCCGAGCGCGCGGGCGGGGGTCTGTCCGACGGCGTCCTTGCCTAAACTTTCGGCCCAGAGCTGGGCGAACCACTCCGCGAAGTACTCCAGGGATTCGGCGTAGGGCATGACAGCGTTGACGCCGGCGCCGCGGCGTTCGAGCGCGTAGCAGGCGGCGCCGTAGGCGTAGGCGGGCGACTCGAACAGGGAGCCCGCGAGGCGGTCGGCCGCGGCCCGCGCGCCGTCGAGGAGGGCGTCGATGTCGGCGCCGACGAGGGCGGCGACGGGGAGCGCGACGGTCGAGAGCGCGGAGAAGCGGCCGGGGACGCCCGCGGGCACGTCGAGGGCAGGCAGGTCGTGGCGGTCGGCGAGGTTCCGGAGGTTGCCGTCGGGGCCCGTCGTGACGAGCGTCCGCTCGGTCCAGTCGACGCCCGCGCGGTCCATCGCCTCGCGGACGACGAGGAAGTTCGCCAGCGTCTCCGCCGTCGTGCCCGACCGGGAGACGACGTGGACGACGGTGTCGGCGAGTGGGAGGGAGTCGAGGAGCCGGTCGACGCCCGCGGGGTCGACGTTGTCCAAGACGTAGTGGTCGACCGCGCCGCCGAGCGCCTCGGAGAGGGTCGCGGCGCCGAGGGCACTCCCGCCGATGCCGACGGTCAGGACGGTCGCGGGGTCGTCGAAGCCGTCGACGGCCGTGCGGACCGCGTCGGGGTCGGCGGTGGTCGGGAGGTTCAGGGCCGCGTAGCCGTGTTCGCCGTCGTCACGGCCGCGGGCGATGCGTTCGTGGGCGTCGGTGACGCGCTCGTCGAGGCGGTCGAGCGCCGCCCGGGTCAGTTTGGGTTCGGCGTCGAGCGCGTTGCCGAGGTCGACGTACATAGGCGTAGGCGCGGCAGGAGCGGGTAAAGTCGTTTCCCGTTCGTCACGGTCCCCGAACGAGAGACGCATGGCCGTGTTTTACCACCGACGACGGCGTCGGCGATCGATATGAAGATCAACGGGCCCTCCGGGCGACTCGGCATCGCCCTCACGCTGGTGATCGGTCTCGCGTCGCTCGGATTCGGCGCGTACAGCTACACCACCCAGTCGGCGGCGCTGGATTCGACGGCGACGGTGAACGCGACGGTGATCGACACGTCGATCGAACGCGACGGCACCCAAGACGTGTCGTACCACCCGCGAGTGACGTTCGAATACAGCTACGAGGGTGAGACGTACACGTCCGCGAACGTGTACCCGGGGATGCTCGGCACGGACTTCGACACCGAGTCGGCGGCCAGAGCCGAGCTGGAGCCGTACGAACCGGGCGAGTCCACGACGGCGTACGTCCCCTCGGACGATCCGGGAGCGGCGTTTCTCGAACGCGAGCGTTCCAACAAACCCGTGCTCCTGATCGGCGTCGGCGTCCTGTTCGTTCTTGGCGGGATGCGCTCGGCGCTTACGGGTTAGGCCGCCGGCCACCGCAGATACACCATCACGACGACGATGGTGAGTTGAAAGAGCCCCTGTAGGCCGCTCAGCCGGGCGTTGCGCATGCCGATCCGGCTGATCACGGTCGGATCGGGGTCGCCGGAGGCGAGCTGGCGGTAAATCCGCACCTCGCCGGGGAGCAAGACGCCGAAACCGACGACGGAGAGGACGGTGACGATGGCGAGCGCGAGGAGGATGGTGACCGAGGGCATGCCGAAGGCGTTGGCGGTGACGGCGAGGTAGGCACCGCCGCCGAGCAGCGAGACGGCGAAGGCGGCGAGCCACCGGGGGTCGTCGAAGGCGTCGAACTGCCAGCCGATCAGGAGGAGCGCGGGGACGGTGGTGGCGAGCGTGAGCAGGGCAATCCAGGGCTGGGAATGGGGAAAGACGCCGAGGCGTTCGGCGAGGGTGACGCCGCCGACGATGGTGACGAGGGCGAGCGACGGCATCAGGAAGGTCATCTTCGGCGTGAATCGCTGGAAGACGCTGGCGCGTTCCTCGACGGGCAGACCCCCGAGCACGGGGCCGAGGACGAGGGCCATGAAGAGGTCGATGCCCGTCCACAGCACGCCGGCCATCACGTGGACGTAGATGTGGTGGACGACCGGCGCGACGGTGAGTGCGTAGGCGAGCGCACCGACCGGGACGGCGATGGCCCCGGCGGCGAAGGCCGGATTGGCTCGCTGGCTCATTCCCCTGACCGCCCCGCGAATGCTAGCTGTTGACATAGGAAAACCGACCGGACGAACGGGCAAAAACGTTCAGGGAATCAGAAGACGACGCCGTCCCGCAGGAGCGTGATCAGGACGGTCAGCACGGGCACGCTCGCGATGGTCGTCACGAAGATGGTCATGGTGAGATACTCCGAGGCCGAGAGGCCGTCGCGCCCCTCGGTGTCGCTGTAGGAAAGGGTGAGCGCGAGGGGGATGAGCGCGACGGGCGTCGCACAGAGGAGGACGAACACCCGGGCGATGGCGGGGTCGCCGAAGCCGCCGAGGGCGAGGGCGACGGCGAGGCCGGCGAGCGGCGCGAGGACGAGTTTGATGGCCGACGGGCGGAGCACCCGGCGAACGTTCCCGTAGGCCAGTCCGGACAGTTGAATACCGACGATGACGAGCATCAAGGGGATGGAGGCGTCGCCGACGAGGCGGGCGGTGGACATGAACGTGCCGTCGGTCGGCGGCGCGACGCCGAGGAAACGGACGACGCCCGCGGCGGCGATGGCGTAGACGAGGGGGAGGCGGAAAATCTCCTTCACCGCGCCGATGCCCGCCTCGCCGCCGCCGCGGGAGGCGACGTAGACGCCGAGAGTGTACATCAGGAACGCCTGCGCGGTGATGTAGATGACGGCGGTGGTGCGGCCGACGGCGCCGAAGGCGAACTCGGCGAGCGGGATGCCGTAGAAGCCGGCGTTGGGGAGGGCACCAGCCAACACGTCCGCGCTCCGGTAGGGTTCGGGGACCCCCAGCAGTCGGTCGGCGAGTTCGGTGACGCCCATCGTGGCGACGACGAAGAGGGCGACGCCGGCGAAGATGCGTACCACCGTCGCGCCCGAGAGCGTCGTCGTGACGATGCTGTGGAAGATGAGCGCGGGGAGGAAGAGATAGAGCGCGACGTCGTTCAACGGGTCGACGTCAAGGTCGAGTGTCGACGCGAGGAGATAGCCGAGTCCCATCACCGACACGATGGGGAGGATGGCGGAGGTGAACGCGGAGACGAGGGACATGACGGCCGGTCGCCGTCGCGGCGTCTCAACCCCCGTATGGAAGCAAGGGCTTCCGCTTCCGAAAGGACAGGTTTCAAGCGCGGCCGGCGCCGACGAGGCGTCATGTACGACCGACTCAAGGGGTTCCGCGATTTCTACCCCGAGGAGATGGCGGCCCGGCGGGCCGTGGCCGACGCGCTGGAGGGGACGGCCCGGCGGTACGGGTTCCGGGAGATTGGCACCCCGGCGCTCGAAGCCGTCGACCTCTACACCGACAAGAGCGGCGAGGAAATCGTCGACGAACTGTACGCCTTCGAGGACAAGGGCGGCCGACACGTCGCGATGACGCCCGAACTGACGCCGACGGTGGCCCGGATGGTCGTCGCGAAGGGTCAGGAGCTCCAGAAGCCGATCAAGTGGATGTCCACCCGGCCGTTCTGGCGGTACGAACAGGTCCAGCAGGGGCGGTTCCGCGAGTTCTACCAGACCAACGTCGACGTCTTCGGCTCCGCCGAACCCGAAGCGGACGCCGAGATCCTCGGGTACGCGGCCGACGCGCTGACGACGCTGGGTCTCGAACGCGAGGACTTCGAGTTCCGCGTCTCCCACCGCGACATCCTCGGCGGCCTCCTGCGGGCGTTCGAGGCCGACGTACGCGTCCGAGAGGCGATCCGCGCCGTCGACAAGTCGGCCAAGATCGAGCCGGCCGAATACTACGACCTGCTCCACGACGCCGGGCTCTCCTACGATCAAGCCCAGCAGTTCGACGACCTGCTGGCGACGGACGACCTCTCCGAGTTGACCGATTTCGCGGGGACCGACGAGGTGGCCGACGCCGTGGGGAACCTCGAAGCGGTCCTCGACGCCGCCGCCGACTTCGGCGTGCGCGACTACTGCACCGTCTCGCTGGAGACGGCGCGCGGGCTGGACTACTACACCGGGACCGTCTTCGAATGTTTCGACACGCAGGGCGAGGTGTCCCGCGCCGTCTTCGGCGGCGGGCGCTACGACGACCTGATCGAGAGCTACGGCGGTCAGCCCACGCCCGCGGTGGGCGTCGCGCCCGGTCACGCCACGCTCTCCCTCCTCCTCCAGCGGGCGGGCGTCTGGCCCGACGAAGCGCTGTCGACGGACTACTACGTCCTCTCGGTGGGCGACACCCGAGCCACGGCGGCGCGGGTGGCGCGTGACCTGCGCGACAGGGGGCACGTCGTCGAGACGGACCTCGCGGGGCGGAGCTTCGGCGCCCAGATGTCCTACGCCGACGGCGTCAACGCCGAGACGGTCGTCATCGTCGGCGAGCGCGACTTGGAAAACGGCGAGGTGACGGTCAATGAGATGGCGAGCGGCGATCAGACCACCGCGCCCGTCGACGACTTCCCGGGCGAGCGGGACCGGCCGACCTACGACGACTTCGCCTGACGGAGCCATGCGCGCCTTCCGGATCGCCTACGACGGCCGACCGTACTTCGGCTTCCAGCGCCAGCCCGACGTGCCGACCGTCGAAGACGCGTTGCTCGACGGCCTCCGGGCCCTCGGCGTGCTTGAGGGCGCGACGGACATCCCAGCCGGCTACGCCGCCGCCGGCCGCACCGACGCGGGCGTCTCGGCGCTCGCCCAGACCGTCGCCTTCGAGGCGCCCGACTGGCTCACGCCCGCGGCGTTCAACGCGGAACTCCCCGCGACGATTCGGGCGTGGGCCGACGCCGACGCCCCCGCCGACTTCCACGCGACCCACGACGCGACTCGGCGCACGTACCGCTACTACTGCTACGGCCCCGAGTTGGACGACGGCCGCGTGCGTACAGCGCTCGACGCGCTGACCGGCGAGGGCGACTTCCACAACCTCACCACGGACGACGAGGGGACGGTCCGCACCCTCGACGCCGACTGCGCCCGCGACGGCGACTTCCTCGTCCTGACGCTCTCGGCGGGCGGCTTCGCCCGACACATGGTCCGCCGGATCGCCGCGCTGGTACGGGCCGTCGGAAGCGGGGAGAGCGGCCTCGACCGGATCGACCGCGTCCTCGGCCCCGACTCGCTCGACGGCCCGGCAGGCGTCCCCACCGCGCCGGCGACGCCGCTCGTCCTCGCGGACGTGACCTACCCCGACCTCTCGTTCGACCCCGACCCACAGGCCGTCGAGAGCGCCCACGAGGCCTTCGAGGAGCGCCGTATCGCGGCGTCGACCGCCGCATGGGTCGTCGACGACCTGTGTCGCGGACTCGAGTGACTGGTTGCGAAGCGGTACGCCGGCCGCACCCGACGACGTAAAAAGGTGGGACGTGTAGCCGCCGGCATGTCCGAACGCACTGCGGTCGTCCTCGCGGGCGGCCGGTCGACGCGGTTCGGCGAGGCCGATAAGGCGGTCGCCGACCTCGCCGGGAAGCCGATGATCCGCCGGGTCGTCGACCGGATAACCCCCGTCGTGGACGCCGTCGTTGTCAACTGTCGCGCCGCCCAGCGAGCGGCGATCCGGGACGCCCTCGACGGCGCCGGCGTTCCCGTCACGTTCGCCGAGGACGAGTACCCCGACGAGGGACCGATGGCGGGGATGGCGACGGGACTCCGCGCCGTCGATGGCGAGTACGCGTTCGTCGTCGCCTGTGACATGCCGTTCGTCGACGCCGAGTTCGTGGACTACCTGTTCGAGCGGGCGGCGGGGCACGACGCCGCCGTCCCGCGCCCCGACCAGTGGTTCGAGACCACCCACGCCGTCTATCGGGCGGCGGCGATGGCCGACGCCTGCGAGGCGGCGCTTTCGGCGGGCGAGGACCGCATCGTCGCGCCGCTGTTCGAACTCGACTTCGTCGTCGTCGACGGCGACGAGGTCAGAGCGCACGGCCATCCGCGAACGTTCGAGAACTGCAACACGCCGGAGGACTTCGAGGACGCGGCGCGGCGGCTGGAGGAGGGGTCGTAACCCGCCGAGCGGTCGTGGCGGACGGGAGCGGCGCTACTCGACCACGTCGACGACGGCGGCGTCCAGCATCCGCGCGAGCACCACCCGTGGCACGTCGGCGCGCTCGTGAACGGCGTCGGCGATGGCGCGGCCCGTCGCGGCCAGGTCGTCGTCGTCGACCATGTTGATCAGCGGGACGACCGTCGCGCTCGGCGGGGCACCCTTGTGCCCGCCCAGTCGGCTGGCGAGGACGGCACCCACGTCCTCGGGGCCGATGGTGTCGCCGATGTCGAGACCGGTGAGTTCGGCGACCCGCTCCGGGCGGTGGACGTGGGTCTCCGAGAGCGGTTCGCCCACGACGCGGGCGCTGGCGACCGGGATCACCGTGTCGGCGGTGGCGGGGATCTGAGGCTCGCGCTCGTCGGGTGCTTTCAGCAGGCGCGTCCGGGCGCCGTCGGCTTTGACCAGCACCGGCCCGTGTCCGGGCGTCGCGCGGATGGCGGAGACGGTTTCGCGGTCGTAGCCGAGATAGCGGTCGTCGCGCTCCCGTTCGGGGACGAGGCCGAGCGGCCAGTCACTCGCGTCGCGGAGCGCGCCGACGGGGTCGCGGGTGACCCGCACCGCGGCGACTTCGTCGTCGAAGATGGGTATGCGGACGGTTGCGGTGACGACCGCACGATCCAGTCGGTTCGCGAGCGCGTAGAGCGTCGTCTTCTTGCCGCCGGCACCGACGACACAGACGAGCGGCGAGTCGGCCGACAGCGCCTCGATGAGATCCATACCGCTGCTTTCGCGTCCAGTCACTTCGGCGTATCGGGGGCGTGCTCCGATGGAGCACGTTGATGGGCGTGCTCCGACTCGCACCCGACCGTCGTCACGACCGGTTCGCGCCCCGGACGTGCGACTGCTCGTGGGCGGGGAACACGTCGTCGACGGCGCCGTCCTCGCGTTCGGCCAGCAGCGCCCGGAGTTCGGCCTCGTAGTCGGCCCGGGGTATCGACTCGCTCGGGCCGGCGTCCACGTCGAGGGTGGCGTCGGCGAGACGGTCGACGGCCCGCCGACCGAAGCCGGCGAGGGGGGCGAGGTAGTCCACGCCGCGGCGGTCTTCGAGGCTCCGCGCCGCCGATCGGTCGACGGTCGGCGCCCGGTCGTCACGGCGGGTGCCGTCGGCGACGGCGGTCACGTCGAGGTCCGCGGCGCGTTCGAGCGCGTGTTCGTGCACCTGCTGGATGCCGTGGCGGGGGTAGCCGTCGGCGAGGAGTCGGTCGACGGCGTCGGCGGCGACGGCGGGGTCGAGGTCGAGCCGTCGGAACGGATAGCCGAGGCGGTCGGCCGCCCGTTCGGCGTGGCGCCAGTCCGAACTGACCCCGAAGGTGCCGGTGACGAGGGTCACGTCGTAGAAGGGGTCGAGGGAGAGGGCCGCGAGCGTGGAGTCCTTGCCGCCGCTGTAGAGGACGGCGACGTCCATGCTACCGCCGACGGATGTCGAAGCTCTTGTCGGGTGTGAGTTCCTTCAGGAGCTTCCGCATCTGGTCCTCGTCGATGCGGTCCTGAATGCGGCCGCTTCGGGCGAGGGCGACGACCTGCTGTTCGACCTGTTCGGCCACCTCCGGTTTCGACATCTGGACGGCGTTGAGCCGCTGGCGGGCGCCGTCGGTGAGGTGTTGTTTCAAAAGCGCCTGCTTCTGGGCTTCGGCCTGCTGTTGGGCGGCCTGCTGGGCCTCGGCCCCCTCGGGACCGCCGCCCTCCTGGGCTTGGTCTTTCAGTTCCTGCATCTTCTGCTGGCGAAGCTCCTCGAGTCGTTCGTCGTCGGGGTTCCCACTCATGACTATGAATTCCGTCGAAACGGTAAAAACGATTTCGGAGGCCGAAGCGGTCGGTCCGGTTCGGTCTACGCGTACTTCTCGAGTTCGGGGCGGTCGAGGTCAGCGAGCACGTCGGCGGCCACCTCGTCGAGGAGGCTCCGGCCGGCGGGCGTGGCGACACGACCCTCGCCCTGCGCGGTGGAGACGAGGTCCTCCTCCTCCAGTTGCTGGAGCGCAGTGCGGATGATCTTCTTGCTGCCGGCGTCGGCGTGGGCGGCGGCGACGCGGTAGCGCGTCGAGCCCTGGTTTCGGTCGCCGTACGCCGTCGAGAGGCGGTCGACCCCGACGGGACCGTCGACGGCGACTTTCCGCAGGAGGCTCGCGGCACGGGTGACCCAGAAGTCGTCCTGCTGGGGCGGGAGTTCCTTGCTGACGCCGGTCTTGGTGTAGTCGGCCCAGTCGGGGGCGTCGATGCGGTCCTCGAGCCGGTCGGCGAGCGCCTCGATGAGCGCGTCCGCCGGCACGTCGTAGAGGGTTACCATTGGCGCAGGGTTCCCGCGGACGGCGTTTAAACCCATCGTATTCGGTGCGCGGGCCGCGCACTCGGCGGCTACGAGGCGCCGCGTGCGCGGAGCGTAACGACACCCGTCACGATACCGCCGAGCACCGTCGGCGTCCAGTAGACGGCGCCGCGGAACACGACCACGGCGGCGAGGGCGACGGCTTCGGTGACGCCGGGAAGCGGGGCGGCGACGAGCAGGACGACGAGGACGCTCTCGATACCGCCGGCGCCGCCGGGGAGGGGCGTCACGCCCGCGATGGCGCCGATGGGGACGACGAAGAGGGCGACGGAGAGGGGGATGGGAACGTCGATAGCGTGGAAGGCGAGCCAGAGGCCGAGCATCTGGAAGACCCAACCGAGCGCGGAGAGCGCGAGCGCGAGCGCCAAGCCGCGGGGGTTGGCCGCCACGCGCTCGATGGCGCGGAAGAACCCGTTGATGCGGCGTTCGATGCCGCCGACGGTCGGAACGGGCACGCGCGGGAGCCGGCTCGCCACCCGGCGGACGACCGGCGTGAGGAGACCGACGACCCGTCGCTCCAGCCGGTAGCGACGTTGCCAGCCGAGATAGACGAGCGCGGGGACGCCGACGGCGAGCACCGCCACCGCAGCCAGCGCGAGTTCGAGGCGGCGGTTGGTACCGAGGGCGACTTCGGTGACGAAGTAGCCGACGCCGATGAGGGCGATAGTGATCGAAGGGACGAAGTTGAGCGTGTCGACGCTGGCGATGGCGGCCAGACCCTTCTCGTACTCCGTGTCGGCAACGCGGGAGATGAGGAGGGCGGTGATCGGCTCGCCGCCCGCCTGGCCGAACGGCGTGACGTTGTTGGCGAACATCGCGCCCGTGAACACGAAAAAGGCCTGCGGGACCGACAGCGAGACGCCGAGGACGTCGAGGACGACCCGGAGGGCGAACCCCCAAGCCGCGAGCCAGCCGAGCGTGGCGAGGAGGACCAGCGCCACCACCCGGAGGTCGGCGGCCGCGAGTTGCGAGAGCAGGTCGTCGACGCCCGCGACGGAAAACAGGATGGCGAAGACGGCGAGGGCGCCGGCGAATCCGAGAATCGTCGCTCGAATCCGTCCGCCGGCCATGCCTGCGGGGAGGGGGAGACGACGCATTAAGCCACCGACTCGTGCCGTCGTTCGTCGTGGCTTTTTATCCACCCGCCGCGAACGCCGTGCATGGACGAACGGAGCGCGTTGGGGCGGCTCGCCGAGCGGGTCGGCGCGGCGGGCGACGACGCGGCGGTGATCGACGGGTTGGTGGTGACGACCGACATGCTCCACGAGCGGACGGACTTCCCGGCGGGAACGACCCGATACACTGCGGGCTGGCGGACGATCGGCGCGTCGCTATCGGACGTGGCGGCGATGGGCGCGAGCGCGACGGCCGCCGTCGCCGCCTACGGCGCGCCCACGTTCGAGGCCGAGGAGATAGCGGCGTTCGTCGACGGCGCGAGCGACGTGTGCGAGACGACCGGCGCCGAGTACGTCGGCGGCGACCTCGACAACCACGACGAGTTCACCGTCGCGGGGACGGTCGTCGGGCGGACCGACCGTCCGGTCTACCGGACGGGCGCGTCGCCGGGCGAGGCGGTCTACGTGACGGGCACGCTGGGGCGGACGGGCGCCGCCATCCGCGAGTTCGAACGGGGGAACGCCGACCGGGGCAACGACCTCTTTCGGTTCGAGCCGCGGGTCGCGGCCGGCCAACAGTTAGCTCCCGTCGCGACGGCGATGATGGACTCCTCGGACGGCCTCGCGCGCTCGCTCCACCAGCTCGCGGCGGCGAGCGACTGCGGCTTCGATATCGAGTGGGATCGGCTGCCGGTCGACCGGAGCGTCGAGGCCGTCGCGGCCGACGAGAACGAGCGTCGCGACCTCTCGACGTACTTCGGGGAGGACTTCGAACTCGTCTTCACCGGGCCGTCGACGGCAGTCGACGCAGTTCGGGAGTCGGTCGGGACCCGGATCAGTCGGATCGGAGCAGTGACCGACGACGGCGTCCGCGCCGACGGCGACCCGCTTCCGGACCGGGGCTACAGCCACTAGCCGAGGAGTTGGATGGGAACGAGCAGGAAACAGAGGGCGCCTAGGGCGAAGGTGAGGAGGCCGACGACCTGTCGCTTCCAGCCGAGCGGCGTCTCGTCCGCGGGATTGGCGGGGCCGTTGTACGCGATGAACGTGGCAAACAGACCCCAGAAGGCCCACAGCCCGACGGATTCGTTGATCGAGAGGTTGCGGACGAAGTAGAGGTAGGCCGCGAGGCCGAACAGGACCATCGGCACCAAGGACGCGACCGTCTCCTGACGCCGGCCGAGCATCGCTCGGACCATGTGTCCGCCGTCGAGTTGGCCGACGGGGAGGAGGTTGAGGACGGTGAAGAACATCCCCACCCAGCCGCCGATGATGACGGGGTGGACGGTCTTGGTCGGGTCGGCGTAGCTGGTCGGCTGCCCCAGGGCCGTCGCGATCAGGTCGAGAAGCGGCGGGTTGTTGAAGATGATGACTTGTGCGGAGGCGTCGACGACGCTCGGCGGGACCGTCATCGGGTCGAGCGAAAGGCCGATGGCGGTCACGACGACCGTGGCGACGAGGCCGGTCAGCGGCCCGGCGACGCCGATGTCGAACAGGGTCTTGCGGTCGGGCATCCGCCCGCGCATACGGATGATGGCCCCGAGCGTCCCGAAGGGGACGACGAAGGGGATGAGATACGGGAGGGACACGTCGACGCCGTGGTATCGGCCGGCGAGGTAGTGACCGAGTTCGTGGGCGGTGAGGACGCCGAGGACGGCGGCCGTGAAGGGCCACGCTCGCAAGGCGAGCAGTGGGTTTGCGGCGAGGTCGGCCGGCGGAATGTAGTACCACGCGAAGGCGCCGACCAGAAGCGTCGAGACCATCGTCGCGACGAGCAGGGCGAGGTTGGTCCACGGAATCCCGTCGATCCGGCCGTCCGCGGGCGTCGCGACGACGACCGTTTCGTACGGTTCGCGGCCGGCTTCGAGGTCGATCCGGTAGCCGGCGTGGCGAAACGGCTCCTGAAGTTCGTCAGCCAAGGAACTGCGCGGAACGAGGGGCTCGCCGTAGTAGCGAAGCCTGTCGCCGTCGCGATCAGTGTCGCGAACGTAAAATACGGCTTCGAGAGCGTCCAATGGCGGCCCATCGGCTCTGTCCATCGGTATCCAGTACGGCGCTCGATCGTATAAAACCCGTGAAGCAGGCCCGGTGCGCGTGGCGGGGACCAGCGGCGACGAGGGGGCCTACGCGGGTTCGATTCGCCAGGTGGTCGCGCTCGTGTACGACCACTTCTCGACGGAGAGTTCGGTCGCGGAGTCGCGGAGTTTGACCATCAGGGAACCGATCTCTTTGGGCGAGAGACCGACCTCGTCCGCGATGAACTTACTCTTGAAGTAGAGTTCACCGTCCTGCGCCTTCGAGAGCAGGTACTCCTTCAGGCGCTCCTCTTTCGACGCGCTGTCGTCGGTCTCGGTGGAGGGGTCTGCGGTTGCGCTCATTTGTTGTCGCCTCGATCCATCGTATATTCCGGAGGATGTTATAAAGGGAGGAACGTTCGGAGCAGTTCGGCCAGTTTTATCGATTTACCGGGTTTCGTGAAAGCTTCAGGACGTTTTACGAAGCCACGAGACATTTTATAGATTCTTTAGATCCTTTGTTTCTAAATAACGATAAGAGAATCAATATGGCCAAAATAGCGGTCGTTTCGGGGGATCAGGTCCGTTCGTGGATCCAGAACTCCTCGGCTTCCGTCGTCTCCTTCTTGAAGATCGGGACCTCGTCTTTCAGGCGGTTGATCCCGTCCTCGACGGTTCGAAACGCCTCCTCGCGGTGGCCGGCGAGGACGACGACGAACACGATGTCCTCACCCTCTCGGATGACGCCCGTTCGGTGGTGCATCAGCACCTCGAACACGCCGTCGCGGGCTTCGAGTTCCTCGCGGATGACCCGCATCCGGTCGGCGGCGACGCCCTCGTACTTCTCGAACTCCAGGTGCGTGGTCGGCGTGTCGTCCGCGGCGTCTTTCACGCGGACGCGCCCGGTGAACGTCGCGATGGCGCCCGAGCGCTCCGCGAGCGGCGAGGCTTTCACCCGCTCGACGAGCGATTCGAGGGTGATCCGGGGGTCGAGGTCGGCGGCGGCGTCGAGCACCGGGTCGAGGTCGGCATCGGCGTCGGCGAGGGTGAGGAGGACGTCGCCGGGGGGGTCGGCGTCCCCGATGGCGACCGTCGGGAGGCGGGCGTCCGTGAAACCGACGGTGAGGGCGTAGTCGAACTCGGGGACGAGGTCGTCGAGGAGGTCGGGCAGGTCCCGGCCGTCGCCCGCGCCGATCCACGAGCCGTTGGGCGAGAGGCCGTAGGCCGCACCGGCGTCGGTGTCGCGGGCGGCCGTCTCGGGGAGCGTCTCCACGGTGGCGACCCGACCGTCGAGTCGCGGGACGAGTCGGTCGGCCACCTCCACGGCGTCGGGGCCGACGAGATTGAGGGTTTTCATACGTGCGAAAGCGCACGCGGCCCCTTAACAGTGTCTCGACGGCGCGAGTCACGCGGATGCGTACCGAGGCGGGGACCGCTTGACAACCCTTAAGCCGGCATCGCGGCAACCGGAGGCCAATGCGAGTGGTCATCTCCATCGGCGGGAGCGTCCTCGCGCCCGACCTCGACGCCGACCGCGTCGCGGGCCACGCGGCGGCGGTCGAACGTCTCGTCGAGGCGGACTGCGAAGTCGGCGCGGTGGTGGGCGGTGGCGGCGTCGCCCGCGACTACATCGGGGCGGCGCGTCGCCTCGGCGCCAACGAGGTACAGTTGGATCAGATCGGCATCGACGTGACGCGGATCAACGCCCGCTTGCTGATCTCGGCGCTCGGCGGCGTCTCCGCGCCCTCGCCCGCCCACGACTACGAGGCGGCCGGCGAGGCGCTCCGCCGCGGCGACGTGGCCGTCATGGGCGGCGTCATGCCCGGACAGACGACCGACGCCGTCGCCGCGGCGCTGGCCGAATACGTCGACGCCGACCTCCTCGTCTACGCCACGAGCGTCGACGGCGTGTTCAGCGCCGACCCCGACGGCGACCCCGACGCCGAGCAGTACACCCGGCTCTCGGGGACGGAACTCGTCGACCTCGTGGCGCCGATGAGCCGCGGCGCCGGAGCGTCGGCGCCGGTTGATCTGCTGGCGGCGAAACTCATCGAGCGCTCGAAGATGCGGACGGTCGTCCTCGACGGGACCGACCCCGAGCGGGTCGCGGACGCCGTCCTCCGGGGCGAACACTCCGGAACCGACGTGGTTCCCGAGGGGAGTCACGAACCGGAGCGGTGGGCATGAGCGACGACCACAACGCCTTCTGGGCCGACGACATCGCGGACGAAATCGAGGCGCGAAAGCCCGAGGACCCAATCGTGATCAAGGGCGGCGTCTCGCCCTCCGGCGTCCCCCACCTCGGCCACTTCAACGAGATCATGCGGGGCTACTTCGTCGCGAGCGTCCTCCGGGAACGCGGCCACGAGGTCCGGCAGGTGTTCACGAGCGACGACCGCGACGCCCTGCGGAGCGTCCCCCGAACCCTCGCCGACGCGGACTGGAACCTCGTCGGCCTCGGCGACATCGACGCGGGGGCGCTGGGACGCAACCTCGGGGTCCCCTACACGGACATCCCCGATCCCGTCGGCGAGAGCGACTCCTACGGCGACCACTTCACCGATCTGCTGGCCCGAAGCGCCGCGGCCGTCGGCGTCGAGGTGGACCTAGTGTCGAACACCGACCTCTACGAATCCGGCGAGTTCGAGGCCGTCACGCGGGAAGTGCTCGAAAAGCGCGACCTAGCCCGCGAAGTGCTCGCCGAATACCAGGATGGGGTCGGCGAGGACTACGTCCCCTTCATGCCGCAGTGTTCGGAGTGCGGGCGGCTCACCCAGGACGTGCACGATGTGGATCCGGCTGCCGGCACGGTCGGCTACGTCTGTTCCGGCCTCGACGCCGGCGGCGACCACATCGACGGCTGTGGACACGAGGGGACGGCCACGTTGCGGGAGGGCAAACTCCCCTGGCGCTTCGAGTGGCCCGCGCAGTGGAAGGTCCTCGGTGTCGACTTCGAACCTTTCGGGAAGGACCACGCGGAGGGTTCGTGGCCCAGCGGCGAGGAGATCGCCCGCCGCGTCCTCGATATCGAGCCGCCGGTCCCGATGACCTACGAGTGGTTCACGCTCAACGGCGAACCGCTCTCGTCCTCGTCGGGCAACGTCGTCACCGTCGACGAGGTGCTCGCGCTCCTCGAACCCGAGGTGTTGCGCTACTTCTTCGTCCGCACCCCCAAGCGCGCGAAGGACTTCGACGTGGAGCGTATCGACCTGCTGGTCGACGAGTTCGACCGCTTCGAGCGCGTCTACTTCGGCGAGGAGACGGACGCGGACCTCGAACCCCTCGCGGAGCGGGCTTACCCCTACCTCGTCGACGAGGTGCGCGAGGAGCGGGTACGCCTCCCGTACACCTTCGCCGCAGTGCTGGGCATGACCGACGACCGCGACCTCCGGGTGCGGATGGCGCGCAATCAGGGGTTCATCGACGACGACACGCCGGCGTGGGCGGTCGAGGCGGCGCTGGCACGGGTCGAGCGCGCACGAACCTGGGCCGAGCGCATGGACAACGCCTACAACTACCGCCTGCAGGCCGACCTGCCCGAAACCGACTTCGACGAGAGCGTGGTCGCGGCACTCGATGACCTCGCGGACTTCGTGGCCGAGGGCCACGACGGCGAGGAGATCCAGGGTCAGATGTACGAGATACCGCGCGCTCACGGCGTCGAGGTGGGCGAGTTCTTCGCCGCGGGCTATCGGCTCTTCTTCGACGACACCGAGGGGCCGCGGCTGGGCGAGTTCCTCGGGGAACTCGACGAGTCGTTCGTGGTGAAACGGCTGCGGCGGGCGGGGTAGGCGGAGGCGACGCCGACGGCGTCACGCTCGACACGACCCACCCCCGGTGTCGCCCACTCCGACCGCGACTATCAGTCGCCGGTGCCGACGTCGGCACCGTCGGCCTCGATGCTCCCCATGTCGGGTGTGGCCTGCTCACCGCGCGCGGACTGGATCTTGCCAAGCGCGACGGCACAGACGTAGATGCCCACGGCGACGAGGACAATGACGCCACCGGCCGTGACTCCGCCGTAGTAGGCGACGGCGATGCCCAGCAACACCGCAATTTCGGCGAGGACGACCGAGACGACGAGCGATTCGGAGAAACTCCGGGACACTTGGGTCGCACCTGCTACTGGAACCACGAGCATCGCCGCGACGAGGATGACCCCCATGATCTGCATCGCGCCGACGACGACCATCGCCGTCAACATCACCATCACCCGATTGTACCAGTTGACGGAGATGCCGGAGACGGCAGCCGCCGTCTCGTCGAACGTGACGTACAGGAGTTGGTTGCGCGTGATGGCCACCGTCCCGACGATGACGGCGAACAACACCAAGAGGATGGCCGCACTCTGTGGCGAAACCGTAGAGAGGTTGCCAAAGAGAAACTGGTTGACGCCGACGGCGAGTCCGCCCGCGTTGAGGCTGATGAGCGTCGTCCCCAGGGCGAACCCCGTCGACAGAACGATAGCCATCGAGACGTCGTTGTAGGCGTCCGTGACCTCGGATATGAGCTCGATGAACAGCGCAGCGATCATCGCCACGACGATGGCGGTGAGGTACGGCGACACGCCGAGGTCGATGACGGCGTTCAGGAACAGCCCGACGGCCACGCCGGCGAACCCGGTGTGGGCCAGCGCGTCGCCGATGAGGGCGAGCTGTCGGTGGACGAGGAAGGTCCCGATAAGCGGCGCCATCACGCCGACACAGAGGCCGACGAGTATCGCCCGATGCATGAATCGGTAGCGCGGGTTCAACATCTCCAGCCCCGTGATGTAGTACACCCAGTCCATCAGCCAGTACCACTGCTCCAGAACCCACAGGAGGACGCCGAAGACGAGGTCGCCGACTGCTCCCAGTCCGCTCTGGAGCGGGAGCACCACCGACGGATCGACGGTGGCGAGGCCACTCGTCGCGAGTGTGGCCGCGACGCTCGCGCTCATCCGTCCGCTCCCGTGAGAAACCGCGCCTCGGTTCCAAACGCTCGAGCCAGTGCGTCGCTTTCGACGAAGTCGTCGGTCGCCCCGTCGAAGTAGAGTTCGCGGTTCAGACAGACGACGCGGTCGGCGTGCTCGGCGACCGCCCCGAGGTCGTGCTCGATGAGGAGGATGGTGATACCGTCGGCGTTGAGTGCCGCCAGTAGGTCGTAGAACGCGTCGACCGATTCGGCGTCGACGCCGACGGTCGGCTCGTCCAGGACGAGCAGATCGGCCTCGCTCGCCAGCGCTCGCGCGATGAATGCGCGTTGGCGCTGGCCGCCCGAGAGTTGCGTGACGCGTCGGTCGGCGAACGCACTCATCCCGACGGTCGCGAGCGCGTCGTCGACGATGACCCAGTCCTCGCTCGACAGCCGGCCGAACCCGACGTGCGGGAATCGGCCCATCTTCACCACCTCGCGAACGGTGATGGGCATCTCCTTCGCGGCGCTGGCCTGCTGAGCGACGTAGCCGATCCGTTCGCCGTCGTCGAAGCGGTCGGCGCGCTCGCCGAATAGGTGGGCCGTGCCCGTATCTGGCTCGAGCAGACCAACCATTAGCTGCATCAGCGTCGATTTCCCGGAGCCGTTCGGCCCCACGATGGCGACGTACTCGCCCAAATCGACGGTCAGCGAAACGTCCTCGACCACGGGTGTCGCCGTGTAACCGAACGTGACGCCCGTGAGGTCGACAACTGGCTCGCTCGCCGTCGCATCCGGATTGGTCCCGGAGGTCGCTCGCCCGTCCGCGGCAGTCGCCGTCGTGGGATCGCTATCCTGCGTGTTCATATCGGCTCGAAGTTCCGCCACTGCTCGAGCCAGCCCGCCGACGGGGCCGCGTCCTCGGGGGTCTCGTTGCCGAGGACGATCTCGAACGTGGGCATGTTGATGTTGTACGCTATCTGCTCGTAGCCCCAATTCTCCGCGACCCACTCCTCGCGGACGCCGGCGTACGGTGTCACGGGGAAGTACGCCTCGACGGCCGTCTCGCGGACGAGCTGCTGGGCCGGGCGCTGGGATTCGAAGACGCCGTTGGCGATGTATTCGATGTCGTTCTCACGGATGACCGTCGCCGCGTCACGGATGTCGGCGGGTTTGACGTCGCCACTCGCCGCGAGGTTCGTCACCAGTGGCCGCATCCGCACGCCGTAGCGAACCCCGATGTACTGGAAGGCGTTGTGCGCGGCGAGCTGGACGATGTCGCGCTCGGATCGGTCGAAGATGGCCTCGTAATCCGCATCGATGCGGTCGAGCACTTCGGCTCGATACGTCTCGGCGTTGTCGCGGAAGGTGTCCGCGTGCTCCGGAACCAGTTCGGCGAACCCGTCGGCGATGTTGTCGACGGACTGCTTCGCGCGCTGGGGGTCCAGCCAGAAGTGCGGGTCCTTCCCACGCTGGGCGCCGACGCCCTCTTCCTCACGGTCGAGGGTCGCGGCGAGATCGACCAGTTCGACGCCCTCTCGGGCGTTGATGAGTGCCGTGTCGACGCCGTCGCCCTCGAGCGTTCGGATGGCGCGGTCGGCCCAGGGCTGGAAGTCCTCCCCGACGTGGATGAACGCGTCCGCCTCGATGATACGCTGGGTGATGCTGGCGTTGGGCTCCCAGCCGTGGCCGTGCAGCCCCGTCGGAACCAGGTTCTCCACCGTCAGGGGGGTCCCCTCGGCGATCTGTCGACCGAAGTCGAAGAAGCTGAAAAAAGAGGCCACGACGACCGGCCCGTCGCTCCCGCCGTCGCCGTCACCACCCGTCTGTCCCGGTGCGCTCGGTAACGCCGTGCAGCCAGCCAGCCCCGCCAGCGCCGCCGCACCGCCGGCGCGCAACGCGTCACGTCGTGTCACCGCTCGTCCGTCGTTCAGTGTGCGCGACATAATAGTATCGAAAGCATTGATTAGACTCGTCTAATTATTAGTTTTGCGTTTACCTATTTATGGGTTGTGGTGGCGAACGTCGAGGGGGACACCGCCGCCGGAGGGTTCGGCCTCGAAGCGGCGCCGAGAAGGGACTAGTCGCCGGAACGGCGCGGAAGTGATCGGATAACTGCTCGTGGCCGTCGTCGAGACGGGGGCCTCGGCGATAGCCGTCGAGACGCCGACTCAGTCCTGCCAGTCCGGATCGGTCCGCGGTGGGCTGAACACGTCGACGCCCTCGAACGGTTCGTCGCCACGGTTTTCGACCCGGTGGGGGTCGCCGCCGGGAATGACGTAGGAGTCGCCGGCCGAGACGACGTGCTCCTCGCCGTCGATGATGAAGACGGCCTCGCCGCGCCAGGCGTAGCCCGCCTGTTCGTGCGGGTGGCTGTGTTCGGGGACCTCGGCGCCGGGGTCGATGACGTAGCCCTGCACGCTCATCTCCTCGCCCGCGGCCAGTTGCGAGAGACGTACGTCGGGCACCGCTTCGGTCATCTCCGTCTCGTCGTACGAACGGATGTCCATACCGTTCGGGGGCGGGCAGGGATCATAAATTGTCGTGCCGGCGGTGGCGTCACCCGTCGTCGACGCGGACGGTGTCGCCCTCGCGGACGCCGTCGGCGGCGCCCGCAGGCAGTTCGATCACCGTATCGGCGGCCGCCCGGCCGAGCCCCGTCCACGCCGACAAGCGGCTGACCTGCTCGACTCGGCCGCCGCGGAGCCAGACGGCGTCGATGTCGAACGGGACGCCGACCATATGCAGGGTGCGGGAGGCGGGGCGACCGAACGGGAACACGAGCGCCGACCCGTCGGGGAAGGAGCGGCGGAACATCAGCCCACGCGCCTTGGCGAGAACGGAGTCGGCGACGCGAACGTCCGTGGCGAGGACGCGGGTGTCGCCGTCGTCGTCGTGGACGATGCGTGTCATGAGGGGGATCGATCAGAGCTGTCGGGACGTGCCGGGGGCGACCCGGTCAGTCCGGGCGGCGCCACCCGACGAATCGTCGAGCGAGTCGGCGAGGGCGACGAAGGCGCCGACGCCGGCCGCGGCGGCGACGCTCGTGACGAGGACGCCGAGGGCGAGTTCGACGGTCGGCGGCAGGAGGGCGGTGAGGGTGGCGATCACCGCGAGCGCGAGGGGAACGGCGACGACGGCGAGGGCGACGGCGGCGATGCGGGCGCGGGAGCCGCGGGCACGGGCCCAGGTCCGACCGACAGCGTGGCCGATCGGTTCGCCGTCGACGGCGACGGCGACGAAGGCCAGCGGCAGGTGGACGAGGACGACGAGGCCGGGAACGACGAGGAGGGCGAGGCCGACGGCCGCGGCGACGACGCCACCGACGGCGACGACGACGGCGCGGGCGTAGGCGAGCGCCGTCTCGCCCACCGTCTCGCTCCCGCCAAGGGCGTCGACGTCGGGGGCGACGGTCCGCGCCAGCGCCGTGAGAGCGGCGACGACGGCGACGGTGGCGACGGCGAGGCCCCCGGCCGCTCCGAGCGCCGTGAGGGGCAGCGTCGGCTCGTAGGCGACCTGCATGACCGACGCCAGCCCGGACCGGGCGAGGAGGGTGTTGAGCGTAGCGTTCCACGCGGTAATAACGACGAACAGCGAGACCACGAGCGCGACCGCTCGCGAGCGGGCCGCGCCCGACGTGCCGAGGATGGTCATCGTCACGAACTGTGCGGCGACGGCGACCTATAGATTTTTATTGAAATCTGATATATGTATGACGCACGTCGCACAGCACGACTCGAAAGCCGTTTTTCGGCGGCGTCGCGTCTAACGCGCGTCTGACAGTATCGATATGCTTTACTCGGTCGACGCGTAGGCACGGAACATGGATCGACGCGCGTTCCTCGTCGCCCTGACCCCCCTCGTGGCCGGCTGCTTCGGCGGCCAGCGGAGCCAGCCGACGCCCACGGCGACCGAGACCTCCGAACCGACCCCGACCGCGACGCCCGAACCGACTCCGACCGCCACGCCCGAACCGACCGCGACGCCCGAACCCGAGGCGTCGCCCGAGGCGGCCCAGCACATCGACGACGCACAGGACCGCCTCACCGAGGCCGTCTACGTCTACACCGGCGGTGTCACCGACGACCTCCTGTCGGTGACCGCCGAGGCCGAGGAGTTCCGCGCCCGGGACGTGCTCCTCCGTCTCGACCGGGTGCAGCGGGCCATCGCTGCCGCCGAGGCGGACGCGAACACCGACGAACAGCGGGCGACCATCGCGTCGCTCGATACGATGCAGCGCTTTCTCACGCTGTCGACCGACGCCCAGTCGTGGCTCATCGACGGCCACGAGGCGCTCGCGGAGGCGTACACCCACCTCGACGAGCGCGACCTCTCGGATGCCGAAGCGGACATCGAACGGGTCGAGACGGCGAGCGACGAGGTGTCGGAGCCGACCGCCACGATCAAAGAGGAGATGGACGCCGACAGCGCGGCCGTAACCGACGCCATCGGTGCCGACGAGTACGAGGAGAAGGTCTCGCAGTTGACCGACGAGGCCGACGTCCTCGCGGCGCTCGGTGACGACGCGTCCGACCTCCACGAAGGTATCTCGCTGATCGTCGAGGCACGTGACGAGGTCGACGAGGACCGGGACGACGAGGCCGCGGACACGGCCGATCGGGCGTACGAACTCCTCACCGACGTCGAGGACCGACTCGACGAACGGCTCTCGGAGCTACCGGACCGGGCCGACGCCTTCGAGGACGTGACGGACGACATGCTGGATCTAGCATCGAGCCGCGCCGCCGACGCGGAGGCCATCTACGACACCTACTCCTGACGGCGACTGTGAACGGTTCACACGAACCGCCGTTTGAGTCATCGGCGGTTTTTGGAGGTAGCGAGCCGAGACGTTACTCATGGACACCGACGACCGCGGCTGCCCGAAATGCGGCCACACCGAGACCGACGTAGGGAAGATTTCGACCACCGGCGGCGGTCTCAGCAAGATGTTCGACATCCAGACCAACTCGTTCAAAGTGGTGTCGTGTGTGAACTGTGGCTACTCGGAGCTCTACCGCGACACGGGGTCGCGGGGGGGCGACATCGTCGACGTGTTCCTCGGGTAGATGGCCGACGGCGGCGCCCTCGTGATCGGATTCGTCGTTCTCCTCGCCGTCGGCGCGCCGCTCGTCCTCTACGCGCTGGTCCGTGCCGAACACGCTCGCGAGGTGATGGATCGCTCGGACGCCGAACGCGTCGCCCGGCGCGACGTGGACGACGACTCGGGACGGACCCGGCGCTGACCGGAGCGGTATTTATATATCCCGAACGGGTTCGGGGATTCGACACAGCGTTATCAACCCCGAAGAACCGTCGAGTGGGCCTTCTATACGGCGATCCGACGACTACCTGTAATGACGAACAACGTTGGCGCACCCGGAACGAAGCTCTCGCGTCGGCAGTTCATGAAGGCGACCGGCACGGCCGGAGTGCTCGGACTCGCCGGCTGTGCCGCCCCGACGAACACCGACCCGTCGCGTGCGGCGGCGGAGACGGCAGCCCAGCAGTCCGCGCCGTCGCTCCCGCAGGCGGCCAAGCCACAGGTCGTCGACGTGCCCGAACAGAACAATCAGGTGACCCTCAGGGCGGTCACCTCGACGCTCCCCGTCCACCCCGGCGACGCGATGGGTGGTCCCGTCGAGTTGCCACGGGTCTGGGCGTGGCAGGCCGACGACCGCGCGCCGAGCGTTCCCGGCCCGATCATCCGGACGACCGAGGGCGAGGACATCGAGGTGACCCTCGACAACACGGACGCCGACATGCCCCACACCGTCCACTTC
>Ga0102942_1000169_pt1 | contig 23424 bp, 31 predicted proteins | sample SalPon2_C_H2O_MG_FD_78171 | JGI IMG/M metagenome (GOLD analysis project Ga0102942, IMG submission 78171) | Salt pond water microbial communities from South San Francisco under conditions of wetland restoration - Salt Pond MetaG R2_C_H2O_MG | ecosystem: Environmental > Aquatic > Non-marine Saline... | reverse complement strand
TCCGGCCCATGCACTTACCAGGCCTCCGATAGCAGGGCCGAAAAGCCTTCCGATATTTGGTAAGGCATTCAGATGTGCTGCATCAAGGTCTCTTTCCTTTTTTTCTGTCCCGTTTACAAATTCAAGATCTCTGCTTTCGGTATGAAACGTAACTCCGATACTGTACAGGACTGCGACTGCTGAAACCACTGCAAGGCCTATATTTAACTGGTAGATCATCAGGACAGCAGGTAGGATGAATATATAGGAAGCTGATAGACCTGAACGGAAACCGTAATTGTTTATGATCTTCATAACCGGATAGCTCGCAAGGAATCCTGTCAAGGCCTTGATCAGTAGGTAGATGCCTGGTAAGATCAGGCTCTGTGTCTCGGAGTAGATCAAGATCGGTATAAAGATTCCTAAGATGCTTAAAGCGAAGTTTTTGAAAAATTCATACTGGATCAGATAGCCGAAGTCGCTGCCATCAGTGAGAAATTTGGGTAAAAAGCTGAGTTTCAATAAACAAAGATAAAATGTCGGAGTTATTTATGCCCTAGGCCTCTCTGTGGGTGTAGGTGTGTTCTACTGCCTCGGTCGGGAACTCCACGACTACGTACTCTCCGTCCTTCATTCCCTCTGTCCTTGCTATTCCTTCCTCTACATCAATTTCCGAGGTGTGTGAGTGAAGATCGTATTCTTTCCCGCTTTCAAGTACAACCATCAATTCACCGGATTCGACCAGCTTCTGTTCAAGTCTGTCTGCTCTCATGGATTCATGTTATTTATGGTTGTTGAAATGCTTTTCCTTGAAATCATCTAATTCGGTTACGTTAAAATTCTGAGCATCAATTAACTGATATGGAAGATCACATCATGGACTCGGAAAGAGCTGAGATGCTGGAGAAAAAGGAAAGATACAGAATCCTATCCAGAGAGGAGATACTCGGGGAAATAGAGAAAGGCGAGACCGTAGCCGATATAGGCTCAGGCACAGGATTTTTCACCGATGACATGGCAGAAAAAGCCGGCAAAGTCTATGGAATCGATTTTCAGGAAGGCATGCATCAATACTACCGTGAAAAAGGCCTGCCAGAAAACGTAGAGTTAATACACTCGAAGGCCTCAGAGATAGAACTAGAAGGCCTTGATAGAGTTTTTTCAATTCTTTCTCTGCACGAAATCGATCTTGAAAAAACCCTGGAAAAACTCAGCGACGCCCTGAAAGAAGATGGAAAAGTTTTCATCGTTGACTGGAGTAAAAACGCAGAGACAGAAAACATCCCACCAAGAGAAAAACTTTACACAGCAAAAGAGGCCTCAGAGAAAGTCTCTAAACATTTCAAAGTTAGAAAATCAGTGGAAAGATACGATACCTTCCTCATCAAGGCCTCCAACAGTTAAAGAGATTTTAGTTCTCTGAATCAAGTTTTGACGCGACTAGGATGCTCCAGGTCTGTGCTACTGCAATTCCTGCTATTCCAAGCATCTCAAGCGATGCAACGTCAGAGTAAAGGCCTAGGATAAATACTGCAAAACCTATGACGGATTCGCCTCCAAGCTTCTCATAGAGGCCTGAATACTGATCCATGTGCCTTGAAGAGTAATAAAGCGCTAAACCTGGAGCTAAGAACCAGTACGTCAAGCTGGAAAGGCCTAAAATCTGTGAGTAAGAATTGACTGTGAAGCTTAATGCTCCAAGGCCTGTAAAGATTACTCCTGATCCGATAACCTTTCTCCAGATATCCAGTACCGGGTCTGAGCCCATTTCTTTCCATGATAGAACTGTAAATCCGCCTAAAAACAGCAGCATAAAGTAATGCATATGCTGAATCCAGTAAGTGCTGATTCCAGGGTAAATCATGGTTGCGAAGGTCATCGCCCAGGCTGCTGGAATCAAAGCTATTGGGGCGTATTCTCGAATCATAGAAATTAAAGGAGAAAGAAGAGTTAAGTTTTTACTCCAGGCTTCCTTCCTCGGCCTCATCGTTTACTGGTGCGCCAGCGATGAACACTTCGGTGTCTTGATCTGCGTCGATTCTCCTGTATTTGTAGGCCTTTACCATGAAGGCATCTCCCGGTTCGTATTCCTCGGATACTTCACCGATGTTGAACTTCCCTGATCCTTCCTGAAAGTAATAGATCTCAGTCTGTTCTGAGTGTCGATGACCTTTCTCTGGATCGTTCTGAGCGCCGTGAGATTCGCCCTCAGGAATCCGAAAGACAGAGAGGCCTACATCCTCGTTTTCCAGCTCCTGGCGCAGGAACTTGACAGGTCCTTCCACCGATACCTGCTGGAATCCTCTGAACTCTTTCCCGAGGTCATCGGATATTTCTTTTACATCTTCGTTTGAGGCCTCTACTGTTCCGCCGTGAAAGCAGTGGACTTTCTCGTATTCTGTGAAGGAAAGCTTATAGACTGACTCAGTGGCTTCTTCCATCTCAGGCGTGAATCTCTCCCTCGGACCTGAAAATCCGTCTTCCTCGACGTTTACTGCGTCTCCCGCGATCAGAAGGCCTTCCGTTAAAATAGAGATATGGCCAGGTGTATGGCCGGGCGTATGAATTATCTCCAGTTCTCTATCTTTTGCTCTGATAGTTTCTCCACCGACTAACTCCACATCGACATCAAGAGCCGGGTATCTTTCCTCTCCCTTGATCGGGTCTTCCCTTCCATCGATTGCCGGAGCATCGTCTTCATGGGCGAAGACAGTCACATCCGTCTCCTCCACCAGTTCTGCCGCGCAGCCACAGTGATCGAAGTCCTGGTGAGTCAGAATTAGTTTTTCAACGTCTTCAAGCGAGAAGCCATGCTCTTGCAGGTTCTCTTCGATTACTTCTAGGTTCCCAGGAAGTCCTGCATCGATTAAAATCAGGCCTTCATTGTCTTCTACCGCTAAAGGATAGATCTCTTCTTCCTGTTCTCCGAGTTTGAGTGTCTGTGGAAGTCCATAGATTCCGTCAGCTATTTTCATAAAGAGTAAGTTGTTGAAAAATGTTTTAGCTCTACTCGATCAGTCCTCACTGATCTCTTCCTTCAGCCTCTCCATGTCCGGAAGATTCGTCGGATCATCCATCCTCTCCTCATAGATTACCTCTCCGTCCTTGACCAGGAAGACTGCTCTGTTCGCTACCTCGTAATCCAGGCCTGGCATCACTGTATCCACATCGTAGTTCCTTGAGATCTCCTTGGATGTGTCACTGACCAAGGTGAAGTTAAGCTCATTCTGCTCCGCAAACTCCTCCAGCGCGAAAGGAGTGTCGACGCTGATACCAATAACTTCAGTGTCCATCTCGTTGAAATCCGTCATCGAGTCCCTGAAGTTACACATTTCCTCGGTACAGGAGCCTGTAAACGCTCCCGGGAAGAATGCCAGAACTGTCAGGCCTTCCCCATCGAAGGAAAATCTCTGGGTTTCTCCGTTGTGATAAGCTGCTGATTTGAACTGTACTTGATCTACCATATGAGAGACTAGGTCTGGATGCTTTTCATCTTTCCTAACTGAAGGAACTCAGGTCCTTCTGGCTGTCATCTGCTTTCTCCAGAATCTCCTCTCTGTCATGCCGTGAACTTAGAGAAGCTTTCCTCCAGACTTCATCGTCACGGAAAGAAGCATAGGCCTCAGAGGCCTTCGAGTTGAAGAACTCCCTGGCTTTCCTGGCCTCTCTTTCGTAATCGACAATCGGCTCGGGGTAGTCCTCTCCAATTATTACTCCGCGTTTCTTCTGTATTCTTTCAGGCATCTTCCACGGCTGATCGATGAACTCAGTCGGAACATTTTCCAGTTCAGGAATGTATTTCCTGATGAAGTCTCCTTCAGGATCGTTGTCACTGACCTGTTTCGTAGGATTGTAGACCCGGTTTGCGTGGACTCCGATAAGGCCTGACTGCATCTGCCACTGGTAGTAATTTATCGCGACATCTGCATCGATCAAATGCCTGTAGAAGAAATCTGCGCCTGTCTTCCACCACTGCTTCAGTATATATGAGAAAAAAGAGGCACACATCGCACGCATACGGAAATTCAGCCAGCCAGTATCCACCAAGGCCCGCATCGAGGCATCAATCAGAGGATAACCCGTTTTCCCATTTTTCCAGGCCTGAATCTTCTCTTCATCTCTCTTTTCCCTGTGAAGGCCTTCATAGACCGGGTTGATAGCTTTCTCGAAAAGCTCAGGGTTGTCCTCGATTTTCTGATTGAAATGCTGCTGCCAGAAGACTCTGTCCAGAAACATCTCCACACTCTGAGTATTTTCGACCTCGTATTTCTTTTCCGCCGCTTTCTGATAGACTTCGCGTGGCGAGATACAGCCGTACCGGATGTAAGGCGAGAGATGGGACGTAGAGGACTCTGCTTTCGAAGGTGAGGAAATACTGCTGGAGTAACTTTCTATATTCTCCAGAAACTTTTCCAGGAGTATCCTTGCTTTTCGCGTACCTCCTTTTCCAAACTTCTTCTTTTCAGGCCTTATATCATACTTTCTTCTTATCTCGTCAAGCGATACCTCGCTTTCCAGAGGATTGCCGGAAATTCTTTCTGGAGCAGAGACTCTTTCAGAATCGAACCATTCCTTTGCATCGTTTTCCCAATTTTCTGCTTTTCCGCGGCCTGAACTGTCTATAGCTGAGGTTTTTATTCCCCGGAATTTTTTCCTGGCATCTTTCTCCAGTTCCTGATGGAAATGATCCGCGTCCATATTGAAAGTTACGTCGTGGCCCTTTCTTTCAAGTTCCCCGAGCTTTTCGACAGGATCGCCGTGGAGGAGTACGAGATGGGATCCTTTCTCGACGTACTGTCTGTTCAGATCTTTCAGAGACTCGAAGACGAACTCTATCCTGGCATCTGATACAAGATCATTTTCCAGCCATTCAGGATCAAATATGTAGACAGGAGCTGGGTCAGAGGCCTCTGCCAGGGCCCTGTTATCAGAAGTTCTGAGATCCCTGCGGTGCCAGATGATTTCCACAGAATCTTGATATTGCTTAATTTTTATCGGTTTTTCCCTATAAATAAAAAGTTTGTATTGTCCTGGGAATTATGGATTCGAATCAAGCCAAGCTATTGCTTCCGGCAGGAGGCCTCCTGGAATTTCTGGGGGTTTTGACTTTAATCACAAACGATGGAATGTTGATTCCTGAAGTTGATCTCGGAATCAGCGTCCCAGCGGTTTTGCCCGTGGAAGTTCAGGGAATGGGCCTCTTTATAGCTGGAGGATTGACCATAGCTTATGCGGTAATGAATATGAGGTAACATCTCAGGATTGAAACTTCATTTTCTGTCCTCCTTTTTTTCCCTGAAATTGTTTGTACGGGCCTCTGAGTAGGCTGAAAGCGCTAAGACAAACATTGAAATGATTAAAGGCCATCGAAAACCGGCCAGTATCAGGAAAAGATATGTATTAAAGACAAAGCCAAGTACAAAGTACCTGCCCGAATCTGTTCTCTCAGTTGTGAAAGCCGGTGAAAATCCAGAGCCAGTAACAAATCCTAGGAAGTTCTGTGCGAGAGAAGAATCTGTATAGAAGATCAGAACTGATGATAACAATCCCAAACCGAACCCTGTATATACCAGGTCTGGATTCGACTCAGAGCCCAAGACTTTCATTAGTTGAGATCAACCTCATTGCTGTATCCGATCCAGAGAAGTTCAATCGGCCTCTATCGCCTCTTTCATGATTCGGAACCTGAAAACGATCTGATAAAAATTGAGCGTAGGGAACAACAGGACCGGAATAATTAACAGAGTTGAGAAACCCCAAATAATGAAAAGTACATTGGCCACTACAGCTGAAACAATCAGGCCCAGGAAGTAATTCAGCGTAAAGGCATCCTTCAAAGCCTGCAAAGAAAAGGCCTTCTTCAAGCCATCATTTGCCAGGTGATAGAGGCCTGAATCCAAGATATAAATTGATAGGAAGAATACCAGACCTCCTAGAATCAGTAAAGCTCCTTCAAATGCCGCCATAATTGCGAAACCAGGGATCATGTATAAAGCAATTACAAACAATGCCTTCAGGCCCTCGATGTACATATCAAGATAATTACTGAACTCAGGCATAGAGTCGCTTCGGAATACTCTCATAAAGTAACCTAGTAATAGGGGCGCAGGAATTATCAGCAAAGAGGCCAAAGCAAGAACCGAACCGATCGCCGCTTTCCTCAACCAGTTATCCTGGTCGAAAGGAAATTTCAAGGCCTCTCTGATGTTTTTGGCTTCTATCATAACTGATTGTTATCTAGTATAATTTTTTATAGGTTTTTTACGAAGCCGACAAAACACTGAAAAATTCAGATTTCAAAGGTGATTACATGGATCAGGGTATAACAGGAAGCATTCTACTGGGGTTTGGGACTCTTTCTTCAGTAGTTGCGAAGACAGGAAGCACAGAATACAATCTCGCATTATATGATCAAGTTCTTGTGGCCGGTCTGATAATCTCAGGAATTTCTCTTCTAGGAATTAGTATGTATGAAAAGTACAGAGAATAATTTAGCCATGAAAGATTCTCAAAACAGATTTTTATTCGGTTTCAAGACTATCCCATGAGGCCTCAACCCAGTAAGTGTTGTTTCTGTAATTGACAATCCATCTGCCGCTTTTCTCTGTCTCCCTGTAGGCCTTTTCATCTCTCAATATCTCAACAGTATTAATGAATTCCGGAGTTTCTTCACCGTAGTATCCTTCTGTGGCGTTTCTCAGGAATTCTCTGGAGTGATTGGAAGGATCAAGAGTTATCATATACTCCTCTCTCAGTTTCTCGGCCCATTCACCTGTAGAGTTTGCAACTCTCTGAGAGCTATAGTTATAGACCTCAGTCGTAACATTTCTGACCTCCTCTTTCTCTAAGAGAAAAGTAGTGTTTTCTTCTCTGACATAAACCTCATCGAAATCTACTATGTTGGATTTTCTGAATTCTTCTGGAGTGTAATCTCCCCCAAATATCCGCTCCGGTGCTTCATACTCAGATCTTCGAGCCTGGTATCTTATCTGATCTAAGATCTCTTCATCCTTCTCTGAGAAGTTTACTTCGGTTTCCCTATTCGAATCGACTCTTTCACCGATGTATCTGACTGATAATTCCTCAGTCTCCCCTACTTTTCTTTGCTTTATCCTGTAGTGACTTCCGTTGAATTCAACCGGTTCATCATGCTCTCGTACGTCGTATGGGATATCGGCAGTTGATTTCGAGGATCCGTTAAGAAACGCCGATCTGATACCAGGATTCATCTGCTGGAGGTAGCTGAAATCTTCTGTGGTTAGCTCGGCAAGTTCCTCATCATTTACTTCTCTCAAATCCATTCTTGCATCAGGCGCCACACAACCACTTGAAACCATCACAAATGAAACCAGCATTAGAAGAACAAGAGGCCTCTTAAGGCCTCCATCAAAATCAGATTTCTCGAAAATTTCTCTTGAATCCAATGTAATCCTCCTCTACCTAGTTTTCGAACCTTGCATCAACTCTTACCTGGAGAGCACCATCTTCACTTGAGCCAAAGTAAGAGAACCTTTCCAGAGTTCTCTCTTCCCTATCAATCCATGCAAAGGCCTTGGTCTGGTTAAAACTGTCGAATTCCTCCTGAGTCTGTACAGAAGCATCTCCCTCTTGTTCGTTCACCGCATGCCTCTCGAAAATACTTGCATAATTACTGGCAAGTTCAGACTCAGAGGCCTCTAACTCCAAAATTAGCTGGGATTGATTCTCTCCAGTAGCTCCCAACAGTTCGGCCTCCTCAACACCTACATTTTCAAAGGCCTTCATAGAGAGGCCTAGCTCCGTCCTGTTAAAGGCCTCAACTGTTCTCCGAGTACTATTTTCTTCGGATGAAACAGTTACTTTGGAAGTGTTTCCGCTGGTCTCAACTGTTTTCTCAGGCCATTCCTGATCTTCATCTCCGGAAAATCCTCCGAGACCTATCTTGGTAGTCGATGTAATATTTGATCTTTCAGGCCTGAAATCTCCTTCTGAAGTAAGGTTTATTCTAAAGGAGGTTACAGGAGTATTGAAAAGCACCTGGGTTTTCGAATCAACACTGTAATTTTCAGCTTTCTGTGAGAAGGCCTGATCCAGTATTGATTCGCCTGACTGGTTCAGTTCGACAGGCGTTGTTTCCGTACTGAAATCCTGGTTTAGATTTGTTGAGCTGTTTGATACACATCCTGAAGCAACGATAGTCAATGCTAACAGCGACAATAATGAAATAGAGTGCTTGTTGGGTGACATACTTGATTTAGTTTAGGAAATTTTTTATAAGAGAAAGGGTTATGCATATTTCACATGGATAGGAACTGGTTGATTGCTTTTGCTGTGATAGTTTTATCTGGTGCTTACCCTCTGATAGATCAAGGCCTTGAGGAGGGACCTGAGCCAGGAGCTTATCTTACAGTGGAGGAATCCGAGGTAAACGAAAATGGAACCGAGTTCCTCAGTTTCAGTAACATGACTGAGAGCCAAAGACAGATATTTACCGAGGAACTTGAAACCGATAACAGCACTTTGATACCGAAGGATGTAAGATCTCAGGCCTGGATCGACAAGAAATACGTAATGTATCAGAACGAAACTTACCGGGTTGCGGTAGCTGAAAACTAACTCTATCGAACCGGGGAAAGTATTCCCGGGAGAAAATTTAAATCATGGAGTAAATAATATCAAGTTATGGAGATTGAGGCCTTAGCTGTGTTGGGTTTCATGGCTTTAGTGGCTCTCTGGTATTTGAAAAGCGAGATAGACCAGTTAAAGAACTTGATATCGAAATCAGGCTGAAAAACAGGTAATAGAGGAATTAATTAATGGATCTGGATTTTGATGATAGCTGGCTTCTGTACGGTACCGGCGCCTTACTCGGTGTGGTATCTATCCTGTATTTCGGCCTAGAATTAATCTTTGATCTATCTCCAACGGTCAAATCAGCTGTACTCCTTTTTTCCTCAGCTGCATTCCTGCTCTCAAGCGAACTTACGGACTCAAACCTGCTTCGAAACTCCGTGAACATTTTCTCGGGCGTGACATACCTCAGCTTCCTGATATATATTATCTTGAGATTCAGGCCTTCAGAGGCCTCCGTCTTAGCTTTGCTGGCGGTTTCTTCAGTGATTTTTACAGGCCTGGGATATCTCAGATCTGGAAAAGGATTTGAACTAGGCTATGAGAGTTCGAAGAAGTTACTGGGCGCTTTAGGTGTTTTCCTGGCCCTGATGCTTGTATTCGATGTGACCGGCGCCCAACCAGAATATGAACTTGAATTGAAGGAAGAGGCCTCAGTAAATAACTCAGAGATAGTCTTGGGTGAGCTCAGAGTTGAGAATACCTTTCCGTTGTCCAGAAATGTCGAATTACCGAGTTATGATGGATGCATAGGTTACAATCAAACAATGAGAGACGGCATCTGGATTCACTTCGATGAGGATGAAATGATAGGCGGCGGAGAGACGGAACACTTCAAGTTAAAGGACGAGATCAGGGTAAGAAATATCGGTGAAAGGCCTTCTGGAGAAACCATAAGAGACAACGAGGTAATTAAGGGCAACTACACCGTCAAGACCGGAGAATGCCCTGAAAGGCCTGAAAACAAAACAGTTTACTTAACTAATTCTGAAGGGTCAACAGATGTTTATGCCGGACTCGAAGACTGAAATGTGATCACAGAATTTTAGATCAGAAAAACTCCATCAAAATACTTATACAGATTCAAAACATTGAGTAATTATGGAAAAGTTTTCTGTGACTGAGGTTGCAAACGGTATTTCGGAAGGTAAAAACTACGATGAGAAGTTACGGAGCAAGGCCTTTAGCTTAGAGGTTATGAGGTTTGAGCCTGGAGATAAAGATGAAGAACATGCGCATGAGGTGGATGAGATCTACCATATAGACTCTGGTTCAGCCTCTCTAGAGGTTGAGGGAGAGAAACATGAAGTCAATCCCGGAGATGTAATACATCTAGGCCCTGAAACAGACCACCACTTCGTAGATATAGAGGAAGAACTGGTTGTAACGGTGATGTATGCACCACCAGAACACAATTAACCCAAAAATCCCTTTTTTCTATTGATTTACGCTTTGATAACTTGGTCTCTCTTCATTCACATGTAGGTGTCTTTGAAGAACCTGTAAGCCCCCATACCTGAGAAGAGGATTCCGATCGCGATGAAAATCAACGGATCATTAGTTTTCTCCGGTTGAATAAAGGCCTCTCCCGGTTTCTCAGGAGGTACGAATACATTGATTTCTGAACCCTGACTGTATCTATCTACTACTTCTCTTGCCTCCGACTCGACATTATGGTCATCGGGTTGTTGACCGCCCGGATGCATGTTGTTACTGGTAAAGTTCTCGCCTTCAAACCGGTATTCGTACCTGATTTGAGGCTGATAATCTATTCCTCCTCTCCGGGAACTGTCCTCGGCGATACCGGTATCAGTCACGGTAGCAGAGACATTAACCGGGTTTTCCAGGGCCTGATTCTGACTCGTATAGGTATTATATCCGAAGAAAATAAGTCCAAGGCCCACCAAAATAACTGCTATGTTCGATATCAGCGAACCTTTGCCATCTTCACTTCCTAATTCCAATCTAGGCCCAAAATTAAACATAAAATGTAATTCTTAGGTTTACTTTGAAAAAAGTTTGATCCGGCCGATCTGTAAGGCATCCTAATTATTTACTCTGATCTCAAGGCCTCTACAGGTTCGAGTTTTGCAGCTTTCAATGCAGGGAATGTTCCGGATGCAACTCCCATGACTACGGCGAATACCAGGGATGCTATGACCATGAACGGGCTGATGTAGGTTGAGGCCGGTATATCAGTGAGGACTATCGAGAGTATAACACCTATGATGCCTGAAAGGAAGAAACCTAAGGATACTCCTATGAATCCTCCTACTAGGCCTATCAGCGCTGATTCTGTTATGAATAACTCAAGTATTTCTCTTCTTGTGGTGCCTAAGGCCTTGAGTGTGCCTATTTCTTTGGTTCTTTCCATGACTGACATGTACATCGTGTTTGCGATTCCTACTGCCCCGACCAGGAGTGATATTGCTGCGATCCCTGCTACAAAGTAGTTCAATGTAGTTGTTATGTTGGTTATCTGTTCGAGCTGGCTTCCAAGAGAGGTTACGGAGAAATCCTGTGTGTCCTCTGTGACGCTTCTGGAATCCATCAGGTTATCTTCTACTCTTTCAACCGTATTATCGACTTCTGCCTCTTCCTCCACTATAAACCCGATTGAACTGTACTCTCCGGTTTCCAAATCCTCTGCTATGCCTCTGGCAGGATCCGGAGTCATGATTATGCTGGTAGCCTGTCTGTCAGAGTCCTCCGAGATAATCCCTACGACCGTGAAACTCTGGTTATCTATGTTCAGAGGACTGTTGAGGGAGATGTTTTCATCGTAGAGATCCTTCGCAATATCCCATCCGATAAGAATCGAGTTACGATCCGAACTCGTCAAGTACCGGCCTTCAGCCAGTTCCACATCGGTATTTGCCTCACGCCAGTCCCTGGGGTTCACACCGGTCACTGATAGAGGCGCGGTCAGATCGCCGTTTGAAACATCGGCATCCGCCTCTACCTCGCCGTAAGCAACATCAACTCCCTGAGACGCCTGTATAACCCGTAAATCTATGTTATCTACTACAGGATCATCTTCTGAGGCCTGAGGGCCTCCACCGCCTCCCGGACCGAATGAGAAACCTCCTGAACCAGGTGTGACTACTCCTACTCGCTGTGCAAGGCCTTCGGTCTGGCTGTTGATGCTCTGTTGAAGGCCTGAACCGATCGAGACTATAGCTATCACTGATGCTACGCCTATTACTATCCCTAAGACGGTGAGCCAGCTTCTGAGTCCCTGTTGCTGAAGGTTTCTCAGGGACTGTTTGAAGATGTCCTTTTTCTTCATGCTTTATTCACTGTTTCTTTCCTTTTCTTCTCCTGTAAACTGCGTAGATAACGACCAGTAGAAGGCCTCCCAATCCTATCAGGATGTAAGTCATCGAGGAGTTACCGCTTTCCTCATCCATTGAACCGGTTGAACCACTATCTCCTGTCGATGGATGTGGTAACTGAATTCGTTGTGTATCTGTTCTTCTAATACCTGAACTGTCCGTGTAACTGATCCCTACATCCAAAGCATCTGTCTCTGCGGATGTAAGGTCGAAGGTAGCAAGTGTGTAATCACCTGAGTTCAGGTTTCCAAGTACCTGTGTCTTGCTGCCTGAAATATTGATGTCTCCCTGGATCTGCGTTGTTACTGATGAAATCTGTTCACTTCCTGTATTAGATACCGCAAATGTAGTATCTGAGAGCGTTGCTGTCTGAACCGTTACCTGGACAGGATCTACAGGGAAGGTACCTATCTCGATGTTTCTGACAAGCTCTCTCCGGACACCGTTTCCATCGGTATAATGGATCTCAAACCTGTAACTGTCCCCGACAGAGATGTTGGAAACTGCAAAGTCTACGACCTTGTTCTCACCTGAACCTAGAGGTCCGACAACCCTGGTCTCTAGGCCTTCCTTGACAATACCTGATTGATCCGGAAGTACAACGTGGACAGATTCAGCCGGTTTATCACCGATGTTATCCAGATTCACCGGTATACTGCTCGCTGAAACCTTTCCAGCAGAAAGCTCGAAATCGGTTCCTACATCATCTACAGAGATATCGAAATCCCTGTTTACAGTAAAGTCTCCACGACCTGTAGAGTACTGGACAGTGACTTCATTCTCAGATTCTACCGCATTCTCATCAACTCTTACACGGTACTCAACAATGTAGGCATCATCTCCTATAGCTGCGGCTCTCAAATCTCCTAACTCTCTGGAAGCAGATACATCAGGATCAAGACTGAAAGGATAGGATTCTACAAGCTCTATACTTGTATCCTCTGCAGATTCAAGGCCTTGGTTGGAGATCTTGAACTTCAGATCAACATACTCGCCTGGCTGGGCCGTTGCCGGGTCCTGATTGATCAAGGTGATATCCACGTTCGAACCGTCACTGATACCAGAAGGCCCTAAATCACTGGATAACTCCTGTGCGGCCGCAGGTGAAAGTATTAGGCCTGTCAAAACCAGTAAGAAACCGATCTTGTACCTCATTCTTTTTCACCCGGATGTGTGACTCCGTCTTTGATTTTGATTGTTCTGTCTGCGTACTCTGCGTCGTTCGGATCGTGTGTAACCATAATAATTGTCTTACCCTCTTCGTTGAACTCTGTTAGTAAATCCATTATCTTTGCCCCTGTATCAGTATCCAGGTTTCCCGTCGGCTCATCCGCCAGTACAATCTCCGGATCATTAGCTAAAGCCCTGGCGATAGAGACTCTCTGTCTCTGACCTCCGGAAAGCTCGGAAGGCATGTGCGTTAATCGGTCGCCAAGGCCTACCTTCTCAAGGAGATCAGCAGCTCTGGATCTTCTCTCAGATTCCGGTACCTCCTGAATTGTCAGAGGCAACATCACATTCTGTATAGTATTCAAGTTTTTCATCAGATTAAACTCCTGGAAGATAAATCCTACCTTCTCATTCCTCAGTAAAGCTAATTCATCAGGACCCATCTCGCTTAAATCCCGGTCCGCAACCTCCACAAGGCCTGTAGTCGGGACATCTAAGGCCCCCATCATATTCATCAATGTGCTTTTTCCGGAGCCTGAAGGCCCCATCACAGCGATGAACTCGCCTTCATCAATCTCTAGATTAGAGCCTCTCAACGCTCTTACCTTTGTCTCACCCATCTGATATACTTTCTCAACATCTTCAAGCTCTATAACATTCATGACACTATTACACCTCTTTTATCACTCACTGGAGAAATAGGAGACACCTCCACCGGTCAAAGTAAAGTAACCTGTGAAAAAGGCCGTTAAAGCAACTGCTACCAGTGTAAAACTCAGGTCAACTGATCCAGCGAGTAAGTATATCCCGTAAGTTATCGGAACCGAAATTAAAGCATTGATAAGGCCTTCCAGAAGACCGTCTTTCATTTGATTTCTATCGGAGGCGTACATAATATCTTTTTGGATTTTCCCCGTAAAAAGGTTTTCAACCTCCATCTTTCCGCATCATTTTATTGATTGAGACCTGATCCTTAGATATGAGCTGGGATGTTGAAGATATAGGCGAATATGAAGATGAAATAGCGATAATCACCGGAGCTAACTCAGGTTTAGGATTATCCGCAACAAAAATACTGGCTGAACATGGAGCAAAGGTTATAATGGCTTGCAGAAGCCTGGATAAAGCAAAAGACGCCAAACAGGAAATCATTGAGGAGTTAGATGATCCTGATCTCGAAGTTATGAAACTTGACCTATCTTCCCTGGAATCAGTAGAATCCTTTGCCGGAAAATTCAGGGAGGAGTATGATTCTCTCGATATCCTGTGTAACAATGCAGGTCTAATGGCTTTACCTCGTAGAGAAACTAAGGACGGCTTCGAGATGCAGCTAGGAGTCAATCATCTAGGGCACTTTGCACTAACAGCTCATTTAATAGACATGATTATAGATTCCAGCGGCAGAGTTGTTAATCAAAGCTCTATGGCCCATGAAGATGCTGAGATTGATTTTGATGACTTGATGGGAGAGGAAAACTATTCTAAGTGGGGTGCATATGGTCAGAGCAAACTAGCCAACCTTTTATTCACCTATGAACTGGATAGAAGATTGAAAGAAAAAGATATTGAAGTTGAATCTGTTGGATGTCATCCTGGAGTATCGGATACAAACCTGTTCAGGGAAGGCCCAAAAATGGAGCATTCGAAGATAAAACTTTACTTAGGAAAAATTTTCAGCAAAATCCTGGGCCAGTCACCGGATAAAGGCTGTCTACCAATGCTTTATGCAGCTACCTCCGAAGAAATCGAAGGCGGAGAGTACATCGGACCGGACGGTTTCAAACAGATGAGAGGATACCCGGAGAAACAGGAATCATCAAAGGCCTCTCACAACGAGGAAGATGCGAAGAAGCTCTGGGAGAGAAGCGAAGAGCTGACCGGTGTTGAGTTCAAAATTGATGAATCTACTTGATACTCGATTGTTGAGATCAGAACATAGATGATTTTGAGACTAGAACAGATGGTTGAAGCATAGTTTATTGATGAACAAGAAAACGGTTTTGGCTTGATTGCAAGGCCTAAAAAGACATGGTTCGTACAGGCCTTGCCTTCCGGGATGATGGTCTCTACTTTTTAGATCCCTAAATACTGTGGAAAGTGTTCAAGAGCTTCTTCGTTATATAGATAAAAGCGCGGTCAAAGATGATTTCTCGGCATGTTTCAGGAATCATCTAGTTCCTGAAGACAGATGAAATTCTAGATTCTGGTAAATTTTTCTGAATTAAGAATTAGTGAGGGTTTTAAATTCTAGGTTAAAGTTTCGAAATATGAAAATCAGGGACTCTTACTTCAAGGGATCTGATATCTTGTGGCACTGACGTTTGAATTTCTTGCCGCTCTGGCTTTAGTATATGCTACGAATTATTTCCTTATACCATCTGAGAAGTATGGAGTGCCTGTACTTGGGGCTGAAATTGTTTCAGGTATAGTTTTTGGAGCTTTTACGGGTGCTCTGACGCCTTCAACTCCGGGATTTGAACTGATTACATCTTTTGCGGCTATAGGATTGATGCTGATAATGTTTGAGGCCGGACTGGAGCTCAAGCCTAAATCAATCAAGAACCATGCAGGAGAGGTTGCTGGTATAGGGCTGGCTACTTTCTTCGTGCCCTTGCTGGTCGGAATCGGATTCGGTCTCTTACTGGATCTAAGTGTGTTTGCATCTGTTTTAATAGGTATTACTGTATCCACAACATCTCTAGGCCTTATACATCCTTTACTTGAGGAGTATGAGCTTCTTGGAACTGAGGACGGACAGATAGTGCTCTCTGTAACTGTGTTGAACGATGTTATGTCTGTACTGGCTCTTGCTTATGCAATTGCCTTTACAGGTACGAACCTCTTGATTTCTGTGTTAGGTGTGACTCTCGCTGTTATATTCTTCCTGTATGTAGCACCTTTCAAGCTCTCCGATATTCTGCAGAAGTACCTTGCAGACAGCCTGAAAGATCACACAGTGAGATTCTCTATGATGGCTCTGGTGGGTATAGCATGGGTTATGGAGCATGTCGGCGTACATGCAGTACTCGGTAGTTTCTTCGCAGGCCTACTAGTTTCACAGATGTCTCATGACGACCATAATGTCAACAGCTCCATGAGACCGGTTACAAACCTTGCGGCCCCGATATTCTTCTTCTTTGTAGGATACCAGATACCTGTCAACAACTTTCCGGTAGAGTCATTGGGACTCATAGGAGGGGTTATAGCAATAGGATTTGGAGCAAAGTTTGTCGGAGCATACCTCGGTAGTGTGCTTGCAGGTGTCAAAGACAAGGCTGAATACATGCTTATCGGCGCCATGCCGGGAAGACTTTCAATCTCAGTAGCCGCAGCCGAAATAGGCCTTAGAGAAGGGATAATAGAGGAACCTCTGTATTATTCATTCATAATACTGTCAATACTCTCGGTATTTGTATCAGTCGCCCTATTCAGATACATAGCCTCTGGACAGGACTGAGGCCATTTCGCACAGAACTATCCAACCACACAGTCCCAATACACTGGAGATAATATCAATTTATCAAAAATCTTCAAACTTGGATAAAGCATCAAAAATACTCGAAAAAATCCTGATTACACAGAAAATTAGGTCAATTTGAAGAACTTTTCTGGATTTTGTGAGTACCTGTATAGACACAATCTGTCGTATCCAGATGCTCTCCTTCCAAATCTAAGGCCTGCTTATGACCTTCTATGTTTACTGCTATAATTCTCCCACAGCTCTGACAGAAGACATTGTAATTTCCATATTCCTGATCGATATTTTCGGAGCTCATTACCTCAACTCAATTTTAGATTTCAGGGCTTTTAATCTCCTCCCAAGAAATAGGACACTCCTCCACCTGTTAGCGTGAAATTCCAGTGAAGAATGCTGTAGCGGCCACAGAGACCAGTATAAAGTTTATATCTGCAGTTCATGAGCCGAGTAGGTATATCAGAAAGTTATTGAACCGTAATTAAAACATAGATAAGGCCTCAGATGGCGCCGTATTTCAATGGATTTTTCTCAGAAGCGTACGTATCAACTATACTGAGTTGGAAGTATCCAGAGGTTTCGACCCCGGTATGCAGTAAGGTTTTTTCAACACAGGGTTTCCTGGTTGTTCTTTCCTCTTTTTTGTTGATTTTGCTTATTTTCCGATGGTTTCAGTTTTCAGATATGGAATCTCTGCCTGGGACTGTTTGGTATCAAAGCACAACATATTGTGGTTACTCGAGAGTTCAGGCACAACATATATAATGAAAGGTAGGTCATTGCTGGGTATGGCGAAAACCGATATTTTCGAACCGCGTACGAAGTTAAAACCCTACGAGTACAGTGACTTCCTTGATTACAAGGACGCAATTAGAAACAGTTACTGGGTGCATACCGAGTTCAACTTCTCCGGCGACGTCCAGGATTTCAAGGTAAATACTTCCGATGTCGAACAAAGTGTGATCAGAAAGACTATGTTGGCGATTTCTCAGATCGAGGTCAGTGTCAAGACTTTCTGGGCGGAGATCTACGAGGATATGCCAAAGGCCGAGATCGGGAGCGTAGGAATGACCTTTGCTGAAAGCGAGGTAAGACACATGGATGCTTACAGCCATCTACTGGATATCCTGGGGATTTCCGAGGATTTCGAGGAAGTTACTGAGGTACCCGCTATGAAAAAGAGAATTGATTACCTTGACGATTATCTTGAGGGAGCTAGAGGTGATGACAGACAGGAGTATGTGAAAAGTGTGATGCTTTTCAGTACTTTTGTTGAGCATGTATCTCTTTTCAGCCAGTTCCTGATCATGACCAGCTTCGATAAGTACGAGAAGAAGTTCAAGGGAATCTCTAACGCTGTAGAGGCAACAAGTAAAGAGGAACAGATCCACGGCCTCTTCGGAGTAGAACTAGTCAACACCATCAGAGAAGAAAACCCAGACCTATTCGATGAGGAATTCGAAGAAGAAGTCCAGGAGGCCTGTATGAGAGCATATGAAGCCGAACAGGATATACTGGACTGGATTTTCAGCGAAGGAGAATTAGACTTCCTTCCAAGAGAGTATATCGACGAGTTCCTCAAAGACAGGTTCAACCAGAGCCTGGAAAATGTCGATGTCGATCCGATCTTCGATGTAGACGAGGAGAAACTGGAGGAAACTCGCTGGTTCGACGAAGACATCATGATGACGAAGGACAACGACTTCTTCAGCAAGAGGTCTACCACTTACAACAAAAACACGAAATCAGTCACAGCAGGAGATATGTTTTAAATGACAGACACAGACCAAGTTCTAGACCAAACAGAGAAAGCACAAAAAGCACTTGAGAAAGTACACGAAGAGCACCAGAAACCGTTTTACTGGCTCAATGAGGACAGCAAAGAATTCCTCAGGGAAGGATACTTGCTGGAAGATACAGATCCGAAGGAAAGAATCCGGGAAATAGCGGAAAGGGCAGAGGAAATCCTGGACGAGGAAGGATTCGCGGATAAGTTCTACGAGTACATGAGCAGAGGTTATTACAGCCTTGCCAGCCCGATCTGGGCGAACTTCGGACTTGATAGAGGCCTTCCGATAAGCTGTTTCGGAAGCTACATGGAGGATAACATGGAGAGCATCCTCTACACCCATGCAGAGGTCGGAGAGATGACCAAACAGGGCGGTGGCACAAGCGGCTACATGGGAGAAATAAGGCCTAGAGGCTCACCTATCACAAATAACGGGAAGAGCAACGGCAGTTACTCATTTACAGAGCTCTTTGACACTGCCATCAATGTCATCAGTCAGGGAGAAACCCGGAGAGGCCAGTTCGCAGGTTACATCGATGTAGAACACGATGACCTCGATGAATGGCTTAACATCAAAACCGAAGGAGACCCTGTACAGGACATCTATTACGGAGTCATTATCGGAGATGAGTGGTTCCAGGAGATGATCGACGGCGATGAAGAGAAAAGAGAGACATGGGCCGAAATCGTAGAGACCAGGATCAACATAGGAGTCCCATATATTATTTTCAGAGGCAACATGAATGAAGGGAAACCACAGGTCTACAAGGACAAAGATTACGAGATCAATGCGTCGAATCTCTGTACTGAGATAGCTTTACCTGCCACGCCCGACGAGTCGTTTGTCTGCTGTCTCTCCAGCATGAACGCCTTACACTACGATGAATGGAAGGATACTGATGCAGTAGAGACCCTGACTTACTTCCTTGATGCAGTCATGGAGGAATTCATAGAAGAGGCAGAGGGAACTCAGTTCATGGAGAGGCCTGTCAGATTCGCAAAGAGACACAGAGCTATAGGAATCGGCGTTCTTGGATGGCACAGCTACCTTCAGAGCGAGATGATAAGCTTCGACAGCATGGAGGCGATGAACAAAAACAGCCAGATTTTCCAGACGATCAGGGAGAAAAGTTATGAAGCAAGTGAGGAATTGGCGGATAAGTTCGGAGAGCCAGAAGTCCTGGAAGGATACGGCAGAAGAAACACCACGACCATGAGTGTAGCACCTACCAAATCCAGCAGCGTGATCTTGGGACAGGTAAGTCCGAGCATCGAACCGTTGAAGGCGAATTACTTCGTCAGGGACGGAGCTAAGTTAAAATCCACTCAGAAAAACAGGTTCCTGGAGGCAATTTTGCAGGAAAGAGGCAAAGATGAAAGAGAAATCTGGGACAGCATCGCACAGAAAGACGGAAGCGTACAACACCTTGACTGCCTGACGGATGAAGAGAAAGAAGTATTCCAGACCTTCTCGGAGATTCCGCAGATGGCGATCATCAATCAGGCAGCACAGAGACAGAAATACATCGACCAGGCCCAAAGCATTAACATCTCTCTGGACCCGGCCGAAGTACCTCTGGAGGATATCAACGAACTCTACATCCAGGCCTGGAAAAAAGGAGTCAAGTCACTCTACTATCAGAAATCAGTCAACGCAGCCCAGAAATTCAGTAGAGACATACTGGAATGTAAGGCCTGCGAAGGGTGAAAAACCCTAAACAATCCTTTTTTACTTCTTATTTCTGTTTGATGATTTACTCATTGAATTCATAGTCAGACGCTGCTGAAGACTTAAAATCCAGCAAAGATACGGAATAGAGTCCTGACTATCGTTTCTAAAGTTGCTTATTCTACATAAAACAGGTAAACAAGATAAAGTATCCATAAAAATCCGATCAGTCCGAAAGCTGCCCCCGAAGAAAGCTGTTCCGCTTTCAAGCAAATCACTTAGGCCTAGAAAATCTGTTCTCTTTACATATCCGAGACCGAAAAATACAGAGATAACGACTATTGCGGCTCCGATTCGCATACTGAGATCGTTCAAAAAACTCTTAAACGAACCATAATCAACCAAACTAATCATCCTCCAGTTTGAATAGGTCTTCTACGCTACGATCGAAGAAATCTGATAGTTTTAGAGCTAACTCGAGGCTTGGGTCGTATTTCCCTGTTTCTATTGCGTTGATTGTCTGTCTTGAGACATCCATTTCTGTCGCTAGTTCTTTCTGAGTTATGTCTTTCTTGGCTCTGAAAACCTTCAACTCATTCTTCATCAGTCCAGCCTCCAGAACTTTGAGTCGATTCCAAAGTTCTTATAGTATGCTCTGAAACCGAAGTAAAGCAAAGTAATGGATCCGATGAATAATCCTGGAGCTGCAGTTATAATCTGTTTTCTGGTGCCGGGCAAGGAACTCAGATCGAGACCAAGTATCATGTGTGCGATGAATGAAAGCATTCCAAGGTTGAATATTGTCCAGAAGCTTGATGCTGCGGCATGAGTATTTACCTTTTTCATCCTCTCATCATTCACTGGATCATCCCGTAGAACCCTTTTCACATTCATCCACGCAAGGTAGCCAAACAGGGCTGAAATAATAAGTGCTGCAACACCTAATTTCCATAGCCCAGCGTAAAACATGGCTGCGGAAGCCAGAAGTATTAATGGAAGTATCAGGGATGCGACTCCCAGTCTCATAATGTTTAATGCGTCTTCTGCATCACTCATTCTTCATCACCGAAGAGTATCTCTTTGATGTTTCTCTGAGTTCCTACATGGTTGTACCATATCTGTGCTACTGAAAAGATGGTTGCACCAACCAGAGCTATGACTAGGTCGACATTCAAGGTCAAAAATCCAGGTTCAGTTCCGATTCGGTTTATCTTTGCTATCCCGCCTACTGTGATTGCTGTCATTAATGTTGCGAAGAATGATATCATCCCTGATTTTCTCACTACCTGGGTAAATCGCTCATCATCGATTTGCTGACCCATCTGAATCTCCTTGTAGAACCTGTGGATATTGGGGAAGGTCAGTACAAATAAAATCACCATGATAGCTGCTCCACGAGGAAGTCCTTGAGAAAACTGTATATAAGCCAGTAATATGGAGACTAAGGGCGCTAAAACTATGTAACCCCACTTGACGGAGTCAGGGACATCACTCATAGGAAATCATCTCCGTATTTGTGATAAAGGTTTGAGACTGAGAAGTAGATGATCCAGGTCCACAGACCGAGTGAAGCAGTCTCACGGATCATCTCCTTCGTCAAATCAGATTCTGTAGATACTGTAGTTATCAAAGCTATGGAAAGCACTACAAAGGCCCATGCCATACCTTTAGTTACCACTTCTCTCTTCCTCTCATCAAACAGCTCTGTATCTAAGTAGATGTACCAAATATTCAACAATGCTGTAAAACCAGCAGATAAACCTATTATCTCCACAAGGTTCAGGTAGACATCCCAGTTCGGCAACAGTGAAAAGAGGAACAAGGCTATGTAGGTGAACCAAAGTGCGTTCATACGGGCGGAGACGATTTTTTCTTTCATGGCAGTAATTCACCTAGTCTCTCGTTAAATCTTAATGCCTGATAAATCAGTGAGACAACCATAACGCTAGATGCGATTATGACTTGCTCAATTGAGGAAAAAGTATTGGTTCTACTGAAAATCTGATAAGTTAGAACAGCTGTATAAGCTATAAACCCGTGTATCATTGATTTGTCTACTATTTCACTGTTTAGTTCGTCGAAACCGGTATTTTTACCTCTTCTTTGTTGGATGTATGTGCCGATATTTGCTCCAAGAATAGTACCGAAGATTATTGCTATTGAGAGCTGACTTTCGGGCAGAAAATATTTTTGAGCGATTAAAGCCCCTCCTAATGCTGCAACTGAGTAAAGGAGACTATGCCTCCATGAAAACCATTCTGGACTTTTCACTACAGATCAACTCCGAATCTCTTCAAAGATTCAATTATAATTGAAATCACAAGTATAGCTCCCCAAGTCAAGTAGTAAGGCACAACCCAGTAAGGATAACTCCACATGTCTAATCCCATTCCAATAGATATCACAAGCATCGCTATACCTCCCAGTACTCCGGTCAACATTAACGCCTTATGCGTAGAATCTTTAGCCAAACTCAAGTCCCTTTCATCATACACAGGGCCATCAAAAAACCTGTTCGTCAAAGCCATCAAAACAATTGAAAAAGTTATAACACCTGCTGAAACCAGCTCCATCCCCAAATTAAAAACAACGACAGATGCAACTCCCCCAACTAGTAAAACCGAGTGATGAAACTTTTTCGCCTTAGTCCAATCAGCTATACTCATAGCTTGTCACATATTTTGTATGCCGAATTAATTTAAAAAAGTAAAGAATACTTTACCTGAAGTATAGTTTTCTTTACACTGGTACTGGTTATTTGTACGTGAAATTCAACTTATTTCAAGTTCAAATCTCATTAAAAAATTATGGAAATAGATAACTCGGAGGAACGAATCAGAGAGATTCATCAGGACTTACTGGACGTCTACGGAGAGCAGGCTGAATATGACGACAGCGACGGAGTCAGACAGCTCCTAATCACGATACTCTCTCAGAATGTAGCCGATGAGAATACCTCAAGGGCGGCGGAGAACCTGTTCAGCGACTTCAAAGACTATACTGAGATAGAGAAGGCTCCAGTTGAAGATCTCGCGGACTCGATTAACCCAGCGGGTCTCCCAGAGACGAAAGCCAAGAGAATTCAGAGAACTCTGAAGGCCTTGAGAGAATACGAAAATCGAAGATTTTCTGGATCGCCAGAAAATTCTTCCAAAGAATTTTCGGATGATGGAGAAAAAGAAGATTACTCAGTCGATTTCCTAGGCGAGATGAATGATTCAGATGCTCAGGCCTGGCTTGAAGAGATCAAAGGCATCGGGCCGAAGACCGCAAGTGTTTTACTCAACTTCCATTTTGACGCGGATGTGATGCCGGTAGATACCCACGTAGAGCGGATTTCCAAGAGGTTCAGGTTGATTCCATTCTCAGCCTCAAATGGAAAAGCTCACGAATTATT